>JAABUQ010007673.1_pt1 | contig 15520 bp, 14 predicted proteins | sample 5560001 | NCBI WGS metagenome assembly JAABUQ01 (sample SAMN10711888, study PRJNA513371) | rock metagenome | isolation source: Antarctica rocks | place: Antarctica: Victoria Land, Finger Mt nord | collected 2015-12-18 | reverse complement strand
TCTGGCAATCCTCGACTTGACAGTTCCTAGAGTTACACCAGTAATTTCGGCAATTTCCTCGTAAGCCATCCCTTCAATTTCTCTTAGTACAATTGTAGTACGAAAAACTTCTGGGAGATCGGCGATCGCTGCTCGTAGTTGGTCATAAAATTCTCGCGTTGTCAGCTCTTCTTCTGGTCCTGGATTTTCTCCAGCAATTTCCCATTCCATCTCGCCGTCTTCCACTGCGCGGGGGGCATCGATTGATAACGGGCTGGCAGTCCGCTTGCGTTTGCGTAACTCGTCGTAAAATAAGTTTGTTGCAATTCGGCTTAACCATCCCCGGAATTTCACCGGCTCATGTAAGCGTTTAATATTGCGATAAACTCGAATCCAGACTTCTTGAGCCAAATCTGCTCGATCTTGCCAATCGGGAGCTAAGTGGTACAAAACTCGATCGACGTGGGACTGATAGCGACGTAGTAGCTCGGCGAACGCAGCTTTTTCTGGACGCATCCCAACTTGACAGCGCCCAATTAAATCGTAGTTAGACAGTTTCTCAACTTGCACTGGCGCTTGAGGTTCTGTCGCCTCAACCGCCGACCAGCAGGCAGGAATCATTTGACTCATACAGGTCAATGGCTCTAGATTATCCCCTCTAATTAGACACAGCGATTGAGAGGAAGTTCCCGCAACAAGTGCCAGATTCTTTACTGTCTAAAAAATCGCCTCAGTGTTTTATGCAAGTCGCAAGTCGCAAGTCGCAAGTAAACTGCTGAAAAATCCCCTCAGTGTTAGGTCGTCTGATTCTCAAAATTAGGAGCAGAGGATTGCAGCAAAGTACTGATTTGGCTAAATACTTCGTTGCCAGTACTTTTACCGAATACCTGGCGTTCGGGAAAGAAATCAGGTCGATCGGTATTGTGAGCGATCGCGTCATCAACTTGTTTCGTAATTAATTCTTGAAGTTCTTCCTTGGCTCTTTGGCGCTGGTATTTAGCTCCTTCTTCTGTAGTGGCATACAGTGGTGGTAAGCGATTTAGAGCATAAGCAGCGATGTCTCCTACATCTAGACTGTTCTCGCTAGTGAGATCGGTCTCTGCCACTTTAGCAATGGCTGCTGTTAGTACTAACTCTTCCATCACGTTGATAAATTGCTTTCGTGGTACTGCCACTACCTCACTAGTCAATAATGCTCCCATTAATTTGTCTAGTGCCATATATTCATCAATTGAAAGTTCAAAGGCAGTATCACAAATCCGTCCTACCTCGGCTTCCATTGCTGGTGTCAGATAACCATCCTGGAGAGCTTGTTCAACAATTGCCTTGATACTACTCATAATGCCTTTCGACTCCACAGCAGTTACTCGGTTAGGGATAGTACTTCTGAATATTCTGGCTCATTAGGAGTAAGAATCAAGCCAAATTCAATCAAATTTATGACTCCGCCAAGGCTCAGGATCGACCGATAGACCCTGAACGTACAGTCCCCAGTGTAAGTGAGGACCAGCCGCTGCACCCGTTGCTCCTACAGCCCCAATCACTTGACCTGCTTGGACAAAGTCTCCTTCCTTAACATCTATCCGGCTCAGGTGTAAGAAAACGCTAGCTACTCCTTGACCATGATCGATGCCAATACAGTTGCCATGAACTCTGAATCCTTGGGATTCTCGCCCTACTAAGGCTACTCGCCCAGAGGCTGGAGCAATTACAGGCGAACCAAAAGCCCCCGCATAGTCAACCCCCCGATGGTAGTAATCCTTGGCAAACTCGCCATTATAATAACGGCGTACTCCATAAATTGTCGTAATCGGACCATAATTTGGTTTGAGAAAGGGACCATTCCAGAATTTTTGTGGAGTTTCTAATTGCTTGAAAGCATTCATTCGCTTAAGTTCTAATTCTGTTGCTTCCAGTCCAGCTTTCCCAGGAGGTAGAGTGATGTGTTGGATTGGGAAGGTGCGATCGCGCACTTGGATTGATCCGTTTTGCTCTTGACCTGCATCTAAAACCTGTATTTGTCTTTTGCCAGAGTGTTCTAGGGGAGTAGTAGGCAATAAAGCTCGAAACTGGTTTGGCGCAATTAAAAAAGTCGGGTAAGTTTTTTGGTTGAAGGTAACTGTCGGGTTAGCAGTCGTAGATTGATTGCTGTTATCCAAGTTGTCTCGTGCGATCGCTACCGCTAAAGTATCTCCTAGTTGGGGATTCGCTGGAGTCACTTGCATTTGTAGCGCCATTACGGGAGCTGACAAGATAGTGCTGAGTGCTGCTACTCCCAGCGCCAGAAATTTGTTTGAGCGATCGGGTTTGAGTTCCACGCTTTTAATCTGAGTTCTGTTGATGGCTACGATTATTTTTTTAACTAAATTAAAATTAGCAATCCACCTTAGCACACATTAGAGATATTGTAAATGCCCGACCAAAAATCGCTTCATTAAACTGGAATAATTATTTAACTAGTAACGCATACAACGGTTTGAGAGCCTGTATTGGTTTGAACAAAAACAAACTGAGTTTTTTATAGACAGCTTGGACTAAAAAGTTCTAAGGTAAATTTACAGACCTTAACAGTTTTTTTAATTAAACAAAGTGCAAGAAGACCTGAGACTAATTGTTGACTTAGTGTTGGTTCTCACTGCGGCTGCGGGAGGGGGCTTGTTAGCTGCGGTTCTGCGACAGCCAGTTTTACTAGGGTATTTGCTTGGCGGCATGATCGTTGGTCCTGCTGGCTTAGCATTGATCAAGGAATTAGTACAGGTAGAAACTCTGGCGCAGTTTGGCGCTGCTTTTTTGTTGTTCACTCTGGGAGTTGAGTTTTCCTTTGCCGAACTCAAAAAAGTTCAAGCTATTAGCTTGGGTGGTGGTGGACTGCAAATTGCTTTGACGATCTTGATTACGGCACTAGTGTCGGTGGGGATGAGTTGGGTGAGTTCTCCGGCTCAAGGTGTGTTTTTGGGAGCAATTCTATCTTTATCTTCCACCGCAGTTGTACTGAAGTGCTTGCAGGAGCGTAACGAGACAGAAACGCCCCAGGGGCAAGTGATGCTGGGAATATTGGTTGTCCAAGATTTGGCGCTAGGACTGATGCTGGCGGTTTTACCAGCTCTCGATCAACCAATTGAGTCAATGGCTATCGCTATAGGTTGGGCACTACTACAGATAGGGTTATTTGCCGCCGGAGCTGTGGTAGTGGGAATTTGGCTCATTCCTCCCCTGTTAAGGCTCTTGGCTCAAACTGAAAGTCGGGAGCTGTTTTTATTGGGAGTGGTGGCACTGTGCCTCGGCATTGCACTGCTAACTGAGTATCTAGGGTTGTCGATTGAAATGGGAGCGTTTGTTGCCGGATTGATGATTTCAGAAGTGGAATATGCCGACCAAACTTTAACTTATGTGGAACCACTACGAGATCTGTTTGCTACTCTATTTTTTGCCTCGATTGGGATGCTAATCGATCCGGTTTTTTTATGGAACAACTTGGAGCTGATCTTAGGACTAGTGGCGCTGGTGTGGATCGGCAAGTTTTTGATCGTCACACCTTTAGTAAGAGCGTTTCGCTATCCTTTGAAAACTTCGTTGCTAGTTGGCTTAGGTTTAGCCCAAATAGGAGAATTTTCTTTTGTCCTAGCTAGTGAGGGACAGGTGATGGGCTTAGTTTCCCGTCGAGTATATTTATTAATTTTAGGCACAACAGCAGTCACTCTAGTTCTCACCCCATTTGTGCTGCAACTGGTGCCTTACTTATTTAACTGGGCAGAAACAGTTGCTTGGCTGAAGCCTTATCTAGATTCGTCTAGTGAACCACTGGCGGTAGGAGAGGACTTACCGATGCAAGATCATGTTGTAGTCTGTGGTTACGGACGGCTAGGGAAAAACTTAGTGCGCTTGTTGCAAGAACACAATCTACCTGTGGTAGTTATCGATCAATCTGAAAGCAAGATTCAGCAGTTACGGGAAAAAGGAGTGCCTTATGTATATGGTAATGCTAGTAGCTTGCGTGTATTGGAAACATCTGGAGTAGCGAGAGCCAGATCGCTTGCGATCGCTTTAGGCGATCCTGTAAGTACCCGCTTATGCCTCAAACGCGCTTTAGATTTAACCCCTGATTTGGATTCAGTAGTCTGTGCTAACCAGGATAAAGAAATTGAACTGCTGTACCAGTTAGGAACAAGACAAGTAGTGCAACCAGAGTTTGAGGCTAGTTTGGAACTGGCGACTCATCTATTAACTGGTATGGGCTTGCTCCCTTCGGTCATTCAACAAGAAGTACAACAAATTCGCTCTCACCACTATCTAGAATTACGACCAGAATTGCCTGCATCTCAAGTATCACGAGATCTTTATTTGGCAGCCCAAGATCTTAATAGTCGCTGGTATACATTGCCTGTTGGTTCACCTCTGACTGGAATGACGTTAGAAGAAGTAGATTTGCGCTACTTAACTGGCGTGAATTTAATGGCAATTCGTCGCACTGGAGGTCAAGAAGTTGATTACCCTGATGGACAAACAATTCTAGAGTCAGGCGATCGCCTGTTGGTTGTGGGAGAATCAGAGGAACTTGCAGCTTTTAACGAACTGGCTAAAGGTGAAACTGCTGTTCCTGAAGAAAATATGCCTTGTCACTGGGTTGTAGTGCCAGAAACTAGCCCAGTTCTTGGTCAAGCCATTTCAAAACTAGATATCCAACGTCGATGTGGGGTAAAGGTACAAGCAATTCGGCGAGATGGTAAGTTTATCCGGTTTCCTGACAGTGGTATAGACTTACATGCCCGCGACCATTTGCTATTATGCGGCGGTTACCCTGCGTTAACTCAGTTGCAACAGTGGTTAGCCCCAACACCGTCTCAGATGTCGCTGCCAATTTCTATTGCCACAATTGAACCCAAAGCAGTGTAGAACTACTTTTCCTTATTTGTATTAAGAGGCAAGAAATTGTGTAACTAAGGCTTCCGCTTGTAGTGTTAATTTATCTGCCTCTACCTGTAGCTGTTGAATATGTAAAGATATACCTTCCATTTCAAAGTTACGCAGGTTTAAAATCTCATTGGCTCGCTCTACCAAAGCACTAATTAATTCTGGCGAGACTTCTTTGCCTTCTGAATACTGAATATCTTCAAGCACAACACCTTGACCATCAGTGCTAACTCTTGGCGTTGATGCGAAAGCAACCTGCCAAGCTGTACCAGTATCAGATACTACTTCTGTTTGTAAAGATATTTTATCACTCAACAAGTGGCAAGCGATTTTTATAGTAGCAATTTTGACTGGTGCTCCGTCTATTTGAACGACTACCTGACGTAAGTGGTCGATCGTTGCTGGCGAATTGAAAGCGCGGTCAAGATCTTCTGCTGTTAAAACAACACGAGCGGTTCCATCTGTTGGTTTGACCATCTCAATTTTGCCAAACAGGGCTTTGAGAGGTTTAACGGCGATGGTATTAATTTGCATTTCTAATTCTGACATGCGCAAGTCTGGCTGCATCACTAAGCCCTCGCCCGAAATGGTAAGAGAATCAACCTCTCCTTTTGCCAGATTGCTAGGATCGATTTTGACTTGAACCTGCAAATTATCGGCTTCTTCCATTTGGCTCGATAGTGCCATCTCGGCCATCTTGTTGAGCGCCTGTTCGCCTAATCCTGACTCTTGTGGCATTACGCTGTTGTTTCCTATTATTTTGTTGTTGACTAAATCTCAATTTAAAATCAATAGACAGCAGTTGTCATCTCACTTTCGATTCACAGCAACATATTTTCGTCAAGCGATCGCAACGCCAGATAATTATGACCCAACTTTTAGACAAACTAGCGGATTAAAACTATGGCTGTACAGCTTCAACTTAGACAACTAGAACTTTCACCAGGGCAACGGATTGTGTTGCGAAATGTGGACTGGCAGCAATTTGAGGATATTTTGGCGGAACTTGGAGAACATCGGGGTTCTCGTTTGGCTTACAACAATGGATTGCTGGAGATGATGATGCCGCTTCCAGAACATGAGGATGATAAGGAAATTGTCGGCGATCTGGTTAAGGCATTATTGGAGGAGTTAGACATTGAGTTTCGTAGTTTGGGGTCAACAACATTCAAGAAACCGACGGCTCAAGGATTAGAGCCAGACCAATGTTTTTACATTCAAAATGAGGCTGTAATTCGGGGTAAAAAGCGCATTGATTTAAGTATTGACCCACCCCCCGATTTAGCGATCGAAATTGATGTGACTTCCCGCACTCACCCTAGTATTTATGAGGCGTTAAGAGTACCGGAGTTATGGCGTTTCGATCGAGGAGGTTTACAAATAAATGTGTTGCAGGCAGGAATTTATAATGCCGTTCTGGAAAGCCCAAATTTTCCAGGATTCGCTTTGAAGCAGATGATTCCCCATTTTCTCAAAGAAAGCAAGACTCTAGGTAGAAATAAGGTCCTGAACGGGTTTCGTCAATGGGTAAGGGAACAACTTTTAAGATAGATTGAAGTCGTAATTGCTCTAATTATTCGCTATGTGCGATCGCTCGACCACTAGGAAAGAATTCAATCCCCATTTCCTCAAAATATGCGCCAAGCAGTAAAGCGAGTAGACATCTAAAAGCCTCATGCTCCTTAGATATTCCCACAATCTCTAGTTTTCCTTCGCAGTAGTTCAGCCTAACTCCGGCAATGCCCTCAAACCCTGCCTGAATAGCTCTGAACTGCTTCCAGTCTATTCCTATCATAACTATCTGCTCAGGAGACTCATCTAGAAGTTCAATGGTCATAGCGATGCTTACCTACGTTTAAAGCTACGTGCTAAACCGTTCCGCAGAAACACTTCTCAAAGTACTCGCATCTTAAATTATTATGTCTTACCATTGATTGAATAGACTGGTCTACTCTAGACAAAAGAATGAAAGGCAATCTTAAAAATGAAAGTAAAACAGCACTCATAAATGCAGGTCGTCGCATTATTGTCGAGAAAGGCTACAACAATACTGGAATCCAAGAAGTGCTGCAAGTTGCTGGAGTACCTAAGGGATCATTTTATCACTTTTTTAGCAGCAAGGAAGACTTTGGGATACAAATTATCAATTGTGATGCTGAAGAACATGACAAAGTTCTGGAGCAATACTTAAGCAATGAAACCCTATCTCCTTTAAATCGATTAAAGCACTACTTTGAAGATAAGTGCCAGGAGTTTGAGTCATTAAAGTGCCGCGAGGGCTGTTTACTTGGAAACTTAGGACAGGAAATGGCCGATCAGAACGAGGCCTTCCGCACTCGACTCCAACAAGTGTTTGCCCAATGGCACGATCGCTTTGCTGATTGTTTAAGACAAGCGCAGACTGCTGGCGAGATTTCCTCTCAATGGGATGCTCGTCAATTAGCGGAATATTGCCACAATAGCTGGGAAGGCGCACTACTTCAGATGAAAATTACCAAAAGCCCTGCTCCCTTGAAAGCGTTTATTACATTGACTTTTGGCACTGTACTCAAGGGCTGATTTGTTTCTTGTGGCTAAATCGAACTTTAGTTTGGGCTTGACATTCAGAGTAGACCAGTCTATTCTAAATCGAAATGAGTAGACCAGTCTACTCCGAATAGCCTTTAAAGGAAAACCCAAATTATGAAGATAGAAAGCTACGCTGCCCTAGCCGCAAAGAAATTACTAGAGCCATTTCAGTATGAACCGGAAGCATTGCGCCCATTGGATGTTGAAATTAAAATTTCCCACTGCGGCATCTGCCATAGTGATGTATGTCTGATTGATGATGACTGGAAAATCAGCCATTACCCGCTAGTTCCTGGTCATGAAATCATTGGAACTATTACGGAAGTTGGTTCGGATACTCATCAATTTCATGTAGGTGAGCGGGTAGGAATTGGTTGGCAGTCTGGCTCTTGCCTAGAGTGTGAGTGGTGCCTGCGGGGTGAGGAAAATCTTTGTAGTCAGATGCAGGGAACTTGTGTCCAAGGCTACGGTGGTTATGCCAAATTCATCCGCGTCCACAGTCGTTTTGTGTTTGCGATTCCAGAGGCACTGACATCAGAAAATGCCGCTCCGCTTTTGTGTGGAGGTATCACAGTTTATTCACCGCTCCGCGTTTATGAAGTTAATGCGGCGATGAAGGTGGGAATAATTGCAATTGGGGGGCTTGGGCATTTAGCAATTCAATATGCTAATGCTTTTGGATGTGAGGTCACAGCTTTTTCTACCTCGAAATCAAAAGAAGCCGAGGCAAAAAGTTTTGGAGCGCACCATTTTGTGTCTACTAAAGAGGAAGGGGCTTTAGAGAAAATTGCTGGCTCACTAGATTTTATCCTCTCCACAGTTTCTGCCGATCTTAACTGGTCAGATTACATCAATGTTTTGAGACCGAAGGGGAGGTTGTGCATTGTAGGCGTACCAGAAAATGACATTCAGTTCCCAGCGTTTCCAGTGATTATGGGTCAAAAATCGATCTGTGGTAGTCCAATTGGTAGTCCTACTATGATTCGGGAAATGCTACAGTTTTCCGCTCTACACGGGATTAAAGCTCAAACTGAGATATTTCCTATGACTGATGTAAATCAGGCAATCGCAAGATTGAGAAAGAATGAAGCGAGATATCGGATTGTGCTAGAAAATTAAAAACGCGATCGCGCTCCATGCGTCAAATATCTCATGATGAAAGTAAGGTTCAACTAGGAGCGGTGCTATGTCTTTGCTGACAGTGCCACTTGTGTTCGATTTGAGTCGAGTCAATCTGACGGATGAGCAGTTTTATCAACTGTGCATCAGCAATCCAGAAATTCCTCTAGAGCGCAATGCCCAAGGAGCGTTGATTGTCGTGTCACCTGTTGGTGGAGATAGTGGTAGTCGCGAGTTGGAGTTCGGAATCGATCTAGGCAATTGGAATCGCCGACTCAAACAAGGTAAGGTGTTTAGTTCATCGACTGTGTTTAAGTTACCGGGTGGGGGGGAGCGATCGCCAGATGCAGCGTGGGTAGAGTTGTCTCGCTGGCAAGCGCTGACTCTAGAGCAACGTCAGAAGTTTCCGCCGATTGCGCCAGATTTTGTGATGGAACTGCGCTCTCGCACTGATAGCTTAGCAGTGCTGCAAGCCAAGATGCAAGAGTATACGGATAGTGGCGTGCGGCTGGGCTGGATGTTCAACCCGCAAGATCAGCAGGTGGAAATTTACCTTCAAGGTCAGTCAAAGGAGGAGCGCCAACTGCCAACAACGCTTTCTGCTGAATCAGTTCTACCAGGATTTGTTCTGGAGGTAAAGCAGTTTCAAGAAGAGTGATGTTCGCGAGGTAATGAATTAGAGGTAGGCTAGAGGTATATGCTAGAAACCTGAATCACAAAGATTATTTAAAATGCCTGCGCCCAGTATCCCAATTACTACCTTTCCCTTAACAGCCGTTGTCGGTCAGGAAGCGATTAAACTAGCGTTGCTGTTGGCTGCTGTCGATCCAGGGTTAGGAGGAGTGGCGATCGCTGGTCGTCGCGGCACTGCTAAATCCGTGATGGCCCGCGCCCTCCATGCCCTCCTGCCACCGATTGAGGTAATTCAAGGCTCCTTTTGTAATTGCGATCCTAGCAATCCTCAAGAGTGGGACGATCGGATGTTGGCTGCAACTGTAACAGAGCCACTGACAGAAGTTATTCCAGCACCGTTCATTCAAATCCCCCTTGGGGTTACAGAAGACCGACTTCTGGGTTCGGTGGATGTAGAAGAGTCGGTGAAACAGGGAGAACCAGTTTTTCAACCTGGGTTACTAGCACGTTGCCATAGGGGTGTCCTTTATATAGACGAAATTAACTTGCTAGATGACAATATTAGCAACCAATTGTTAACAGTCTTAACCGAAGGACGCAATCAGATCGAGCGGGAGGGGATTAGTTTTCAACACCCTTGTAAGCCTTTATTTGTTGCCACCTATAATCCGGAAGAGGGAGCAATCAGGGAGCATTTATTGGATCGGATCGCGATCGCTCTGACGGCTGACGGTGTTTTGGGTTTAGATGAACGGGTACAAGCAGTAACCCAAGCGCTGGAATACTCCAGATCGCCCTTGCAATTTCTCGAACAATATAGCGAAGACTTAGACAGCCTCAAAACTCAGATCATTCTGGCGCGGGAATGGTTAAAGGATGTCCGCATTAATAAAGATCAAATCGCCTATTTAGTTGACGAGGCAATTAGAGCAGGAGTCCAAGGACATCGAGCGGAACTATTTGCTCTGCGAGTTGCCAAAGCTGCGGCGGCTTTAGATGGGCGTGCAGCAGTAATAGCAGAAGATTTACGTCGGGCTGTAGAGCTGGTAATTGTACCGCGAACAACAATTGTGCAAACACCGCCACCACCGCCACCGCCGCCACAAACTCAGGAAGAACCCCAACCTGAATCTGAATCAGAGCAGGAGCAAGAGCAGGAACAGCAAGAAAACGAAAATCCAGACGAACCAGAAGAAGCACCACCCAATATTCCAGAAGAATTTGTTTTCGATCCTGAAGGGGTAATCCTCGATCCGAGCGTGCTTTACTTTGCTCAATTGGCTCAGAAACGCGGTAAATCTGGCAGTCGCAGTTTGATCTTTTCGGAAGATCGAGGTCGTTATGTTAAGCCAATGTTACCAAAAGGACCAGTGCGACGCATAGCAGTTGATGCCACCCTCAGAGCCGCAGCTCCTTATCAAAAAGTTCGCCGTCAGCGCCAACCAGATCGGCGAGTGATTGTGCAGCCAGAGGATATTCGCTCCAAACGTTTAGTCCGCAAAGCTGGGGCATTAGTTGTTTTTGTTGTCGATGCTTCTGGATCGATGGCACTGAACCGGATGCAGTCGGCTAAAGGTGCGGTGTTGCGTCTATTGACAGAAGCTTATGAAAACCGCGATCGCGTGGCGTTAATTCCTTTTCGGGGCGAACAAGCAGAGGTGCTTCTACCCCCAACCCGTTCTATTGCTGCGGCACGAAGGCGATTGGAACAGATGCCTTGTGGAGGAGGTTCACCTCTGGCGCATGGTTTGACTCAGGCTGTACGAGTCGGGTTGAATGCTCAGATGGCAGGAGATATTGGACAGGTAGTAATTGTGGCGATTACGGATGGGCGGGGGAATATTTCACTGACGCGATCGCTAGGCGAGTCGCTTCCGGCGGGGGAAAAGCCGGATATTAAAGGGGAACTTTTGGAAATTGCCGCCAGAATTAGAGCATTGCGAATGCAGCTACTAGTAATTGACACAGAGAATAAGTTTATTTCGACTGGGTTTGCCAAGGAACTAGCTCAAACAGCCGGAGGAAAGTATTACCACTTACCAAAGGCAACTGACAGTGCGATCGCGTTAATTACGCGGGGAGCCATCTCCGACTTAAGATCTCGCTAGATGGGAAACTCATTAAGTTCTGAACACAAGAAATGGGCATTACAGTTAGCTACCAACGGATATCGCTGGAAAAATTTGCCGAAATTCAAGACAGTCCTGAATCAGCCGAAGAATTTTTCTTTGCTAGCGACTCAGAGAGAATTGCTTTGTTGAGTAGGTTGGTGCAAGCTCAGTTTGAAAATGACGATGAGCTAATCCAACAATTAGCACAAGCACATCAAGCCATGAACCTAGACACAACCAAAATCTCAATCGAAAAAGAGTGGCAAGCAATCCATTATTTACTTACAGGTGAAGTTGCATTCGATCGAAGTCAAGCCGAACTACCACTAAGTAGTCTAGTCTTGGGTGGCACTCCAACTAAGTTTGAAGCGGGCTATGGTTATGTTCGTTACTTGTCACCCGATGAAGTGAAAAAACTAGCCCAAGCTCTGCATCAAGTCTCAAGAGCAGATTTGCGTAGTAGATTTGATGCACGCGGTAGTATGGAAATTTATGCCCAAGAAGATGAATGGGATGAAAAAGCATGGGAATTTCTACTGAGCGTGCTAGATTCTCTAATTAGTTTCTTGAACGAGGCTTCGGTGAATAATGAGGTAATCCTGATTTCATCAAGTTAACTAGTGGGGAGTTTGAGGGGTCCATGTATCCCGACGCTCATCGAAGCGATAGAGCGCGGGATACATGGACCCCTCAAGGCTGTTAAGTGTGGCTCGTTTGCGCAGCATGCGCGGAGCGCATTGCCACCGAAATAGCCCATTAACTACAGGTTCTAACGAAAAGCAAAAACCTGTTAGAATAATTGTATGATGAATCTGACTTACAGCTACCGAATTTATCCAAGTCTTGACCAAGAAGCTCTGATGCTATCTTGGTTAGAGCAATGTCGCCGTGTCTACAACTATGCTTTGGCAGAGCGAAAAGACTGGATAAACTCGCGCTCTGGTCAAGTCAACGCTTGCAGTATCAAACAGGAGTATATTATTCCTGCCGAAACACTATACCCTGACTACTACAAACAACAAAACGCGCTGACCAAAGCAAAAGAGGCTATCCCAGAACTGAAGGTGGTTCATTCTCAAGTTTTGCAAGATGCCTTGAAGCGACTGGATAAAGCTTTCAAGTTCAGGCAAGAAAGAGGCTTTGGCTTTCCTCGTTTCAAAAAGTTTGGTCAGTATCGCTCATTTGTATTTCCACAATTCAAAGCGAACCCAATTAACGGTTTCAACACGGCAGTCGCTACAACGCGGGGAACCCGCGCAACGCGCTGCCTTCTCAAACTACCTAAGATTGGGGCGGTACAGCTCAACTTGCATAGACAGATTCCTGAAGGTATGACAGTTAAGCAAGTTCGAGTTGTCTTGAAAGCGTCGGGCTGGTATGCACAACTAATACTGCAAGCCGATGTCTCCGTTCCCGAAGTCATGCCGCATGGTGAATCGATTGGTATTGACCTGGGGTTGGAGAAGTTCTTGGCTGTTTCCGATGGACAATTAGTAGAACGCCCTCGCTTTTTCGGAGATTTGCAAAGTAAGCTTAAATGGCTACAAGGCAAGCTGAGAGACAAGAAAAAGGACTCTGCTAATTACCGAAAAGCGCAAGCCAAGATTCGTAGACTGCACGAGTACATTCACAACGTCCGTCGTGAGTTCCATATTCTGACTGCTCATACGCTTTGCGACAAAGCAGGAGCCATATTTGCTGAAGACTTGAACCTCAAGATGACGAGTCGTGGCATGTTGGCTAAGCATTGCTTGGATGCTGCTTGGGGTAGCTTTCTGGATATTCTCAAGTGGGTTTCATGGAAGCGTGGGGTCTATCTTGCTAAGGTTGACCCCAAAGGGACCAGTCAAACATGTCCTATTTGTCAAGCGCATACTGGCAAGAAGGAACTCAGTCAACGAGTGCATTCATGTGGTGAATGTGGATACGTGACCGATCGGGATGTTGCTGCTGCTCAAGTAGTGATGCAACGAGGAATTGCAGCCGCAGGACTTGCGGTGTTTTTGCCTGTGGAGGAAGGTTGCTTGGGAACCCCTAAGAAGCAGGAAAATCTCAGTTGTGAAATTGAGAAGCCAGCGCTCTATCACTCTTAGTGATGAACGTCTGGAGATGTCACGTAAGTGTTTGTTGCATAATAGTGAAATTGAGCGTTAAGCCGCTTAAGGTTTATTAGTTGAAAAGGTACTTCTGTTTTCAAAGAGTTCTCTGTCCTCAACAAGTTTTTGCAACACAATCGGCAATCGTCTGCCATATTACGATAAAATTCTTCTTTGGTTTTGAGCGCGAATAATCACTTGGTGGGGGCGGACGACGAACTCTTGCTCTGGGTGGCGGATTGCCGCAGCGAGAATTGAGTGGGAACTGCTCGCATAAAATGCGCTGTGCTTCCGGGGAGAGTTGGATTTCAGGCATAGGGGGAGGCGGAGCAACATGCCTCTTTTTCTTGCCATGTTTACGAGCATAGAGGGTTGGGGAATCAATGCCAGATGTGGTGTCGTATAGCGAGTAGGAATAAAGGGAAGAATTTGTTTGCTGGGTTTTGATAGTGCTGTAGAATGCGAACGACTGACCGAGACTGGTTTGAACTTCAGCGATCGCCGGAAGTTCTAGACTGACTACTAGACCAGCAGCAACTATCCCACTTCTCCAAATCGAGCTGAGTAGTATTTTGTCCTGATTCATAAATGGAATTTTGCTATTAATTACCATCAATGTGTCCTCGTGCAAAAACCATGCCAAGTATTTTTAGTTGCCTACCAATGGAAGTAAGCGATGAGTTAATTAAAGCGATCGCTCTACTCTTGGCACGAAAATTGCACATACAAGAGAAGTAACATTAAAGTTGAGGTCGGAATGAAGAAAGACTTAATTAGTATTAATGGCACTGTCCAGGCTTACTTACTCAATCGTGCTGGTCAAGTAGACGGTTTGCTGCTATCTGACGGGAAACAGTTGCACCTGCCAAAACATTTGAGCGAAGCCCTCCAAGAAGCTGTTGAGCCTGGCGACACAATTGAGGCTTTAGTCGAACCTGGTGAAGAGTCCCCCTTGGGGTCATTTCGCACTAAGAGCCTGACTAATACCCAAACTGGTCAAATCGTCGCCGATCAACCCCCACCACAGCCATCCACACCAGGCGAACCCCTGCGGGTTGAGGGGATGATGATTCACTGGTTAGTTGGTCATAAGGGAGAACTTAAAGGGTTTATCCTCTCTGATGGGACATGTTTGCATGTTCCGCCTCACATTGGCAAAACTCTAACGGAGCGAGTTAAGACTGGCGATCAATTAATCGCTCAAGGCTACGGGACACATAATGATATTGGCACGAGTCTGGAAGTGGAAACCATTGAGCTGAACGGGCAGTTGTTGGTGGACTTAGACTTTAAAAGCGCACAATATCACCAAAGAGCGGCAGACAATTACGAGCAAGCAGCGCATCATCACCGTCAGGCGGCAAAACATTCTGAAGCAGGCGAACGTGAGAAGATAAGTCATCATGCCCACCTGGCTCACGAATATCACCTCCAAGCGATGAAGCACGCGGAGGAAGCGAGCAAGAAGAACCGCGATCGCACTGACAAAGAATTCCAACCGGAAAAATTATGAAAGACAAAGGTACAAGACCAAGCAAGAGCAGTTTGCGCGGACTCGATTTCTTAAATCTATTTCTAGCCGATGTCCGAGATGGTGTTGGACCATATCTAAGTGCCTACTTGAAAGGATCGGAACATTGGCAATCAGGTGAAATTGGATTGGCGCTGTCAGCTTCGGCTGTTGCTACAGTTGTTGCCCAAACACCTGCTGGAGCTTTGGTTGACCGACTGAACCAGAAACGAACTTTAATTGTGCTAGCGGCTACGTTTGTCACCGTTGGTTGTGTCGGGATCGCCGTGTTGCCGAAACTTCCGGTGGTAATTGGCTGTCAAATTTTAATTGGTGTGGCAGCAGCAGTGTTCCCACCAGCGATCGCGGCGCTCACGCTCGGATTGGTGGGGCGGAGTAAATTAGATCGTCGGGTAGGTCGCAATGAGACTTTTAATCATTCAGGTAACGTACTTGCTGCCACATTGGCTGGTTTAATTGGTAAATTTATTGCGCCTAAGGGGATCTTTTTCCTGGTTGGAGCTATGGCTGCTGCTAGCGCGATCGCAGTTCGCACAATCCGTTATAAGGAGATCGACCAAGAATTGGCGCGT
>JAABUQ010007672.1_pt1 | contig 15524 bp, 19 predicted proteins | sample 5560001 | NCBI WGS metagenome assembly JAABUQ01 (sample SAMN10711888, study PRJNA513371) | rock metagenome | isolation source: Antarctica rocks | place: Antarctica: Victoria Land, Finger Mt nord | collected 2015-12-18 | reverse complement strand
TATTCAATTTGGCCAACAATACACACGGATCAGTGCTTCTCAGTGCAGATTCACAGGAAGAGATCGAGCAGCTTTCTGCTCAGCTCAAGAATCCAGAGGCGTTGTGCGGCAATCAGGCGACTCAATGTACAGTCTTTCCTGAAGCATGTTCGGTATCTGTGGAGATGAAAGTTTTTGTGAATGGGAAGAGCGACGCGCTGGTATGGGGCAGCTTGCTAATAAATTTGACTGGTGATCATCCAAAGCACGTAGAAATGAAGCGCCTCTACGGCGGACAACTAATCCCTGTCAGAATTAGCGTCCGGGATGCAGCCTTCCTGCGAGTTCCGCTTTTGCCGGGCGATCGCATCAAGTGGGAATAACTTATCGACTCGCATGAACGATCCGAAGCGGTCCATGACAATTCTGAAGACCCTTAGTCGACGGGAGAGGGAAATCCTCGATGTGCTCTATCGGCTAGGGGAAGCAAGCGTTGAAGATGTACGACGTGAAATCGCCGGCAATCCGCATTACTCGACGGCTCGATCCATGCTTCGCGTGCTTGAAGAAAAAGGTCACATTTGGCACAAGGAAGAACATCTTCGATATGTGTACATGCCGCTCATACCCAAGCACAAAGCTGCTCACGCTGCCCTGAGCGACGTACTCAGGACGTTTTTTGAAGGCTCACCCGAGCAGCTGTTGCTGTACCTTCTTGATCAGATGTCCTCAGATGAGCTCGTTTTTGCGTGCCGTGCAGTCGAAAGTACGCGAAAAGAAGTCTAGCTCTGATACCCACGTCGAGGAGTACAGGGCTTCCGGGAAACTGCCAATCGGCGTTTGAAGCAGTGTCATCGCTTCGTCGTCCAAAATGGATTAAGGGAAGGAACGGGTCACGTTCTCGTCACCTATCTGTCCGGCCTAAAGTGTCACCCATCTCTCGGGCCATACAGCTTTGCCTCCTTCCCGGCATAAGCAGCCGTGAGAAAAGAAAAGGAGCGGGGTTGAAGGGACAGAAGAAGGCCTGGAGCGAGGAAATCGATCCGGCGACGATACCGGTAGAGGTGCTGATCTCGCAATTGGAGCGAGTACCATATGAAGCGATCGCGTCGGTGCGGGGGAAACGGAATATCGCGCGGCGGAAATCGCAAAAGCGCGGAGGCGTGTACTGGGCAAAACACAATCCAGAAACCAGCCGCTGCCGGTGTAAGCGGTGCATGGCAAAGAGAGAACGTGCGCGCGCGAATTCAAAATCTTAAATAATGGTTACTCTTTGTGGAAGGAGCAAGACGAGGGTGCAAAGGACAATCTGCTTTTTGGGCGTGGCGCTAATCTGGGCGGCGCTCGCTCCGCTCGTTGCTGCACAGACGGAAAACGATAGTGACTGGAGAAACCGCGAGGATCACGACAGAGGCTGTGAAGTAGACCGGGGTGGCTGGGATGATCGCGATCCCGGCCGGTACAAGCCCGGGCTTTTGCCGCCAGGTTTTCTTCATGCCCGCGGGTCGCAAATAGTCGATTGCCACGAACATCCGGTGCGCATCGCCGCGGTCGGCTGGGCCTCCTGTCTCGGAAACGGAATTGTCGGCTGGGTACCCGATGGTCTGAATGACGCGCCTTTGCAGACCATGATGAACAACATCGCCAAAATTGGTTTTAATACCATCCGCATACACTGGGCAGACCCGTCGGTGCGCGGGGCGCTCCCTTATACCTACGCTCCCGGTAGCACGAACGGCAACAATCCACAGCTCGAAGGCAAGACTTCGCTTCAGGTGTTCGACGCATTCGTCCAGACTGCGGGAAACGCCGGGCTGAAGATCATTTTCGACCACAATGCGAACGAGAGCGTGTGCGGTCAGCAAAGCAACGGGCTGTGGTTCGATAGTGGACCGGGATCGAACAACACGGACGGCAATGGCAACCCGGGCACCGTGACGGCGGCCCAGTTCCAGGCCGATACAGTGGCGCTCGCCGCTCGCTACGCGGGCAACTCCACCGTGATCGGCTATGACTTGGACAACGAGCCTAACCCCGGCAACGGTAGCCAGACGAACCCGATCAACTGGGACGGACGCGTTAGCGGTGATACGGCGGATGGCGGCGGATCGCCGGGCAACCCGACCGATATTGCGGCGATGTACCAGACCGTCGGGAACGCAGTCGAAAAAGCCGCTCCTGGCGTGTTGATTGTCGCCGAAGGATTCCAGGACTACGGATCTAGCGCCCCGTGGGGCGACCTCCGCTATGTCACCGATCACCCCCTCTCGCTGAATCGCCAGGACAAGCTGGTGTACTCCATCCACAACTACCCATACGCCATCTCAGGCTGGCAACCTGATTCGGGACTCACGGCCGTTTCGGAATGGGAGACGGTGTGGGGCTTCGTGCAAACGCAGCACATTGTGCCCGTCTGGATCGGTGAGATGAGTGATTCGCTGGACGGAACGGGCGGAGGGGGTAATGCCGAGTCGCTCCCGGCAATTCAAGCATGGGCGACCGACCTGCTGAACTTCATGAACGGCAAACAGCCCTACGGAATCGGCCCGGTATTCTCCCATGACCAGCAACCAATGAGCGGCGACTGGTGGTCATTCGGAATTTACCAGGGCGATCCGGACGGCGTCTTGCTGGACAGTTGGGCCAGTCCCGCGGTTAAGCCCGGACAGCAGTATTTTTTCAGCCAGTTTTTCTTTAGACCGGATCGCTGATCGTGCCTGGCCCTGGGCTGCAGTCGCTTAGCTTTAAATTCCGAATCGTGTCTTCTCCTCAGGAAGAGCTATTGAATTTCGTGCGTGCGATTCCAGAAATATTCGAGGGCGGCAATACGCATCCCATCGCGGCAAGCGTAGACAGCGAGGGGAGAGGAGTGCCAGGGAGCGATGTGGATGGGCTCGAGCGTGAGCTGGTCGCGGACGGCATCGGAGAGCGGAGTACCCGCTTCGAGCGCGGAATCTAAGAGGGCGCAGGTGATGGAGTAGCCTTCCAGCCTGGCGCGGCGATACGCCTCGAAAGTAAGGTCGAGGGAATCGGTTTGGGTGTTGGTCATGCCCCGGTTTGTACTGGATTGCGGGAAAAGATGCAAACGCCGGCCGGGCCGCCCAGGGCCGGCAGCAAAAAAGGAAAAAAAAGAGAGAGAGAAGCGAGGAGCGGGCAGCTCCTCGCGTGAGAAAGCGGGCTCAGCGAGCCCGCGTGAAGAGCTTTCCATCGGGGTTAAAGAGCTGGGAGAGGACCACACGTGCGTCGACCAGGTAATTGTTAAACGCAGAATTATTTGCGAATAAGAGCGGGTTGTGCAGAATTAAATGCGAACAGAGCAGCGCTATTTGCGACTCGTTTCGAGAGCGGCGTCTGAGGTCTCGGTCTCCTTGGTTCAGCGGCTTACCTCGGCCAAAGGTTTTTGACTCGGTTATGATCGGAACTCCTGCACCAACTTTGAGCCAGAACCGGTTTAAGTACAACACCCTCGCAGCTGTCTTCGGTTTAAGCGCAATGCAAGAATCGAAAACTCAAAATCTCAGTTTTAAGTACAGCGCGACATCGGGAGAGATCGCCTATACCGGTTCAGCTGTTCCTCATGTGGCGAATGGACGAGCACAAGACCTTTCACACTTGGATAGCGGCTTCGGAGACGGGAGACTAGCTGAGGCGGAGGAGCATCAGCACAGTCAGCGCGAAGAACAGGTTCGTGGCTAGCAGCAGAGCGCCCACCCGGCGCTCTTTGCGTCTCTGGAACCACAGCCAGAGTCCCGTCCCGCCAAGCCCGAGCAGCGCCAGGGATACCAGTGCCACGGCCGCCGCCCACAGCTTCAAGGCCGGTAGTTCGTGCCAGAACCCGGCGCTGTGGTGCAGCCGGTTTAACATGCCGATGGCGGGTGCGCGGCGGGTCGTAATCACCGCCGCTCCCGTCCGCCGGTTGTACTCGATCTCCTGTATCGCGCCCGGACGGAACAGCCGGAACCGAATGCCGTTGTCGGTTGGGTTGATCTGCTGGAGCTCACCGAATACGGGGAGGGCTCGGACCAGGCGGCGAGCGTCCGTCTCGCCGGGCGGCAGACGCCCGGCCGATTGGGTCACCGCCGGCTTCATCTCAAACCATCCGCTATGAGCCATCTGCACGGCGGAGACGCCATACATCACCAAGAACGGTAGCGCGAAGAGGCCGAGCAGCAGGTGCACGTTTCTCATCGCAGGGACCACCACAGCCCCGCGAACATCGCGGCTCCGCAAACCCAGGCGATATGTGCCGGCCACCAGCGAGGGCGCGACGCCAGCCATAGGTAGACCCCGCTCCCACAGAACCCGAGCAGGGTCCACATCGCGAACTCATTCCACACCGCCCAGAGGCGCAGTAGCGCAGGAGCATCGCGGTCACCGAGCGTAGCCGCATGCACATCTTCGAGGAACAGACCCATGCTGTTGCGGATCTCCTCGATGCGCAGCCGGCTTTCGCGTTCGAGCACGATTACTCGCCAGATGCCGTTGATGTTGTAGAAATCTAGCTGCAGGTCGCCGGCCGGCGTGCGCTGGAGAAACCAATCCGGAATCGGGCGGGTCAGCGGCAGCTTTAGCTTCGTGTACACGTCGGCTGCCACCTGTTTGTCGGTCGCATTGGCCGGTGCGGTATACGGTATCTGCCGCTCGGACCGAATCTGCTTCGGACGCTCGAGTGACGGCTGAACCGTCGCGGCCAGTCCCGCTATTCCATATACGGCAAGATGCGCGAAAGAAAGCAGGCCGGCGTAAAGGTGGATCTTGACGATGAGTCGGCGCAATCGAGTGAGGTAACCTCCTCTACAAACTCTTAATACTACCGAGGCTCCGCCTCAGTGGTGTGGCCCCAATTTGGATACAGCCGGGTAAACCCTCGAAAATCACCGAATGGGAAAATTGAACGAAATGAAGCCTCGAAAGGAGTTCACCACCGAATGTAAGCTGACGGCAATCCGCCGTCTGCAAAGTTGGCAGAGCACGGCAGAAGTGGCCCGGAGCACTGGAAGTGCATCCGCGGATTTGTACCGCCTGGCGGCCTGAACTGGAGAATCAAGGGGCCGGCGTGCTGCGGTGCTGACTCACGCCAAGCAATTCTCGTTTGTGACAGTCGCTGAGTACAAGAGGGACGACCTTTGGACCGGGCATCGCCTTTGTGTGGAGCAAAACCGCATAACGGTAAGGCTATTTCAGATACACAACATTAGTGCGTGAACTGTATGCCCCGGCCCAGGACAACGATGTAGCAGATCCCAAGTACGACCGCAGCAATCCACCATGCGGGCTCCCGATGCACCACGAGTTTCCACTCTGTCGCTGAGCGTGGCATCAGACCGTCGGCCCACATCAAACCCGATAGTCCGCCGAACGCCGCTGGGATGGTGGAGACGAAGAGAAGCTTCAATCCGAGGGGGTCTAGCGCCCCAGCAATACAGCTGAAGAGACATGCGGCGTAATACGGAAAACGCCCCACCGTATTGTATGTCGGCCTGTCCGGCGCAAAAGGGTGCACAGAGACAGCGAGCAGTCGTACTACCAGGAAATACAGTCCAGCGCCGAACACAGTCATGCCGATGCGTAGTGCGGCCTGATGCGGTAGACCATGGATCACCTCGTACCAGTCGCCGAAGCCGAAGACTCCTGAGAACAGGAAGTAGCCAGCGCCCGTAAGCAGGTTGAGCGCGGCAAAAATCCAGAAGAAATAGCGCATGTTCGCACGATTTCCCGCCATTCGCGAGGCCAGCAGAGAACCGGTTCCGACAATCAGATTCACGAGCGTTCCAGCCGCATCGACCCAACGGTCCGGACGCATGGTCGAGAGGTGGTTACTTGTAAGCTCCGTTGGAATATCGCCCCGCAGCCACGCGGTCACGCCATGACCAACACCTTCATGCAGCAGCGTCTCCAGTGCGGAGGCGATCACAGCCATGCTGATAATGGTCGCCTTGCTGTGTTGCTTGGACATCGCTGCCACTTTATCCAGAAGCTGATAAAGCATCACTTTGCACAAAAAAAAGGGGTTTCCGGAAAAGCGAACTCGCCAAAACCAATCGATTCATTGTTCGTTCTCAGTAAAGGTAAAGCTACGCTTCAGGCGGATTGATCGGAATCGCTGCTCGTCTATCTAATTTCATTACTTGGTGATGCACCGTGATCACGTGTTCTTGTCATCGCTGTCCCAACTCACAGAATCGTCGGCGAACACCCGCCACGCCTCAAGACGATGGTCAGCGATAAGGCTTTCGCTCAAGGCGTTCGAACCGGCAACGAGTGTGCAGTACAGATCGATTTCAGATGCGATGCACCAAGCATGGTCCTCTGGCCAAAACAGGTTCGGTGTTTGCGGGACAAAGCCGCCGCCGGGCATATTCCAGCCAAACTCGCTGGCGGCTTCCAATGGGCCCTCGAACAGGAGGTAATCCCGGTTGGGAAGATGTACGCGGGGTGCGCTCCGCAGAGCGGCACGTAAAACTGCTCCGCTGTCTTGTAGCCAGCCATGGCCCTCCCACAAGCAGAAGCAGCACGACTCCGGTGTGCTCGTATGTTCGGCCAGAATGGCGCAAAGAACCCGCAGCAGATCCGACAGATTACCGGTTTCCGGGCAGTTGACAGCGGACCCTGAAACAAAGACAGGCGGCCGATTGATGGCGTGGAACTGTACAAGGCGATGCATTATGCGGCCTGACTTGATTGCAACATCGGCCCATCGGAGCGTCTCGTTATTGCTGCTACGCGCGGGGTGCAAAATTCGAAGGTAAGCGGCGAAGCAGTCGGGTACTATTGCGGTCACGCACGAGCCAAAAGGCGCCAGTCGGTGCGCTAACCATTCGGCTTCTGCAAGTCGCGTTGAAGAATAGAGGCTAGACTCTTCCACGGCGGGCGTTCTTTCAGAATATCGTGCGTCCGATCCGTGCATAGTCCCGCAAACCGGGTTGTCGGACAACTGAAAATGCGCTAGGTGCTTCCCGGATTGTGAAGGCCTTGATAATTGGCCTATGGGGCCGAGGTTAATAATTGTCTGTGGGCTGCCCGGCTCAGGGAAGACCACGCACGCCAAGCTGCTACAGAACAAGCTTCGAGCTGTTCGCTTCTGCCCTGATGAATGGATGAATGCTCTTTCGCTGGATCTTTACGACGAAGATAGGCGCGCAAAGGTTGGGGCCCTGCAGTGGAAGTTCTGTCAAGAACTCCTGACGCTGGGCTTCACGGTAATCATCGAATGGGGCACTTGGGGAAGATCCGAGAGGGATACGTTGCGGCGTGGAGCCCGAGCCCTTGGCGCTGCTGTTGAGTTGCATTATCTGTCTGCGCCAGCAGATGTCCTATTCGACAGGATTCAACGCCGGGGTGTGGAAAATCCGCCCATCGAACAGGATACAGTCTCGCGATGGTTCGAGATATTCCAAGTACCGACCGCCGAGGAAGTGGAACTCTTCGATAGCCCTTCATCGTAGATTTTGCCTCCGCTTTGACTGACCTGCAACCGAAGGTTTGCTGACTGCTCAAAGACTACAGCATGTCACTTCTCGGCCAAGGAAGACGAAACTTGTCCGGAAACGCTACTTCAAGACCCTGCGTAAAGCCCGAAAAGCCGTATCGCAGGTCCTGCATCATTTGTTCAATTAGCTTCCCCTACCACATTTCGCGCACCTCCTCTTTCACCAACGTCGTATTCCCAAACGCTCGCTGGGCGGCGTAGCGGGCTTCCTCAGCGGACAGGCCACTCTCTTGTTGTTCCGCGGCCTCCAGTTCCAGATCGGAGCGCAGTTCGCGCTCCCGTGATTTCCGGAGTTGCCAAAACATAAATCGTCTACTCCTCCTCCTATGAAAAAAATACTGACCCCGGCTCGGCCGTAACCGGCTGGAGGAGGACGGTATGGCCGAGCCGCTCGAGCCGACGAACGAGCGTGCGAGTGATTCGGCGCTCATGAATGCGATCGAAGAAATCAGCCCCGAGTTCGATGTAATCGACACCGCGCTGCAACATGTGGAACGCGACGACCAGCAGCGCGTGTGCAACCGCAATCACGGCGCGCTTGCCTCCCCGTCTTGCTGCCAGCCGCCTGTAGAAGGCGACCAAGTAGTTGTTCTTCTGTCGTGAGATCGCCCAAGCCGCTTGGCAGAGACAGCGCCGGAGCCGCTTGGCAGAGACAGCGCCGGAGCGAGTGACTCCCCTTGCGAGTCTTGCCGCTCAACCGCTTGCCCGCGCTCTCGAAATTGCCGGGACATAGTCCCACCCAGGAGGCCAGATGCGCAGCCGAAGGGAACTGGTTCATATCGAAGCCGATCTCAGCCAGCAGGCCCCAGGCGGTCACCCGGTCCACTCCCGGAATCGTCTTCAGCCGTGTGACCGCCTCCTGGAAAGGGCGCATTCTGCGATCGATCTCCGCTTCGACAGCTGCCATTTTCGACTTTGCATGCCGCAGATCGTCCATTAGCTGCTGCAGCATAAAGCGATGGTGCTCGGTGACCCGGCCCTCCAGCGCCAGTTGCAAATCGGGAATCTTGTTTCGGAGTAGCCCTTTCGATAAGCCGGCCAGTTTTACCGGCATCCTGTTCTCCCGCCAGAATGGCCTCTAACATCGCACGTCCGGATGCGCCCAGAGCATCGGTTGCCACCGAAGCCAGCTTGACGTTGGCATCTTCCAGAACCTTCTGAATGCGATTCGCAATGCGGTTACATTCTTCAGTAATACTCACCCGATAGCGAGTCAGATCGCGCATCTCACGGGTTTCGCGTGGCGGCACAAAGCTGCCGCGCTGCAGTCCATGCTGCAGCAGATCGGCGATCCACTCGCTGTCTTTTTGATCCGTCTTACGCCCCGGCACTGCCTTGATATGTTGCGCATTCACCAGCAGTACCTCGAACTGTCCTTCCAGCACGTTCCAGACCAGCTTCCAATACACGCCCGTGGATTCCAGTGCCACATGCGTCACGCCACATTCCCGCAGCCAGTCGGCCAAGGCCAGCAGATCCTGCGTGAACGTTGTGAAAACACGCTTCTGCTGGCGCTTCTTGCCCTTCGGCTCGGCCCACAACACACACGCGGTGATGCTCTTCTTGTGAACATCCAGTCCGCAACAGCACGGATAAAGTACTTCCATCGTGTCCTCCTCTGCCGTGCTGCGCTGGACGCCAGCAAAAAAAGGGAGATTCTCCTATGCGTGCTGCTCATAAAATGAGCGCCACAGTCCGTTGTGCCTCAATCAGCATCCGGGTCATACTCGTAGGCGGGCTTATCGGCGCCAGAGTAGCTCGACCTCTATGCGCAACCGGCACCTTGTAGCTTATGCTCAATCGTCCCCATTTTCATGCGCCGTTGTCGGGCCGCATGGCACGGTGTTTTACTCGTAAGAGCCAGCGGGTGATGGGGCGAAGGAACATTCCCCGTCCCGGATCACGCGGCAAGGAAGGAGTATGTATTGTGCCCAGCCCACCCCTGCCGTTAATCGAATGGGAGCAAATCCAAGCCGGCTTGGCGGTTACTGACATTCCGACCGCCATCGAATTCTATACGCAGAAGCTCGGCTTCCAGCAGGCGTTTACCTGGGGCGACCCGCCGACCTTCGCTGGCGTGAACCTCGGGAATGTCCAGCTGTTTTTGGCCAAAGGCACGCCCACTCCGAGCGCCGAGACCGGCGCGGCTTATTTTCTTGTCGGCGATGCTGACCAGCTTTATGAGTTCCACCGCGCTAATGGTGTTGAAATCGCGCAGGCGATTGATAACAGACCGTACGGGATTCGCGACTACAGCATCCGCGATCTGTATGGGTATTACCTCGTGTTTGGACATCACTTGTTGAATGCCGGCCCGCCCATCAGAATCGAGCGGGTCGATGTGCCGGTGCGTCTGGACAAGCGTCTCGCGGCACTACTCCAAGACCTGGCCAAACACAAGCGCATGAGTGTAGATAGCTGCCTGGAGGAGATGTTGCTGCATACAAATGAGGGTGTCGGGCCGCATACGAAAACGACCCTGCGCTATATCCAAGAACTGAAGAAAAAGCACGGCATCGATTACGACAGCCACGCCAGCTATCGTTTTGTCGAGGACTGACGGCGCAGAGCCCGCCGCCGCCGTAGTGGTTACCCGGTCACCGGGTTTAGCGTACAAAATTCCCGGAATGGTCCCGCTTGGCCTACCTACCATTTCCGCCGGAATCGAATGTAAGGCTGCAGGGAGACTGGGGCAAAGCGGGGGCTACGCTGCGCGCCGCTGCATCTCTGGGTTTGACCCTAAGAGGGTGTGATGTTGGTAAAGCGTGCAACATTTGAAAATAAATCCCAGCCATAATGAAAGCGGAGTACTGATGGCAACTGCAGCACTGGTTTCGGCAAGCGAGTATTTGAGTACCAGCTACCGTCCCGACCAGGAAATGCTCGACGGACAACTGATCGAACGGAACGTGGGGGAATACGATCACAGCAATCTGCAAGGCGCGCTCGTCGCCTGGATGCGCCGGCGCCAACGCGAATGGAATATTCGTGTCCTGCCGGAGCAGCGCCTCAAGTTTCCTCTACCCGCTTTCGTGTTCCCGATGTGTGTGTCGTTTCTCGAGAGCAAGAGCTCGAACCGGTTTTCACTCGACCGCCCCTGCTCTGTATTGAAGTGCTTTCCAGAGACGACACGCTGCGGAGCATGCAGGATCGCGTCGACGACTATCGGGCCTTTGGGGTCCCTAATATTTGGGTGTTGGATCCAGTGAAACGTCGCGCCTACGTTTGCATGCACGGTGATTTTCGCGAACCTCAAGCGAAACTCGGGAAATTGCGCTTTCTCCCATCCGCATTCCTTTACGAGATCTCTTCTCTGACTTAGATTGACGTATTCTTCTTCACCCATGATAAGGATCGCGCTTATGCCGAGCACGGCATGAAAAGGAATCGTTCTCACGCATGAGCAGGTCTGTCGCGCTGGCACGGTGGGGTCGATCGCTTGCCGTCGTGGCAGCGGTTGTCTTCTTCATATCTTCGGTGTTCCCCGTGGTCGCTGGTCTTTCGAAAAACACGGGGGCATTCTCAAAATGGTGGGGCATTTTGGACGTTGGCATTGCCTTTGTTCTTGTGGTCCTGGCGTTCGCGATCATCACGCTCGCTACCGCCAACGTCAGCAGGCAAGCTGAGGACATGAGCTACCGAGCCTATCGGGTCTTAATCCACGGCATACTCGCGATGATTGTAGTGTTCTTTCTTTTCGGTGACCGCATCACTTGGATTAATTGTCTAACTGGCTTCGCGTGGCGGGCTTGGCTGCTACTGTACGGCCTGCCCGCATGGTTCACCGCGTTCGAAGGTACCGATTAATCTCAGCGGGCTCCTCGCAAACTAGCGAGTTGAGGAGTACCGGAACAGTCAACCGGCTTAAAGCTGTCCAGTTTTGTGGACACATACCAGGCCTTAACCTAGCGAAGGCCGAATTTTCGGCAAAGTGCTGGTGCATCGGTAAAGTAAACACAGCCCGACCACCCATTACTGACCGTCATGTTGAGGTCAAGCGATTTCGCGCCAACTTTGCAACACTTCCCCCGGGAAGGCCGAGAAGGCCACTGTTAGAGGCGCAGCAGCAGCTCCTCGCGGCACTAGGCTGATGCTCGGCCGCGCTAACTCGCAACGCTGTTCCAGCTCGGCATCGAGCCCGCAGCCCTCTGCGCGCTCGGCATCGAACTCCAGCTCCAAGCGCGCCAGCGTTGTCGCCGCTGCCTCGCGCAGGGATGCGAATCGCTCAGGGTTTGTAACACGGGAATACGCCTCGCTAGGCGGTCCTTAGGGTCCCCATTGATCTTTACCCATATTGTTTGATTTAGCACGAGTGCGATCGGCACCGTGACCCGAACTGCGCGACATATAAAGATAGACCGCCGATAATCGCCAACGTTTAGTAATTTTGCGTGTTGTGCTCGCGATATGTTGTTTATCGCCGATGAGACTGGTGGCCTCGACGGGCGGTCTGGGTTCTCAAATGGACGAGATCCGCACATCCAGCCCCCAGAATTTCGCCGTTGACGCACGCCTTCGTTTGCGCAATGGAGAAGAATCACTTTATTCCTGTCGCAAGGCTTCCAGCGGCTCCACTGCCGAAGCGCGCCAAGCAGGCACGCAACCAGCGATGAGGGCGACCCCAGCAAGCGTTAGAAGTACCCCAACATAAATCGCCGGGTTCGCTGCCGAAACCAGAAACAGTTGTGATTGCAACAGGCGTGCAGCGACTATCGCTCCGGCCGTCCCGATAATCAGTCCTGCCCCACTGAGCTTCAACGCTTCGGTCATGACCATGCGCACAACTCGTTGACGATCAGCGCCCAGCGCCATTCGAACCCCAATCTCGGTGGTTCGCTGAGAAACCGAATAGCTGATAACGCCGTAAATACCGATGCTCGCCAGCAACATGGCGAGAGCGGCAAAAGCGGCGGTCAGAATACTGCTGAAGCGGGGCATGGCAACTACTTCCGCCAGATGAGTTTCCATGGTCGTGAAGTTGACCGCAGTCTCGCTGTCGAGACCGCGAACAATCGAACGCAGTGATTGAGCCGCAGAAAGCGAATTGCTCCCTTGTTCCCGGATAACCAGATCAAATTCCTGACGAGCGTGTTGGAGGTATGGATAGTAGGTCTCAGGGCCTGGCGTTTGAGTCGGGCTGTCCATGTGGGCATCACCAACTACGCCCACAATTGTGGCCCATTTGTTCATCGCGTTAAGATCGAAGCCCGAGCGAACTTTTCTCCCGATCGGGTTGACATTCGGATACGAACGCCGGACGAAGGCTCGATTTACAACCACGACGGGAAGAGAGTTTTCGTTATCGTGAGCTGAGAATGTGCGGCCAGCAACCAGCGGGATTCCAAGCGTCGAAAAATAAGCTCCCGAAACAACGCTGTCACCTGCCTGCGGGGCGTTGATGGTCATATCATCCAGCGTCTGGCCCTCGATTATGTAAGCAGCCGTGGAACGATTCTCCGGACTGGCAGGCAAGCCGTGCGTTAGTGCAGCAGATTCGAATCTTCGATTGGCCGATAGCTGCTCAATCAATGGCTTAAATACTTTTTCAGTAACGCGGTGCTCGTCTCCCGTGGGTACGCTGATATGCGCGACCAAGAGTTGTTGCGGTTGAAAGCCAAGGTCAACGGCAACCATTTCCGAGAAACTGCGCAAGAGGAGCGCCGCAGATACAAGCAACACCATCGAGAGTGCCATCTCAGCCGTAATGAATAAATGCCGCAGCCTTCCAGTGCCGACTACGCCCCGAGAACCGCTCGCGCGAAGATCGTGATTGGGATCTACCCTGCAGCCCTGCAAGGCTGGCGCAACTCCAAACAGAACGCTGGCCATTAAGCCACAAGCCATGCAGAACAGTAGCGTAGACCAGTCAATCTGAATTTCATTTAGGCGTGCGATTTGGCTCGGAGCTAGCGCAAGCAAGCCCGGCAGAATCGCTTTCGCCAACAGAATCCCGCACAAGCAGCCCGCACCCGCCAAGATCAGGGTCTCGGTAAAGAGCTGTCGAATAATTCGCGCTCGGCTGGCCCCGATAGCAGTTCTCACAGCCAGCTCACGTAGACGTCCGGCACCGCGTGCCAACAACAGGTTGGCAATGTTGGCACATGCGATGAGGAGGACCAGAGCCACCGCCGCAAGGAGGATGTAGAGACTCATCTTCACATCACGCACCGTGTAATTTGTCAAACTCGTGACGTATACTCCGGCCCCCTTGTTTGTTCCTGGGTGCTCCTTCTGCAAGCGGCTCGCGATTGTGGAAAGTTGCGCTTGCGCCTGGTTCAGAGAAATGCCGGGTTTTAGCCGTCCAATTGCTTGGAAGTTATGCGCGCCGCGATTACCATCCTTCAACGGCTCAAAGAACGGAATCCAAACATCGGTATGACTCGATTCGGGAAAGTGAAATCCTTCGGGTAAGAGGCCGATAATCTCGACCTGCACGCCAGCAGCTTTGAGGATATGCCCTCCGGAAAAAGGAGCCTCTCCGAAGTGACGCCTCCAAAAACCTGCGCTCACCATCGCGGTCCTGGGTTTTCCCTCAAAATCGGCGACAGAGAAGGGGCGACCAGCATAAGCAGTTACCCCGAGCGCCTGCAAGAAATGTTCTGAAATTGTGGAGGCACCGCTAAACTCACTACGCCCATTGGCAAGCACGCTGATTACATCGTTGGCATACGCCGCGGTGGATTCAAAGACATCACTCTGCGAGCTGAAATCGAGAAAGTCAGGCCCGGAGACCTGGCCGAATTTGTAGCCGTCGGGCCACGTCATGCTGATTGAAACCAAACGACCGGGATCGCGATAAGCAAGCGGCCGGAGGATGACACCGTGCACGACGCTGAATATGGCCGCGTTTACTCCGATACCTAGCGCGAGGATCAAAACTGCGAGTGCGGAAAATCCGGGAGTGCGCCGGAGTGAACGCACAGCGAACTTAACATCGCCCAGCAAAGATTCAACAAACAACCAGTCCCATGTTTCCCGACTCCGCTCCTCGAAAAGGGTAATGTTGCCGAATTCTCGCTTCGCTTTGCTCTCGGCTTCCGTACGGCTCAAACCTTCCGCCATCAGCGCTTCTGTCTGTTCTTGGAGATGCTGTTGAATCTCTTCTGCCACGTCGTTCTTCAACGCATCTCTCGTCAGCAATTGTTTTAGCCAGTTCACGCATTCACCCTCATGATTCGGCAGGCGACAAGACTAAAGAGATGCCTTCCAACATGCGGCGCAAGCGCGACTTCTCTCGATCCAAATGCTTCACGCCCGCTTGAGTAATGTGATAGGTCCGTACGCGACGGTTCGTTTGCGAAGTCTGCCATTCCGCTTTCACGAGTTCTGCCTTAAGCAGCCTCTGGAGCGTCGGGTAGAGAGATCCCTCTTCCACCTGCAGTAGCTCATTTGATTGCTGCTTGATGTGTTGTACCAGGGCGTACCCGTGCATCGGCTTTCTCCGAAGCGACTGGAGGACCATCATTTCCAAAGCTCCGGGAAACAAGCTCCGATCTTCAACCTTCTTACCAGCGGCCATAGGCTATTTTGCTATAGCCCTAGAGTAAACTGGTCTTGGCTAGGTTGTCAAGCGGGGTGGCAATTTAGTCCAACATAAGAGACGTTCCATTTGACTAAACCGCGCCCCTCGCTGCTACCGTGATTCCAATGCCTCGACCCCCAACACGGGCCGGAGGAGTGGTCTCAAATCGCAATCCGCTCGACCTCATCAAGCGAAATCTCATCCTGCCTGCGGTCGTAAAGCTTCGTGGTTCTCGGACTCTCGTGGTTGGCGATGTGCTGCGCCGCTTCAAGCGTGCCCTTGTTCTTCAGGTATGCGGTGATGCCGGTCGCCCGGAAGGTGTGGTTCCCGATCCGCGTCTTGATGCCAGTGCCGCGCGTCCGCCGCTGGATCATTCGATAGGCGTCCTGCTGCCACATGGCCTTGCCGGTGAGCTGGCCGGTCTTGCCGGCCGCCGTCTGGAATAAAGGCGCATCCGGATCTCCGGCGATCCCTGCGGCGGTGATGTATTCGTCGACGTACTGCTCCAGACTGTGGTGGCAAGGAACTTCATGT
>JAABUQ010007671.1_pt1 | contig 15525 bp, 23 predicted proteins | sample 5560001 | NCBI WGS metagenome assembly JAABUQ01 (sample SAMN10711888, study PRJNA513371) | rock metagenome | isolation source: Antarctica rocks | place: Antarctica: Victoria Land, Finger Mt nord | collected 2015-12-18 | reverse complement strand
TTGTTTAGGGGGGACTGTTTAAGGGGGACTGTTTAGGGGGCTTTAGGGGTAAATTTAAGACAGCGATATACTATCGTGAATATTCTAGTTAGTTATTGAAGATTCAATTAGCATCATCACCTAATTAGGACGGTATAGTTGAATGATGAGTTTAGTCAGTTGATTGATGGTTCAACAACATTCATGCGTCAACTATGACAAGAAATGAAGCTCCCTGCAATCCTTCCTAGCCGGATGAGCCTCAACCAAACTGCAGACTTCGTAGATCGGTATTTGATATGAAATTCACGGCGAGCTTCCAAAAGGGTAAATGGTTTAAAATATACGTCGGGCTATATGTGGCCAATCAAAGATCCGAATTGTAATCAACCCTTAGATCCGTGCCTTCTCTCACGCTAAAAGGATGCTCAACAGATTAGAACCTCCTCTTGGGCATCCGATCCGACGGTCTGGAAGTTAATGAAGAGATGCCGAAAGGGGAAGGGTAACCTCACGACAGTCTCCTGCTGTCAATCTCGGGCTTGATCCTTGTGGCATCAGCCAACTGAGGATGTGCCTGAGCAAACGCAGGCCCCAAACTCCAATTGCTCAGATCCCGCAAATGCCTTTCGAACGCCGGGCTTATCGCTAACTCGTCAGAGCCAGGGGCTGCGAGCACGAGGATGTCGCGGGAGTCGTACGGCCAATTCAATGATACGGTAGTCGTGTAGGGAATGAAGAATTCGTCGAAAGGGACGGATGGGTATATTCGCACCATCTTATCACGCATCCGGGGCCAAGGGAGATAGTCTACCCATGCAGGATGGGCAGTGAAGAGCTGAGACGGTCGAGGTGTCACCCATTCAGGGAGAAGATCATATGTATCTTGAGTAGGTGAGATTTGCCATCTCATGATGAGGAACATAACGTACCTAGATACGTCAGCCCCCACATTATGATATCATCGAGGAACAAGAGTAGTCCACTTACAACACGGCTACTTGTTCTGGAAGGGTCGAGATATCAGGAAAGGTGCTGATCACGTCTGTAAAGACCTTTGACAGCGGATGCGAGTACTGCTTCCGCTGAGGATGGATCAACGTCAAGAAGCTCGGGTACGCGGGTCCAATCAGTTCCTGGGCCCTAACACCCTCCAATGCTTGATGTCTGCGACCGGCCAGGAAGTCCAAGAGTAGACCATCCAACGGACACGTTGGAGATACGTTCAGGACCGGTACTTCGCATGCGTGCGAAGCGTTGCCAAATCTGTCATTCCTCGCGCTCTGAAGAGGACTCAGTGTATGCAAAGGCAGGCTCGGAGCCGAAGACGCCGCTTTCGTAGGGTCTGCTCCGTATGGCTTTTGCCCATCACGGGCGTTGTGGCCACCATGTAGGAGATAGCCGAGATCGAGCTTGTCCTCAGATGGGCGAGATGGCCGTGCGTGGATTGAGATGGGCTGCTGGGGGTCAAAGGCATTCACGGGCGAGAAGCCCCGGGGTTGGGACGCAAAGGCGGCTTGGGATATTGAGGGAGTTGTATGGTGAGCGTTTTGAGGTGATGCCCCGTAGGTGGATGATGTGGACGCATTGCTGCGAAGAGAAGGAGTGTCGCTGTATGAGGAGGCTAGTGGAGCGTTCGATCGCGTATGCTGTGTGTGCGTGTCGCCAGGACTGTAGATAGAAGATTGGCTGAGGGCATCTCGATGAGGCTGCCGTACAGGCTCTAAGAGGAAGTCCGTCAGCATCCCATCAATTGAGGTGCATTTAGCTCCCGTGGCTGCATACCTCCAAACCCATTGGCAGCGACCAGAGGCTGAATGATACTCAGCACCGATTTCAATTGGCGTTTGATGTCTTCATTCTCCGCCTTCACAAGCTGCTTCTCCCGCACGACATGCTGCAGCTCCTCATATGGTTTTTGGGTGGTCAATTCCTGAATCCTTCTCTCCAGGTTCTCAATCTGGCCCTTTGTACGTTCCCGAATCGCTCTTTGAGCCTCTCTGTCATTGGCCCTCTTTTTGGCTAATTGTTCAGGGGTCAGGTTGGCGACCCCGCGAGAGGTGGAGGTGGAGGTGGAGGTGCGTCGTTTCTTGACGGATGTCTGCACGGGGGCGGGAGAGGCGTTCGAGACTTTCGAAAGATGATTGGAGTTCTGACTATGAAGGGCCCGAGACTCCATCGATTCATTATTTGGCGCCAGGATGCGGGGCCATAGAAAGGCCGTCGAGGATTCCGGCAGGTTCTGACAAGTCCGCTTGAGCTGAGTGCTGTTTACATGACTCGCTCCCGGATACTTGTGCAGTAGTGTCGGTGCTATTATCAACCTGGTCTTATTTCCGGCCACTACTTATCCACACACGGCATGTTCTATACCTCGCTGAGACGCTGACGAATGTACATAATAGATTGGACGTTACGAGTTCTGGTTTATTAACGACTCGACGGTACTATCATTGCATCAAGCCAAGAACTGCCCGGATTCATCCCTCCTGAGCCGATGAATGCCGTCACATGCTTGATGAGTGTATTATTTTATCACTTCCTGCTAACTCCTTCATGCCTCCTTTCTCCATCACAATAGGGCCAGCCTTCGTATCGTTGGTATGTAGGTGGTGTTAGTTGTAGTATCCGGCTTCGCTGGTGCAAGGCTCGCCCACTGCGTGGTTTCAGAGTTGGCATTACTCTTTCGAAGTAGAATTAGTAGCAGTGGCAAAAGTCTCGACAGTAAGATAGCTTGAAGAAATGGCTCGCGAGACATGGCTCATAACTCCAAGTTGTGCATCAATTAGGGTAGATTGGCACTAAAAATGTGGCCTATACCTCATGGGGATGTCACGGTGCAAGGACCGCAGTACCGCCAGTACCGGCGTACTTCCATCCGTAGATTTGATGCATGCGTGCCCAGATCTTCCGCTCACGTTCGGTGTATAGCGGTTTCACACCGCTAACAAACGAAACAAGAACTCAACTTTTCTATATTTCATGTTAGATATCGGCCGCTTCGAAGTTTTTGACATGCCATATGGCTCACGTTTCAACTCTTCCAGAACGCCAAAGGGAATCTAAACAACCAGCAAGTGAGACGGAATCCCAGACACGGAACGAGATGTAAAATGGAATTCTTGGTGATTTTCGACCTCTTTCAGCATAGGACGAATAGCATCAAAGAAAGTGAATCGCCGAAGAACAAAACATTGACGTCTCTATATGGCGGAAGAATTCTCGACATTCAAAAGCTCGCCTTTTCGATTCAAGTTTTGCCCTGATTTCTAATGGGCTCCTGGCACCTAAGCTATGCGTCAATGCGTAAGTACAAGAAGTCTATTCTATAACGTGGCCCATTTTACCGATTTTCGCCCTCAAATAGCCCTCGATCTCCTCACTATGTATACCACGCTTACCTCCAGTCTTCCAAGCCAGTGGGATCATGGCCACTCTCTCCTTAACGACGACCTCCCGGTTGGGACCCTCGACAGCCCGTACTTTGTCCGGGTTGTTGGTAAGCAACTTAATGCCCGCATCGCCACCAAAGCCAAGATCCAATAGCATGGCGGTAGCCAGTCCGTAGCTTCTTGCGTCCGCTGGGTGCCGCAAGAGCAGATTCGCTTCCACTGTATCTGAGCCCAAATCTTGTAGATTATACGCCTTCAATTTTTCTCCCAAGCCAATACCGCGACCTTCTTGCCGTAGGTACACTATCACCCCCCCTGGGCTTCCTGGGAGAGACATGAGTCTTGCAGCCTCGTCAAGTTGTTCCCCACAGTCGCAGCGAGCAGACCACGCTGTTTCGCCCGTATAGCATTCCGAGTGTATCCTTACCAACGGTCCTGTGGGCACCAATTCTTCCGCCACTCCCACGTCATGCTGTTGAGCCTGCGACGACTGGGAGTCAACGCGACTGGAGGTTCTCCCTGGATGTAACCTCCCCACGTAAGCGCCTCGTATCATCCGGTCCAGTTCAGTCTCGCCGGCGCGGGGAGCATCCAAAGACCTGGAACGTATTGTCGAGCCGAAGACGATGGCTAGATGTTCTTTGTCGTCCGTGTCGTTCTGATACAAGTGAAGGAACATCTCAGCGCCTGTCACGGTGGGTATTCGAGCGCGAACGACACAATTGACTTCGGGCAAGGTGTCGAGCAGCCTTGGGGCCTGCTGGGACGCGGTGTCGACAGGTAGTGAGCGGGGCTCCTTTTGTGTGCTTGGAGTGGCTGCGCCGGGGGTGGAGGGAGGGGTGAAGGCCGGGCTGAGTAGGGTAGGCGGAGGCTCATTGTGGCGGCCATAGTTAAGATCGAATTGGGGGATTTGGCCAGCGGATGGGGATTGAGGAGGGTAGATTGGTGAGGCGTGAGAGGGGAGTTCGGGCATTGCGCTGTTCGAGCCAAATCATGATGTTTGCTCTTTGCTTGGGAGGGATGGCGATGAGAAAAAAGTTTGTCAAGCCGGGGTCGCTGGCCGGGCTGGGACGGTGCTTCTCTGCCTCTCTGCCCAATGATGATGACAAAGCGGAGACGAAATCAACTCAACTCATACATTAATGAACTCTCGCCCATGCACTATCCTTCTTCCCATCCTGCATACATGAGTACTAGATACTTTTGATGGCCTGGTATTTCTCCTCACTTGATGAAGTGTCGCCATTGCAAGCGATTGCATTCTCTGCTTAGCACTACGGTAGCGCTGACCCTGAGAATATTCCACATTCAGCCACAAGCATCATTGTATTATCAAGCACTTGCGCAGTGAGCATGCATTACATGCTGCGAGTTGTTTACTGAAACATTCAATTGCATAGGATATAACGATCCGAAGTGAACGCTTTCTCTATTCCCTCTCCATTCTCATTAGACCCCTCAAAGCCTACCTGCTTTGCACACCTTTCTCTACTGACCAAAACCCAATAACGAACAAGTAATACAATCTATCAAAAAGCAAAATGCCCGAAGATTTAGTACTGATAACCGAGGCTTCTGGTACGAGACTACCCAGGAGCCTACATCGGAGATGAGTTGACGAAAACGATCTAGGGAACCTAGGCTTCCAAGCTGTGGTCTATGCTCTTGGAGCAGGCTACAATGTCAAGGCTGCAGTTCGTAGCCAGGCCAAGGCCGATGCCATACTTGCTGCTCCCTCCATGAAAGCCCTCACCTGGTTCCAAGCTCCAATTCGTCATTGTACCCGACATTCTTGCGAACAACGCCTACGACGAAGCCGTGAAGGGCGTCAATGCGTTATTGCATATTGCATCACCCCTGGCCGCACCCCCGGACGATTTCGAAAGCAGCGTCGTTCAGCCCGCGCTTCAAGGAACGATGAACATCCTCAAGGGCGCGACCAAGTCTCCTTCGATCCGACGTATCGTCATCACTTCCTCAATAGTAGCCGTGGTGCCATGGGTTGACTTTCTCTCGGCTGAGAGCGACCACATTTTCACTGCCGATGAGAGGATTGTAGATCCTGAGCCTCCCTAATCACATCACTTCGAAGCCTATGCGGCAGGCAAGTTGAAAGCACTCAACGCTACAGACAGGTTCTTGAAGAACGAGAAGCCTCTTTTCGATATGATGAACATAATACCTAGTTTCTTCATCGGAAGAAATGAGATAGTGACTGATACGAAAGACTTTCTCACCAGTACCAATACTATCGCGTTCGCTCCAGTCCTCGGTCAAGTATCAGACTTCGCAAATCCAGGTACAACCATCCACGTCAACGACGTCGCTAAGGCACACGTGCTTGTCCTTGACCCCAAAATCAAAGGGAGTCAGAACTTCGGGATGCAATCTGGAAAGGTCGACGGAAATATCTGGGAGAGTTCTATAGATATTGTCAAAAAACATTTCCCAGACGCTGTCAAGGATGGCAGACTGCCAGCGAATGGAAAGCAGCCTACGAAGAGGCTGCTGTATGACACCAGCAGAACGGAGCAGGTCTTTGGAATGAAGTTCAAGAGCTATGAAGAGCAGGTTGTCAGCGTGGCCGCACATTACCTCGAGCTTCTAGAAAAGGCTACTGGAGGAAAGGGTGGAGTCTCTCATGGTCAGCCAACAGGCGATTAGGTCTTACCATTCGACGAACGTTGAACAGAGTCCTCCAGGTGTTGTACTTTTTGGGAAGCAATTTCATCATAGTCCACTGCTTGTTGTATTATACAAGGGGTAAATATCAATAATAAAAATACATCAAATAGTAACTTTTTCTATGAAGTAGTGCCCTCAACATGTGCCCTCATTTTGTAATGGTGGAGAAGTAAATCACCTGTCGAGCCTGTTAAGGGGTACTAGATATGATTCATTTGACACTAAGATCCCGGCGACCAATGACATTGCATATTACTTGATATCTACTCTTCATATCTACTCTATACACTGAGCATACTACAAACTACTCCGTAGTGAGAACCTTCGCCTTTGAATGTCGCATCTTTACCTCATGTATGTAATCATCGCTGACCGATCTCATTCGGCCCGACTTGCCGATATGCTAATCCTTAAGATCCTTTCGCAGTTCAATCCATGAACTCCGTTCCGGGCAATCGGCCACTTGAGGAAGCTGCGGGCGGCAACAATCTCCCATCCTCTGCCGCTACAGCCAGACAGCTCGAGTCTTCTCAAGGCTTGAAAAGAAGTGTACAGGCCGCATTTGAAGGTAGATAATTCTTTTAGTCGTTGTCGGCATAAGATCCTGGCTTGATCCCATACTCCCGTCCTTCATTGCCAGTATCCCTTAATGTCCGATTTCCACCTTCTACCACTGTGGACAGAAATTTCGTCCACTCAGAATCCATTTCTTACTTCTCGGTTTGTAGAATCAACAGACAATCGCAAGTTCACAACAAATGGCTATAAAGGCAAACTCCACATCCTTGACCGGTATCAAGTTGTTGGTTTCATCAGCAGCGGTACCTATGGACGCGTGTATAAGGCGATCGGTCATAATGGCCAGAGAGGCGAGTTCGCCATCAAAAAGTAAATGGTGCTTCTCGTCCTTCGGATGATAGTACTGATCACCATAGATTCAAACCGGACAAAGAAGGCGAAATGATCCAATATACTGGCATTTCTCAGTCGGCATGCCGTGAAATGGCTCTATGCTCGGAACTCTCCCATCCCAACATGATCCATCTTGTCGAGATAATTCTGGAGGACAAATGCATATTCATGGTTTTTGAATACGCCGAGCATGACTTGCTGCAAATCATCCAGCACCATAGCCAGCCAACTCGACATCCCATCCCAGCATCTGCCGTCAAATCTATGCTGTTCCAATTACTCAATGGTTTACTCTACCTACACAGCAATTGGGTCCTTCACAGAGACTTGAAACCTGCTAATATCATGGTGACCTCTAAAGGTGAAGTACGGATTGGAGACCTTGGTCTTGCTCGTTTGTTCTACAAACCACTTCACCCGCTGTTTAGTGGCGATAAGGTTGTTGTCACGATATGGTATCGAGCACCAGAGCTTTTACTTGGAAGTCGACATTACACACCAGCCATCGATCTGTGGGCCGTAGGCTGCATTTTTGCCGAATTGCTCTCGCTGCGTCCGATCTTCAAAGGAGAAGAGGCAAAGATGGACAGCAAGAAGACTGTTCCGTTCCAGCGTAATCAAATGCAGAAGATTGTGGAGATACTAGGTATGCCTACGAAGGAAAAATGGCCAGGTCTTTTGCATCAACCGGAATATACCCAGTTGCAAAATCTCTCAACGTCCGTCCGTGACGGTAGCAACAGCAGAATCTCTGGTCTCGATAATTGGTATTGGAATACACTCAGGAGTACCGGCTATCCCGACTCCCCACCGCCTACCACTCCCGGGCCAGAAGGGCTCGATCTACTATCTAAGCTCCTCGAATATGATCCAATGAAGCGGCTCACAGCAGAACATGCCTTGCAACATCCCTATTTCACGGCGAATGGAGACAAAGTGAGTGCTAATTGCTTTGAAGGTATGCCGACACAGTATCCACATCGGAAAGTGAGTCAGGACGACAACGATATCAGGACTAGTAGCCTACCTGGGACCAAGAGGACTGGGCTGCCGGACGATAGTATAATGGGAAGGCCTACTAAAAGGGTGAAAGACTGAGAAAGGAGCGGCTTCAATCCAAGATACACTAAAAGCTGCTTTGGTGTCAAGCAAGGGTAATGAGTGCCAGACCGATGTTGGCAGGCAGGTTGTTGAAAGGGACAAACATGGATAGAGGTGGTAGTAGTTGGTCTCTGAGCATATCAAGCCTGCTTCGCTCCACCAGCCTTGGCCACCGAGATCGCCTGTGACAATGCCGGGTCTCCTCATCCCATCCCACTCTTAACGAGGATGACGTGGGGTCAGTCTGTGGTCGAGGCACGGGAGCACCAGCCGACCAATGGCCGCGGCCAGCCCTTCTTCGTTGATTTACTATGTAGACGAAGATGGCACACAAAGAGCAAGAAATAAAACTGTGATATGATGTCCAACCATAGACCCAATCCACTGGGTGTTTTCAAGCTTCCTTTTCGAGCCTCTGTCTGAGCACTAGTGTAGAAAACAGGGATCTGCTTCAGCGAGGATGGCTGAGGGGTACTCTGGCGATTTGGTCATGTACGGGCCTTGACCGGTGTGTATTCTCTTGATGTGAAGGGAAGCAGAGTAGGTAAAGCGGCGCTCACTCTACGCCGTATTGGGTCTCTCCAGAGTACAGGTATGTACTGCGGATAACATCAACGTCTTCAAAACACCATCCCAGCACCTACGATACTTGATTGATATTGCACATTTCCCTTGACTGCCATACTCAGCCATTGTCTAAGTAGCCGAGAAGCAGCTCCAACCAGGCAGCTACCTGCAGAGAACCATAATCCCTCTTTTATTGCAAGCCAGGATCAGCCGACCACGTCACCCATTTGCCCATCCAAGCCGTTGTACAACCAGACATAGCATTTGGCGATTGCGCTACTTTCCGAATGACCTGCATGGATGCCAAAAGCAGATCATTTGCTCCCAACAGGCGGCACCGCTGAGGCCAGGTACCCCTCGAGTACCTCAACGCCTACGATTAACACCCCTTCCACGAGCACGAGTCCAAGGTCCGGACCCCTATCACGGCGAACGTCGCCTTGCCCACCAGTCGTGGCTAGCAAAGCTAGGGTGTCACCACCCCTCCGAAGCCAGACTCCGACACCCGTTCATGCGACACAGGATCTTCCATCTCCGAAGGAATTCGCAGATGACTGGGATATAGACGACGAGGAAGAGATGGATCGGCCCCCACTAAGCCGCCCGACGGATGGTCGGTCACATACACCCTTGCTCAAAGAAGAGAGGGGAATGACTTCGTATGATGCTGGAAACGGAAGCGCGCGGCCAGCTTTCGCTGCAAGACGGTCTACCTTTCGAAGTCGAAGTCCGGATATGCAGGACTCTTCTGCTGTGAGGAAGAAATACACCTACGCTGGGTTTTTCTTGCTGCTGAGTTTGGTCAGCTTTGTGATACAGACCGAGACAGCTGTGTACATACAACATGAGTTGGGCTGGAAAAAGGCATATTGCATGCTGTAAGCATACATCTCTGGAGGGGTTGCAAAAAGGTTGTTGTGTACTGATGTGTTTCTAGCTACTTTACACACGGATCGTGGTCACTTTTATGGCCTGTACAGCTAATCATTCTTCGACTAACAAGATGGAGGACCCCATGGAAGGTCTTCTGGCGGCGGCATGTCTATCTCGTACGGACCACGGCGCAGATGGTTGAGTCGGGAGACTTGCATCTCACAAGTCGAGCATCGCACAAGTCGCCCGTGCCCTACATACTGAAGATGACGGCCTTTGTCACCACAGCCTTGACCATTGCTGGTGGTTCGTGGTATGTGGCTGTCGACATGACGTCTGCCAGCGATCTCACAGCCATCTACAACTGCTCGGCGTTTTTCGCATATGCTTTCAGCATACCGCTGCTTCACGACAAGCTTCGTTTCGACAAGATGCTCGCCGTCGCTGTCGCTATCGCTGGAGTGCTGACCGTTGCTTATGGGGACTCGGGAACTACAAAACATGGAGGCAAATCAGGGGGCTCGGTGGGCGGCGGGGAAGACGCGGAAGAGTCGTCAAATAGAACCTTGGGCAACATAATCATCGGGATCGGCAGCGTTCTCTACGGTCTGTACGAGGTACTCTACAAGAAACTTGCATGTCCGCCCGAAGGAACAAGTCCAGGACGGGGAATGATTTTCGCAATGACATTTGGGAGTCTCATCGGCTGCTTCACGCTTTTTGTCCTCTGGATCCCATTGCCCATATTGCACGTGCTCGGTTACGAGCCGTTCGAGTTGCCCCGGGGAGACGCTGCGTGGTTACTTTTGATTTCTGTGTTGGCCAACGCAAGTACGTCATGCCTTCTTCCCATACACTGAACACACTGACAAGTCACAGCATTCTCCGGATCATTCCTCGTCCTCATTTCCCTCACCTCGCCAGTCCTCTCCTCGGTCGCCGCTCTGTAAGCCACCCCCCACTCTACACTGAAACCTAGCCATATCTAACCTCTAAACAAGCCTCACCATCTTCCTCGTCGCCATCGTCGACTGGCTCCGCACAGGCACAGCGCTTTCCCCCGCAGCAATCGGCGGCGGTCTCTTAATCATCGCAGCGTTCTTATTACTGAGCTACAGCACATACAGAGAGATGGACCAAGAGCGAAGGAAAAGACTGGAGGAGGATCCAATAGACACAAGCGATGAAGAATAGACTCTCGATACCCTTGGAGTGGGCGCGACCTCGAGCACCGCGATGGCGTTTGGGGCATTTCGGATGCAGAGCCTGGCCGTCCTCGATATCAAGCCAACGAGCTCAAGCAAATGCACCGCCGTTCTTAGAAAGCCTTATTGAGAGCATCACTGGCCCTCGCGATGGCCGGGACTTTGGTAGAAATAGGAATCTAATCATTCACAATAGGCCTTACAGCGCCTCCTCACCTTTCAAGGCGCGCAGTACCACTCGCGGAAAGGCCCATCACAGCCATCCCCCTCCCCATCTCCCATTAAACCCCTTCCCCCCTCCCTAAGACCCCAGAGTACGAAAAAAACTCCACCCCACCCCTTCCCTCCCAGATAGCTAGCCAATAAACTAGTCATAAGTCACCCGCCCCTCCCTTCCAAACGCCAAACTCCACCGTTTCAAACCCCAGCGCCGCACGTATAGCACGCGTGGGATGAGGGTGTATTGGTGCATCCGGTGGGCGACGTGGAAACCCATGCTTTGTATTGGGGTTGGAGTGGGGGGTGGGAGTGTGTGGTGATAAGTGGAGAGATGGTGGGAGGCGAGGGGAGGTGGTGGGGAGGTGGTGAGGTATTGATGCGTGGAGGGTGGGTTGGAGGAGGTGGAGATGGAAGAGGTAGAGGTGGACGAGGTGGAGGAAGATTGGGGGTGCTGTTAGAAGGATTGCCGAGAGGGTTTGAGCGGAGCTTGAGGATGGAGGTTTGGAGGAACCTGATCGAATTTTTTTTGTAGGTGGTGCCTGTTAGAAGTAGAGAGGATGGGCGTGAATGTGGATGGTTCCGGTGCTCCTGGCAGCGGTGCGGGATGAGGTGGGAATCCGGTTTCTTAGTGCCTTGGTATTGCTTCGTCTTCTTGGCTTTTTCTTTACAGGAAGGCGCAAGTTGGTGGAGCCGCCGGAGAAACGCCAGGCCTCCGGTGTGACTCCATAATGAGGTTTAACCTGCTAAATAAAGGTGTGATGCCATCGAAAGATCGAACTTCAGAGGATTCTATGATAACTACCTTATGGATGAGAGTTTTGGTCGTAGACTGCTCGGGGAAAGGAACGGAGATAAATGGCAGACACTCCACCTTGAAATTATCTAACGATGCCAACATCATCGTGTCCCCTTTCCTCGCGACGCACTGACACTCCATCACCACCATGCCTCTCCTCACCCAATCCCCCAAGGACCGTATAATACTCGGTCTCATGACCTTTGGCCCCGACAGCCGCATCACCTCCCACGACGAATACGCCAAATGCCTCGACTACTTCCAAAGCCAGGGCTACAACGAAGTCGACACCGCGCGCAGCTACGTTGGCGGGAACCAAGAGGCCTGGACCGCTCGAGCACACTGGAAGGAGCGCGGTCTGACCCTGGCGACGAAATGCTATCCTTCAACCCCCGGGGCTCATACAGCTGCGAGTTTGAAAGAATCGTTGAATACATCGTTGAAGGAATTGGGGACGGACTGCGTGGACATCTTCTACTTGCATGCGGCGGATCGGAGTGTACCGTTTGAGGAGACGTTGAAGGCGTGCGATGAGATGCACAAGGAGGGGAAGTTTGTGCAGCTCGGGTTGAGCAATTTCGTTTCCTTTGAGGTGGCGGAGATTGTGGTCATGTGCAAGGAGAGGGGGTGGGTGAGGCCGACGATTTATCAGGGGATGTATAACGCCATCAGTGAGTGTTCCTGTTCTTCGGTCGCTCTGGATCTGGGACCATGTGGCTGACCAAGGGGAAAGCTCGATCGCTTGAGCAAGAGCTGATTCCGGCTTGTCACCGCTATGGCATTGACGTGGTTGTGTATAATCCCCTGGCTGGCGGCCTTTTCTCTGGCAAGATAAAGAGTGCCGAGGTGCCTACTGGGGGCCGGTTCAGTGATGTGAATGCCAGACAAGGGGCCATGTACCGGGATCGGTATTTCAAGGACGCCACATTTGATGCGCTGCGTATGATCGAGCCTGTGGCTCAGAAGCACAACTTGACCATGCTGGAGATAGCTCTGCGGTGGTGCACCCATCACTCGGCATTGAAGATGCAGAAAGGTGGTTGGGATGGTGTCATCATTGGCGTCAGTGGCTTTGAACAGCTCGAAAGTAATCTCAAGGACCTCGAGAAAGGACCTTTGCCGGATGAGGTGGTGAAGACTTTGGACAAGGCATGGCTTGTTACGAAGCCGACGACCCCTAATTACTGGCATCTAGATCTGGAGTACAAGTACGACACCCAGAAAGCGCTGTTCAAGCCGAAGTCATGATGAAGGTAGGAGCAAAGATTTGATTGATCTCATAAACGTTGATGCAGCGATGTGATGTGATATTTTCGCCGTGCTTGTAACACTGTGAACGCCGCGTTTCCCATTATGAACGGCTTTCAAGAACCCATGCAGCCGCAATCACCCCATGAAGAGTAAATTCTGGAACGAAACAAGTCAAGTGATGATCAACCAGCCTCGACAATCCGTCCATCTTGGTGATTGAATTATAAAATAACACTTTTAAGCATTCCGCACCGACTTCACTCCGGCTTTACAAAGGCGGAAGGAGCGTGTTTATCATTTGCAAAGACTTCAACTTCCTTCCCCATTTGCAACAGTCCAACACAGTGGATCTCCACCAACACCCAAATGCTCTACTGTAAATTGGTCGTGCATATACCAGAGGCTGTCCTGGTTCCAGAAAGCGAAGAGATGGCTAGTCTAGCGGTCATCTTTGAGGAAGAGGCTGGGAAGCTGGAAGAGGTTCCAGTGGTCTTGATACAGAGCGTTCCAGCAATCAAGTACCACCAAGCCCCATTGGAATTCCTGAGCAGGTCTATGATCTCGCAACGGGAATATGAGAGGAAGGTCATTGCTCAAGGGTAAGTCTCTACTAGTACCCACCCCCTTCTCTCTCATCCCTAGTTCACTGTCATCACGGCCTTGAGACGATACCGGGTGTGGAATATGTGTTTTTCCTGTCATACCAGTGCACATATAATATTTGTGAGAATGGAAGCGAGCAGAATGTACACACACGCTCCTCTACGATTGCAGTCACACCCGCGTTGCCGAGATGTCTTCCTACTCGGTCAGCACGTATATGAGCAGAGGAACAATCCTCAACCCCAACGACGCTGCCTTTGTGGCCAATATTCACTACGAATATCTAACTTTCATTCATTATAGGGAGAATGAGGATGATGATGACATGCTCAGCATTCGCTGCCCGGGGGCCGAGGACGGTGGAAATGCGACCTTCCACATGAAGCGAAGCGTTCTAATGCGCTCCCCTACATTCGCAAAGTTCTTCAATTCGGAGCACTACCTACCCAACTGCGACATGCTCATCGCTTTTGTCAACGACCCAGCAACCTGCTTTGAGATCGCTAAGCGCTACCTCGAGGACGGACCGGACAATTTCAACCGCAACACCCTGCGCGTCTACATCTCTCTTCGTTCTGGCAATGGAGACCGTATCGTCGTGTTGGTTCGCCTGCACCGCTTGGCCAAGAATATGGGCCTGTTCGGCTTGATGACCATGGCTCACGGCGTCCTCACCGAGAATGAACGTTTCCTCACGCCTGGAATGATCAACGTAGTCACACGCTTGATCTTCGCCATCAAGTCTAACTTCGGACGCGTTCTTAAGGATTGGTGTCTCTTGCATATCGGCCGTTTCCTCATCCCTCTCAGCAAGAATGAGGATTGGCCTACTACTTTATGTGTCTGCGAAGAGGAGATTCGCGAAGAATGGAACAAGCTGGCAGCAAAGGTCTGTACTTCCCGAGCCTTTCCTTCAATTTACGGGTAAAAGGATGAGTTTTGAGGAGGGTTCTAGAAGAGCTTTCGAAGGATGTTTTACGTCACACTAGAAGGGCAATGCTGACTCCAAAATGTGCAACAGAACGACCAACTCATCAGCGCAGTCGAGCAGCGCGCCACCAACTCCGATCTCGAGGGCATGGTCAAGAGCATGTCATTCTCCGCCCAGACCTACGCCATCTCAACCATCGAAGGCGAGCCTGTTCGCGTCAAGACATTCGAAGAGCTCATGATCGACCATCTCGAGCCCGAGGCTGGAAACGCGGGCGACGAAGAATGGGAGGATGTCGGTGGACGAGCGAGTACTGACAGCAAGCGCGTCCGTCAAGCCCAGTTATCTTCACTCGACTCCCTCCGCTCTATTGAGGGCGAAACCGCCAAAGCTCGTGCGGTCATGGGCATCAATGCGGGATTCGATAGCGGAGCCGGGATGGCCAGTCATCAGAAAGCAAGGGGGAGTCGATTCAGCAACGGCTTCTTCAGGCGCCAGAAGTGAGCTGGCTTGGGAATGGCCGATCTGGGTGCATGACCAAGTGCTGGACATTCTCGTGGATCGCTGTCGTCTCTGAAGGAGGATGATTAGCGGGAGGAGTCGTTTGTGACGCAGTCATTGATTGTTTTCCTGATGCAATGGTGAGCAACCAATGCAAGAGGTGGAAAAGGAGGGCGAGCATCAAGTTGGAGAGCTCGGCGGCAGGTATTACAATGCGAGACTGCAATAAGCCCAACTTGTCCTTCTCATCCACCAAGCGTCTGCCTATATCTACACCCTCGCTCCTTCCTTCCTTCCCTCCAAAGCACCCAACCCGCTCTCAAAACCCACCCCTACACAACCCCTGCAAGACCCCCACTCCAGCCTTCACCCCATCCACAACCCTCACCTCCCCCCCCACCACCTCCCTCACCCACCCCTCCATCCCCACCATACCCGCACACCCCAACACCACAACCCCCACCCCCTCAACCCCCACCAACCTCTTCGCAGCATCCTTAACCCTCCCCT
>JAABUQ010007669.1_pt1 | contig 15528 bp, 17 predicted proteins | sample 5560001 | NCBI WGS metagenome assembly JAABUQ01 (sample SAMN10711888, study PRJNA513371) | rock metagenome | isolation source: Antarctica rocks | place: Antarctica: Victoria Land, Finger Mt nord | collected 2015-12-18 | reverse complement strand
GTTCGAGGCGTTGATCCGGGCCGTCTTCTTCGAAGTGTGCCAGCGGTTGATCGTGGTATCGAACTGCATACCGGGATCGCCGCACTGGTGAGTCGCTTCGGCAAGCTGGCGCATTAAGTCACGAGCCTTGTACCGGTTGACCGGCTGGCCATTCACCACGCTCCGCGTCCACCAGTCGGCGTCGTCCGCTACGGCCTGCATGAAATCATCCGTGGCCCGAACCGAGTTGTTGGCGTTCTGGAAAAAGATCGAACTGTAGGCGTCTCCGTCGAGCGAGGCGTCGTAGCCCGCATCGATCAGAGTATGCGCCTTCTTCTCCTCTTTGGCTTTACACCAGATGAATTTCTCGACGTCCGGGTGATCCGAATTCAGAATCACCATCTTGGCTGCGCGACGCGTCTTGCCGCCGGATTTGATCACTCCGGCAAAAGCGTCAAAACCCTTCATGAAGCTCAGCGGCCCTGAAGCGCGCCCTCCGCCCCAAAGGTGAGCGTCTTCTTCCCGGATCGCCGAGAGATTCGTACCCGTGCCCGATCCCCACTTGAAGAGCATGCCTTCCGTTTTCGCCAGATCGAGAATCGATTCGAGCGTGTCGCCCACCGAGTTAATGAAGCAGGCCGAGCATTGCGGGTGGTTCTCGCCGGGCTGCAGCTTCTTTACTACCTGGCTCGCTTCATCGAAGTAGAACCCGTAGCCACGAGCCTCTTTCACGCCGACATTGAACCAAACAGGCGAATTGAAGCACGCCTTCTGCGTGAGCATCAGATGAGCGAGTTCGTTGCGGAAGTTTTCGCCATCCTCTTTCGTCTTGAGGTAATTGCCCGCCACGCCCCAATCGGCAATCGTATCCACCACGCGGTGTACGAGCTGGCCTACGCTCGATTCCCGTTCCGGCGAGCCCATCCGGCCGTGGAAATACTTGCTCACTACTATATTGGTCGCCGTCTGCGACCAGTCGGCAGGGACTTCCACGTCACGCTGCTCAAAAATCACGGAACCTTTGTCGTTGCCGATCGTGGCAGTACGAAGTTCCCAATTGACCTGGTCATAGGGACTGACGCCCGGCTCCAGCTTGGCTGTGAAGAAGCGGGGGAACGACACGCCGGTACGTTCCTCCTTTAATAAGGACTTGTAATTTCGTCCGTTGAGTGTGGGTACGGTGGTGGCTAACATGGGTATCTAGGCGCCGCCGTGCAGCTTACTACTGCCTTCAAAGCGGCTAAGGCTATTGAGCCGCACTTCTTGTATCAGTGTCTACTAGGAAAGCACATTATGTTGTGGAAATGTTTGTGGAGAACTACTACATAAAGTGTGCTCCTGTCGTTAACAGTCTCAAACTCTTCAGAAGAAAGCAGTTAATTGTGAAGCCCAGAAGGAACTATTTAAATAACGGTCGTACCGTTACTCCCGGCTTCTGGGACCACGAATCGGCGGCGAAACACCGCGTGAGATCGAGAGGTCTTCCCAGGGCATTACAATTAGCACTTAAGTCTGGAACTTTCAAAGCTCTAGGGAGAACACTAGCCTCTAGACAAGATTGAAACTTTGAGATAAATCCCGCATCTGACCACGGTGTAAGGCAGTAACGCTCACCTGCTCTCTGGCCGATAAGTAGAGAGGGCTCACCCCCCACCGATTTAGTTTATTTAGGCCCGTTGCGGTCAAAAAAGCGGATCTGCAAATTGGAGTTAGAAAAATGTCAGACGTAAATGTGAATGAATTCCGGCGTGTGCTGGAAGCGAAAAAGAAAGAACTGCTCGCAGGCGGCTCGGACAGGGAAGAGATCCTCATCGAGAATGCGGCCGAAGATTTCGACCGGCTCCAGCAGCAGTTAAACCGCGAAGTTGCCATACGCAACCTGGACCGGGAATCCAAGCTCTTGAAGGAAGTACAAGCGGCATTAAACCGGATAGACGAAGGCTCGTTCGGCACATGCCTCCGCTGTGAAGAGGATATTCCGGAGAAGCGTCTTAAGGCACTCCCCTGGGCGGCTTATTGTGTTCCCTGCCAGGAAACCATCGACCGGATGCGCGCGGCCGGCGAAGCAGTTGACGACGGAACGGAAGGTTCAGAGCTGGCGGCAGCCTAATGGCGGCTTAATCGGGGAGAGCTTGGCTTGTTCTGTGGCGCCAAGAAACGGCCAGGACAGGACAGTTGCTCCCCATGACAGCCCAACCCCGAACCCAACCAGCATTACCTTCGATCCTTGCTCGATGCGGCCTTCGTGGCAGGCGTTTTCCAGGGCAATCGGAATTGTGGACGAAACAGTGTTTCCACAGGAAGCTAACGACACGTAAAACTTCTCGTTCGGAATGTCGAGCTTCTTACGTAAGTGGTCGAGCATGTACTTATTTGCTTGATGAAACACGAAGAGATCCACATCCGAAATTTCCATTCCGGCTTTTTCGAGCAGACTGCGGACGCAACCGGGAATGACCTGCAGAGTGAAGTGGAAGATTTCGGGGCCATTCATCCACAGTGATTCCCCTTCCCCGACTCCGCTCGGTTTTCTACTTCCTCCGCCTCGCACGATAAGGTGATCGGCGCCCGAGCCGTCTGTGCCGTATACATAAGCCGGTCGTAAGGAAAGGCCGTCATCCGGTACGGCCGCGATTAGAGTGGCGGCAGCGCCATCTCCGAATATTGTGACGGAACTACGATCCTTCGCGCCAAGGTACTTACTGTAAGTTTCAGCCGTCAGAAGCAAAACTTTGCTGGCTTGCTCTGTTCCAATCAGGCCCTGAGCCATTCCTAAACCATACAGATATCCGGAGCACCCGAGGTTGAAGTCGAGGGCGCCAGCGTGGCGGCTAATGCCAAGCCGCTGCTGAAGCAGACATGCCGTTGTGGGAAGAGCGTAATCAGGGCTTTGAGTACACAGAAGTATGTAGTCGATTTCGGCGGGCGAGCATGCACCGCTCGCGAAGAGCTTCTCTGCTGCCTGGAACGCCAAGTCCGAAGCATATTCGTCAGCAGCCGCAATGTGGCGCTGCTCTATTCCTGTCTTTTCCGCGATTCGATCAACCGACCAGTCAGGGAATCTTTCGGCTAAATCGGCGTTCGTGACGACATTCGCCGGAAGATAGCTCTCAATTCCCTGTATGGAGGCGTTCATGATTTAAGCGAGCTACTCCCAAAAGTCAGCTTGGCCAGATCATCGATCGTCTTACAAACCCGTGATGTCGCTTGGCTCGACATTACTCTCGTAGTCCGTATCGGCCAACACTATAAATTCCAGTATGGTGAGGGAGTCCCAACTCTCCAGCGTCTTGAGCTCTCGATCTCCCTGTACTGAGCCCGCAGGTACATTGAGAAGCTTTTCCATTTTTCGGTAAAAGCCGTTTTGATCTAACATCACACCTTCCTCTATTGAGTTAGCTCCAGTCTACGGGATGAGCTAGCAGCAGCGAAACGGATAGCTAGTTTATTCGGCTGGAGTAATGGTTTTAGTACTGAACCCACCCTTAGTTCCGGTACCTCTCAGCCCTGTAAAGTTACGCTTTTGTAGCCGATAGTAAGAGTAAGAAGTTAAAGGCGCAATCGACCTGTTATCCGAATGAACTTTGAACACCTAAACCTCAAGCCAGAAAGCAAGCCGCGACTGATTGCGGTGGTCGATACAGAAGAGGAATTCGACTGGTCAAAACCATTCTCCCGCGAAGCAACCTCTGTAAGTCACATCCAGGGAATCCACAGGTTACAAGAAGTCTACGAACGATTTTCCGTTCAGCCGGTCTATGTTGTTGATTATCCCGTAGCGTCTCAGTCGGCAGCCTGGAGGCCGTTGCGGGATCTGATGGAACAAGAGCGCGCTTCGATTGGCGCCCACCTTCATCCCTGGGTCACTCCACCATATCGCGAAAAGCTGTCGCCCAGTAATTCTTACGGCGGCAATCTAAGCAGGGATCTTGAGTACGCGAAGCTAGCTCACCTTACGGAGCAGATCGAGCGGAGCTTCGACTTCAGACCCACCGTGTTCAAAGCCGGACGTTATGGCATTGGACCAAACACGCTGAACAGCCTCGCTGCTCTCGGCTATGAAGTTGACTTAAGTCCCTCGCCTCCACTGGATTGCTCAGAGGATGGCGGCCCGGATTTCTCGCGAATGAGCCACGAACCGTATCTGGATTCTGCCACGGGGCTTCTTGTTATCCTCGGCACCGGCGCTCACCACGGCTGGCTAAGGGGTGATCTTGTGGCGATTCGCCGCTGGTGTACGTCTTCCTGGCGTACCAAGTTTCATGTGAACAGCTTACTTTGCCGGTTGGGCGCGCTCGAACGTAGTTGGCTGAGTCCGGAATCATTCTCGTCATCGAAAATGATTACTCTTACGAAAGCAATGCTCAAGCAAGGCTCCCGTTTTTTTGTTGTAAGTCTACATAGCTCAATTATCATGCCAGGTGCGACGCCCTATGCGAAAGATGAAAAGGAAGTAGCGATGTTAATCGATCGCTTGCATGATTACTTTACATTCTTCTTCGAAGAGTTAGGCGGCGAGCCATGGACACCTCTGGCCGCGCGGGAACACTGGTCCGCTGAATCCGCTTTAATCCCCTCGCTTTACTTCCATTGATGAACGTCCCTGAAAATTGGCCGCCGAGGGAAGGCTGTTTAAGTTAAAAACGGAAACTCGGGAATGTGTAAAAAGCTGGCATCGTCAACTAACATTCCCAGTTGCGGGACAGGCTCTTCGTACATCTTGCCTTCAGGATCTAGAACCACCAGCGGGCGCTGCTCGCGCATGCGGAATCCATTTGTTTCCAAACTTGTTTGCAAATGAGGAACAGAAGCGATAGCAATCAATTCGCTCGCGTCGGTTTCGCGCCTGAGTAGGCAGACGACAACGGCGAGAGCTGAATCCCAGTCGGCTTGCGCACGAAGCTCGATTCTAAGATCCGCGAGCCGAGCCTGGCCACCCACGGTAGAGACAACGGCATAACCTTGAGCCACGCCCTCTTTCCGCAGTAGAACCGAGCGGAATGTAATCGTAGGACACTTCAGAAGAAAGGCGACGAACTCACGGCTGTTAATGGATCCGGTCTGCTCGTGAGAACGCGAGATTGTATCCGCGTCGGAAATAGCAAACTCCGCCGTCCAGCCGCCAGAGGGAGCTAAACCGGCAAAGCTCCAGGCGGCGTTACGAGCAAGCCGGGCTGGCTCTTTCCAATTAAGGGACGTTCGAGAAAGCATCTGCCGGACAGGCCGTAGGACCCGCGCATAAACCGGCAGCTCTGCCCACGGCTTAAATCCCACTCTGGGCAAGATCTGCCGCGTGATATCGGCGCCCCCGATGACGAGAACGAACGGTGCGAGAGTCGTGAGCTTCTTAAGAAGCAACAAACCTACTCCGCGCTGCTCTTCGCTCGCCGCCCAGTCGCAGAATCCGATACCCGTCCGAACACCGCTTTGAAGTCGAATCTGTAAAGGCCAAATCGCGGCATGAGCCACGAATGCGCCCCGGTCGGACAGAACATAGCTTCGTGAGCCATTCCAGGACGGACCCGCTTCGTAGTACTTCCACGTCAGCAGAGAGCGATCGAGCGATGGAGCATCCTCTGGCGCATGGAAGGAATGCCGCATCAGTGCCCTCACAGCTTCTATCTCGTCTGGGCTTGTCGGCCTGAACTCTGTTGCCACGCGCTTCAGTATAACCGTGCAGGATGGCCTCACAATCCGAGCTGCAGGTTGTAATAGTTCTATGACGGAAACACTTGAGCTAAACCCGCACGAAGCCCAGACACGGCTTGTCAACACGAAAGAGGCAATCTTGATTGACGTCCGCGAGCCAGAGGAATTCGCCACCGCGCGTATCGAAGGCGCAATGCTCATCCCGATCCAATCCGTGCCAGTTGAGTTGCAGCGCCTTGAGAGACTCGCGGATGAGCACGACCTGCTTATCCTTTGCCATCATGGCGTCCGCAGTTTGCAGGTCGTGAACTGGCTGCGCAACCAAGGGCTGGAAAACTGCTTCAGCGTAACAGGCGGGATAGATCGCTGGAGCCGCGAAATCGACCCGCGCGTGCCACGGTACTAAATCTTTAGCTTCTTAGTTACTTTCAAATCGAGCTTCACTATCTTGTGACTATCGAAGACGCTGACCGTCTTGGTCTTACTCGTCAGCCCATTCGCCTCCGCTCGGAGCTGGTAATTCACGTCGGTACTTAGACCGTAAAAGTGATATCGTCCGTCAGCCTGTGCAATATAGGAGCGAACCTGCAGAGTCTTCGTATCTTTGAGCAATACGATTGCACCCGCGATCGTTCCACCACCGCTGTTTAGTACTTTGCCCTCGATCGAACGAGTGGTGCCGGAATTCTGCCCCACTACGGGAGCTTGAGCCTGCGCGCTGCACAAGCACGCTGCCGATACCATCGTCAGCACCGAAGCAAGTAACTTCCGGTGCAAGAAAACTAATGCCAATCTTCTCTCTCGTCTTCCTCGCTCTCTTCCTCGTCCTCTTCGTCCTCATCGAAGTCGAAATCGTCATCCTTGTCAGCGTCGTCTTCTTCAGTTTCGAGTTCGACCGGATTCACGCTCGCTACTGTAAGCGAGGCTCCACACTCATCACAGGACAGAATGTCGCCTTCATCGAGTTCCTCCTCTTCAACGTCGATGGACGCGTCACATTTGGGACAACTCACCATAATTCATTCCTTTTCTTGAGTTAGCACTAGCACCACACGCCGGTGGAAGCGTTGGATTCAATTTCAACCGGGCCCCTGGGACACGCAATTGGGTCCTCGTCCGAGTGGATCAGGAACGATGGCCCCCCGTTACACCGTTTAACAGCCGATCATACCCGGCGAGTTCCTGCGGCGAAACCGTGACCAGAGCTTTTTCCATATCTTCCGATGTCTCGATCATATGCCTCAGATGCGCCGCCGCTATTCTCATGCAGTACGTATCGGAGAGCTTTCGCTGGCGCTCGGCCGTTAGCCTGAGCAAAGCCGGATGCGGCAAGGCAACCACCTTCTCTTCGGTCGCGCCGTCGCCAGGTGTCACGAAAAACTTAACGTCGACCGTGTCGGCGTGCCGTATCGAAATGGCCGTTTGAAGCCAGCGGAATTGGACTTTCCAAGTGCGGCCGAACGGATCCGGGCCAGCATCAAACAGGCGACTTTCGTCACTCATGACCCGATGCTAACACGCGCCAGAGGTCCGGCTTTGCTGAAGATTAGAGGGCGGTTGATCGCTGACCGACAAGCGACAACAGTTCGTGCCGTGTCTCTTTATCATCACGAAAAGCGCCGAGCATCGCGCTGGTAATCGCTCCAGAATGCTGCTTCTCCACGCCGCGCATCATCATGCAGAAATGACGGGCTTCGCAGATGACGCCCACGCCTCGCGGGTTCAGCAACTCCTGGATGGTTTCGGCGATCTGTTGGGTAAGCCGCTCCTGAATTTGCAGACGGCGGGCGAATACATCGACAATCCGCGGGATTTTGCTTAAGCCGATCACTTTTTCATCCGGCAGATAGGCAACATGTATTTTGCCGAAGAAGGGAAGCATGTGGTGCTCGCACATGCTGAAGAATTCGATGTCGCGCACGATCACCACTTCGTCGTACTTCACATCGAAGAGAGCACCATTCACGATCTCGCCGATATCCGCCGTGTAGCCGCTCGTCAGAAAATGAAGAGCTTTTTCAACCCGTTGCGGTGTTCGGATCAGCCCATCGCGCTGCGGGTCTTCGCCGAGCGCCGCGATGATTTCCTCCATGTGGGAAGCAATCGAAATACTCTTCGATTTACGCGGAAGTTCCACAACGGTTGCGCGTTCTTTCTCTCCCAAACCTTCTTTGGATGTGGTTACTTTTACTTTACGCATGCAGACTGACACTTTCCTGCTGGCCGGCCACAAAGGATGGGCGGCGCGGATTCCTGAGCCGGACTTCAAACCCGTTCCGGTCCGTTTCCTGAACATGAACACTCGCTAGAAAGGTGTCTTCGCCTTTGAACCGGAGCGGCCACTGCTCTTCGAGAAGACCCCCGATCACCCTTGCTACGTTTTCTGTCGTAGGAACCAATTCGGCAAATTGCGGCAGATCCAGATTGATGTTGCGATGAGCAAAAAGACGGAGAACACTCTCTTCGACCATGCCGTCCAAACTAGCGGGAGAAACAAGTAAGCCAGTTCGGGAATCCACCGGACCAGCCACCGTCACGCTCAGCACATAATCGTGCCCGTGGCCGAACGGATTGTTGCATTTGCCAAACAGAGCGCCATTAGCCTCATCGCTCATCGAATTCACGTGCAGCCGGTGCGATGCCGCAAAGTGATAGCGCCTGGTAAGACTTGTCACGAAGATAGCTCCTCTCCAGGTGCACGCTCCGGGCGAGTGGCGTCAACCTCCACGTCCACAAACATATCGGGCGTTTCGAATAACCGGACTCGGGAAAGCTTGTATTCTGCCGATGCGAAACGCCCTGCGAGCCGGCCCCAGATTTCCGCTGCCACATTGGCTGTCGTGGGCACCACTCGATCAAACGGTGGAACCTCAAAATTCAGAAAACGATGATCCATGGGCTCGACAACTTCCTCTTCCAAAATCTCTTTGACGAGCTTGAGATCGATCACCATCCCTGTTACCGGGTCAGGGTCGCCTTCGAGAGTCACTTCGACGACATAGTTGTGACCGTGACCGTTCGGATTAGCCTCTTCGCCAAAAATCTCGCGATTTTCGGAATCACTCAATCCGGGTAGGCGGCACACATGCGACGCGGAGAATTCGGCCTTGCGGGTTACAAACATGACCAATCATTGGATGCCGTGAACGGATCGTTAGATACTGTTAAGTGGCCCCGATGGAGGAGTGATTTGGCGTCAGGCAGCAGCATAGAAGAAGTTTCGACGGCGAGATTTGGCCGAAGCGCCATCGGGCACGGCCGGTACAACGCAGAGAAAACTAACAACATTCTCCGGGCAATTGGCGGCCTTCTCGCGATCGCTTTCTTGGGCCTCATTGTATACAGCCTTCGCGACACTACCCCGAAGGAAGGCAGTAAGGCGCCCGAGTTCAGCCTCGTCACTGATTCCGGCAAGCGCATAACCCCCGATTCCTTTGCCGGCAAAGTACTCGTTCTCAACTTCTGGGCAACCTGGTGCGCTCCCTGTGTGGAAGAGATTCCGTCGTTCAGCGAGATGCAGAAGCGTTTTGCCAAGTCCGGTGTAGTCGTAGTGGCAGTCAGCGTCGACAAAAATCAAAAGAAGTATCGCGCTTTCCTCGACCGGATTCACGTCTCGTTCGAAACGGCGCGTGACCCCGCTTCTGACATCAGCACCCGCTATGGGACCTTCCAGTATCCCGAAACCTACATCATCAAAGACGGCCGCATCCAGCGCAAATTCGCCCAAGCGGAAGACTGGTTGAGCGACGACTTGACGCAGTATATACAGAGTCTGCTGTAGCCCATGCGGAGCGAGCACCAGCTGGTCCCCACCCTGCAGGCAAAGCTCGGGAAACGGGCCGTGCTCTCCCAGGCGGGCGATCTAAAGCTCTATGAGTACGACGGCGGCGTAGATAAAGCACAGCCGGATCTAGTAGTTTTCCCCCGCACGACGGACGACGTGGTCAGCGTAGTGAATCTCGCGCGCGAGCACCGAGTCCCCATCATTGGCCGGGGCGCCGGAACAGGATTGAGCGGAGGAGCCATTGCACGCGCCGGTGGAATCATGATCTCCTTCGCCCGCATGAACCGCATCCTCGAGATCGATATTCCCAATGAGCGCGCAATCGTCCAGCCTGGGGTCGTGAACCTGGACATCACACTCGCGGTACAGCCATTTGGTTATTTTTTTGCGCCAGACCCGTCGAGCCAGCGCGCGTGCACGATCGGCGGAAATGTGGCCGAGAACGCCGGTGGTCCTCATACGCTGGCGCATGGCGTGACGACCAATCACGTGGTGAGCCTCGAAGCAGTTTTACCGGATGGTACAGTCATCGAAACCGGCAGCACTGCACCCGATGCTCCGGGTTACGATCTCACCGGCCTTCTCACCGGTTCTGAAGGCACCATGGCGCTCATTACAAAAATCGGCGTCAGATTGCTGCGAGAGCCGGAAGCGGTCCGGACCATGCTGGCTATCTATAATACAGTCGAAGAGGCCGGGAACACGGTGGGCGCGCTCACCGCGAAGGGCATCATCCCGGTTGCACTCGAAATGCTGGATGGTCCCATGCTGCGGATGGTAGAAGCGGCTACTCACGCCGGCTACCCGACCGATGCCGCCGCTGTCCTGCTCATCGAGGTTGAAGGGCTGATCGAATCGGTCGAAGAAGAAGCCCGCTGCATTCAACAGGTAACTGAGGCATGCGGTGCGCGCGAGTTTCGGGTAGCGCAATCGGCCGAGGAACGGGCGCTGCTGTGGAAGGGCCGCAAGAATGCCTTCGGCGCGATCGGGCGCGTGACACCCACCTATTATGTGCAGGACGGCGTTGTGCCACGCACGCAAATCGCGCGCACCTTACGAGCGATTGGCGAAATCGGAAACAAATACGGAATCGATATCAGCAATGTGTTCCACGCAGGCGACGGGAACATGCATCCCATACTTCCGTTCAATCCGCGCAAACCAGGCGAACTCGAACGCGCGCAACGAGCGGGCGAGGAAATTCTCGATTTCTGCATTTCAGTAGGCGGCTCGATCTCGGGCGAGCACGGCGTCGGCATGGAAAAAATGGAGTTGATGGCGCATCAATTCCCCGATGAAACTTTAGATCTGATCCGCCGTTTCAAATCGCTCTTCGACCCGGGCTGCAGTCTCAATCCGGGCAAGCTGCTACCGACCGGCAAAGGCTGCTTAGAAATCCGGCAGCGTCCCAACGTCGTTTTGTAAGCGCGTCTCACTTACATTTTGGCTCTCGGCCACTGCGCGCGGCGTCAAACAGCTGTGCTTCGCATCCGACACCTGGTTGTGGTTCTGGGCGACCAGTTAAGCCTTGAATCTTCCGCCTTCGATGACTTCGACAAATCGAGTGATCTCGTCTGGATGGCCGAAGTAGCTGGTGAATCGACTCACGTGCTTTCGCACAAAGTCCGCATTGCATACTTTCTCTCGTCGATGCGGCATTTTGCCGAGAAGGTGCGCGCCAGAAGCTACCGGCTCGAATACCGTCGGCTCGATGACAGCACCAACCGGGGTGAGCTTGCGGCCGAGTTGCACGCGGCTCTCGCTACGTTCAAGCCCGCACGAATCGTTATCGTCGAACCTGGCGAGTATCGCGTCGAAAGCATGCTCAAGACGGTCGCCGCGGAAGCCGGAATCGCTCTCGACATCCGCCCTGATCGCGATTTCTACTGCAGCCGCGCGGAATTCGCGGCCTGGGCGAAGAGACACTCGCAGCTGCGCATGGAGTTTTTCTATCGCGATATGCGTAAGAAAACTGGCGTGCTCATGGAACGAGCGCAGCCGGTCGGCGGCCAGTGGAACTACGATGCGGACAATCGTAAGAGCTTCGGCAAAGCTGGCCCTGGATTGCTGCTGCCTGCTCCGCACGCGTTTCCGCCCGACGAGATCACACGAGACGTAACCGCACTCGTCAACCAAACCTTCCCCAACCATCCGGGAACGCTCGCTAATTTTGAGCTGCCCGTTACCGCCGAAGATGCCACGATAGCGCTGAACGATTTTGTCGCGAACCGGCTCCCTTCGTTCGGCGATTATCAGGATGCAATGTGGACCGATCAGCCCTTCCTCTATCACGCCCGTATCTCCGCTACGATGAACCTGAAACTGCTTGATCCACGCGCCGTCATCATGGCGGTAGAAGATGCGTATCACCGGGGTCACGCGCCGCTCGCAGCAGTCGAAGGCTTCATTCGCCAGATTCTCGGCTGGCGCGAATACGTGCGCGGCATCTACTGGGCGTTCATGCCTGAGTACATCAACCGAAATGCACTCGAAGCAACAGAGAAGCTGCCCGATTTCTACTGGGACCGCACGACGGACATGAACTGCCTGAAACAAGTTGTCGGCGAGACGCTCGCCTACGGATACGCGCATCACATTCAGCGCTTGATGGTGACGGGCCTTTTTGCTCTGCTATTTGCTGTGGATCCGGTCGAAGTTCACAAATGGTATCTCGCGATCTATTGGGATGCCGTCGAGTGGGTCGAGATGCCGAACACGACAGGCTTGTCGCAGTTCGCCGATGGCGGCTTGATGGGTTCAAAGCCGTACATCGCGTCCGGCAAATACATTCATCGCATGAGCAATTACTGTGAAGGTTGTCGCTATAAGCCCGATGAAGCAGTCGGCGAGAAAGCTTGCCCGTTCACAACGCTCTATTGGGATTTTCTGATGCGGCACGAGCAGATGCTGAACGGGAATCAGCGCACGCGCATGCAGGTCAGAAATCTAACGCGAATCAGCAAAGAGAAGAAAGAAGCCATTCGCGAACAAGCACGTGACTTTCGGGCAGCGATGCCCAAGGGCAAGTATTAAGCATTGGGTCTGCTGCGGCGGCGGAACTGCGACGGAGCGCTCACATCCGCTTCCCAAATCTTTTCGACCGCGCGCCGGAGAGGACCTAGCCTAGCCACGCGTGTCTTGGTCGCTGCATATACCTCGACTGACTGCTCTCCGAAACATTTCAGTAGATCCTGGGGCATGCCGCCCGTGATGTCGTAGCCGCGGGCGAAAGGCGAAAAAGCCGGCAGCAGCAGGCAAGCTTGGTTCACCAGAAACACGGACAGCTTCTGCCCTGCTCCCGCCGCATCGCGGACACCCAAACATGGATGCAGGTGCCCGAGGATAAGCGTGTGCTGTTCCGGTATTGCTACTCGATCGAGGCGGTCTCCATGCACCGCCGTGACACGCTCGTTCGACCACGATTCCCGTAGCTCTAGCGGAAGATGACCGAACTCGCGGCCAAAAGCACGGTCGTGATTGCCGCGTACCGCAATCAGGCTTGCGCGCTCCGCGACCTCGAGCAGCAACTTCTCGATCCACTCCCGCTCCGGAGCACAAGGGCGAGGTGCATGAACCAGATCACCCAAAAAGACGATCTGCGCGGGTTCGAGTTCATCTAATAATGCGAACAGCTTCTCACGCGTTTGAAAATCTGCCAGCGGTCCAAGCTCCCCGCGCCGCCGCTGCGCCCAGCTGTAGCCGAGATGCAGATCCGCAACGATTGCCGTCCGGGACTTGGCCAGCCAGAGTGCACCGGATGGATGCGCGTAGATGTCAGACAATAAAGAGACCGCAGAAGCCAACATTCATTTTCGCAGGAGAATGTTTCGCGAGTGAGTTACGGTGAAAAGGATGCAGCGGATTGCAATTGATATGGATGAGGTCACAGCGGATACAATGGCGCACTACCTGGCTTTGTATAACACGGAATTTGACCTCAATTTGACCAAGGAGCATTTTCACGGCAAGCGCGTTTTTGAAGTGATCGATCGGGCTCACGTTCCGAGAGCGCGAGAATATTTTCAGACTGCCAGCTTTTTCGCGGATATCCCGGTAATGCCAGGTAGCCAGGAAGTCATCCGCGAGTTGATGAGCCGCTATGAAGTGTTCATCACGACGGCCGCAATGGACGTTCCCTGCTCCTTCTCGCCGAAGTTCGATTGGCTCGGCAAACATTTCCCGTATATTCCACCGAGCAATGTCGTCTTCTGCGGAGACAAAAGCATCGTGGCGGCGGATTACCTGATCGATGACGATCCGCGCCACTTCAACCGATTCCGCGGCGAAGGAATTTTGTACACCGCGCCGCATAACGTGCACGAGAATAAATTCCGCCGAGTGAACAATTGGCAAGACGTACGGGAAATACTTCTCTAAGCTACGCCCTGTATTCCAAATCCGCTCTCTTTCATTCCTCGTATGACGCGGTTGAAAATCTCCGAGGCTTCCGTGCTGATCAGAGTGTGGTCCGTTGCGCCGACCTCAAATCTATACGACACGCTCTTTTGACCTTCCGGCAGCGGAGGGCCCTGGTATTGCCGAACGAACTCGAGACTGACCAACTCTGCCCCGGCGAATTTGGTCAGTAGCTCCTGTAACTCGCCCACTGAAGTCTTCTGGCTCGCCACAACGGAAAGATCGAAGCTGCTGGTCGGATATCTTCTCAACGGGGAGTATCGGAACTCCCGCTCTTCGTTGAGTTGAAGACAAGTGCGCAAATCGAGGTCGAAAACAACGGCTCTGCCCTCGAGACCTTCGGCAGCGAGCAGCGAAGGGTGAAGCTCGAAGATGCGGCCAACGTGGGAACCGCACCAGTGGATCACGGCGGTACGAGCGGGGTGCTCATAGGCCGCAGTCTGTTCAGCCGCAGCTAGGCTCGACTCCGGCAAGAGACACTCGACGACGCGCTTCATCTCGAAAAAGCTGCGCTCATCGGCATGTGCATCATAAAGCGCCGCAGCCAGATGCAGCACTTCATCAGGCAAGTCCGCCTCGTTCGCGTGAATTTCGTTGCCGATTTCGAATAATCTAAATTCTGGGAAATGCCGCACGTTATTGGTGATGTTCTTGAACAGCCTCGGCAGCAGACTCCGCCGCAGATGCGTCAGTTCCGACGCGATCGGATTTCGAACTCCGATGTGATCGGCTAAATCCATTTGGAAACGCGCCACATCGTCCGCCATGACGAACAAGTAGTTGTAGACTTCTGAAAACCCCTGATCCGCAATCGTGCGGCGCATTTTGCGAAGATAACCGCGCATCGGATTCGATGGCGGCACAACTGACGCAAGCAGCGGCGGCGTAGGGGTGATTTCGCTATAGCCGACCATGCGTCCGATCTCTTCGACAAGATCGTCTTTCAGCGAGATGTCCTTTGTGGCCCGCCAGGTCGGAACGGTTACGGTGAGAAGTCCGGGGGAGGTTTCCGCGACGCCGAATCCAAGCGCCCGCAAAATCCCCGACACTTCCGGTTCAGTCAGTTGTTTTCCCAGCTTTTGCACAACAAAGCTCAGTGGCAGCAGAATCGGCGCAGCTTCTTGAACCGGCCCGCGATCATCAATTACGCCTTCAACCGTGCGGGCCTCGGCGCACACTCCACTGAGCAACTCAAGAGCTCGCGCCAGACCTCGTAAAGTGTTTTCCGGATCAAGCGACTTCTCGAAGCGCATCGAAGCGTCGGTCCGGAGTTTGTGCCGCGCCGAGGTCAGCCGGACGCTCGTTGCATTAAAGTTGGCGCTCTCGAAAACAATACGCGTTGTTGTCCCCGAGATAGCGCTGTCCATGCCGCCAATCACGCCGGCTAAAGCGATCGGGCCTGCAGCGTCTGCAATCACAAGATCCGCATCGCTCAAGTCATATGTCTCGCCATTCAACGCGCGTAAGCGCTCGCCCGCGTGCGCCAGACGAACGTAAATCGTATCGCCTGCTAACTTGTCCCGATCAAATGCGTGCATCGGCTGCGGCAGCTCCGCGAGCACGTAATTCGGCACATCGACAATGTTGTTAATACTGTTCAGTCCAACGCTTTCGAGCCTCGCCTGAAGCCACCAGGGCGACGGGCCCACGCGTATGTTCTCGAGCACAAGGGCGCTGTATCGCGGGCACAGCGTGTAATC
>JAABUQ010007668.1_pt1 | contig 15529 bp, 11 predicted proteins | sample 5560001 | NCBI WGS metagenome assembly JAABUQ01 (sample SAMN10711888, study PRJNA513371) | rock metagenome | isolation source: Antarctica rocks | place: Antarctica: Victoria Land, Finger Mt nord | collected 2015-12-18 | reverse complement strand
ATATTTATAAATATATATATAATAAAAATATTATATATACGGAAATTATATAAAATATATTAAGACTCTTTTCCTTTTATAATATTTATAATAAAGGGTTTTTAATAAGCTTATAAAAATATTATTTTATTATTTAAAGTATTAAAGACTAATATCTTAAAAAAGGAATAATTATAAAGTTATATATAAATTTTAATATTATATATATATTTTATATATACTCCGGTATATAATTAAAAATTATATTAATATTAAATCTATTACTAAAAGCCTTAAGGAGCAAAATAACTTTATATTTATTTTATTTAAAAACTTTACCTTATTACCTTAAAAATTTCCTATTCTTTTAATAATAGCTATTAGTTCTTTTATCCTCCTAAAGGATAAGGTTAATAGCAATTATTTATCTATTACGTTCTGCTTGCGCTTTATTATTATAATAGTTATATTTATTTATTATACTCTACATTGCCATTTACTATATACCTTAATATTAAAATAATTTTGCTTTTGTAAAGCAATTCAATATTACTAATTTTACCGCTTAGGGAGCCGAATAACATTTTTAAAATTTAAAATTTGAATTTAATTTAATGTTTTATCCTTTTGTACAATTATATTAATTTTTCTTATACTTCTGATTAATTAAACGTTTTAAATTTCTATTTAATAAAATGAAACTTAACGGAACAAGTATAAGAAATTTTAAATTAAATAATAAAAAGTTCATCGGCAAATACGGAAAAAAAAAGTTAAATTTTAATAATTCGTTTCGCTAATTAGTAATATTTAATACGATTAATATGATTAATAAATTTTTATTGAGAGATTTTTTTGCCAAGCTTTTTTTAAGGCTGGGAATTAAATTTTGAAATTTTAAACATTTCTATTTTCATTGGCAAATAAGAAAAGAAAGTTGGCTTTTAACAATTCGTTTTGCTAATCAATAGCGTTTAATACAATTAATATGATTAACACGATTTTGCCAAAAAAAAACTATTAAACTTTTTTTAAGGTTGGGAATTAAAATTTTAAAATTTAAAATTTAAAAATTTATATCTTTATAATTAGTTAATGTTTCTAAAAATGGATTAAAAGTTTGAAAAAAATAACTTTTTAAAAAGTATTTATATTTATATAAACTTAACGTATAAACTTATTTAAATGGGGGTTTATATAAAAAAAAAATTCTTTTTAATTTATTAATTCTGTTCTGATTGCGTTCTGATTCAATATTATTAATATTAAAAAATTAAAATATAAACAAATTTGCTAATTTGTATATTGATTGTTAAATAAATTGCAATCGAACTTCCAAATTTGTTAATGTTTAATCGAATTTATTAACAAATCGACAAACTTGCTTAGGAAATCAAAAGTTATTAAATTTGTTAAATTTGCTAATTTTTGCCTAAAGTACCTTAAGCAAGTTTTGTTTAATCTTCTTTATAAAATTATTATTATTTATTAATTAGTAATAATCTTATAAAAAAAAGTAATACAAAATTAATTATGAATGTATTTAATAAATTTAATATTTTTTATAATATTTTTTTTTATTTTTCTATTTTTTTTTGGTTTATATTTGATATAATATTTATTAAAGTTTATATGAGATTTGTATATTTGCCCCTACTAAGGGCCTTTACTAATTTTTCTGTTATTTGTCCGCTGAAATTGCTATATATTAATTATTATTTTTTATGTTATTGAAAATCTGTCTTATATTTCTATATCTTTTTACTATAAATCTTCCGTTTTTAATATACAAGTTAAGGATAATAAGATTCGAACTTATAATTTTATAAATTTATATATATTACAAGTATATTCTATATAATTATTAAATTAACTTCCTATAACGTTATTATTACGCTATTATTATTTAAAATTATATATATTTATATTATTAATATTAATAATATTATATTTCAAAATTTGAAGAATTCAAATATATAATAATTTGAAAAATATATAAATTGCTCCGGTAGTTACAAAGGCGTTGAATAAATCATTTTCGATAGTCTTTTGATTATAAGCAAGTTATTTACCTTTATATTATTTTCAAAATACTTGATTATAATAATAAATTTGTACTTAAACCTTTTTTATTGAATATCAATAAGAGAATTTGGTAACGTAACTTAATAAAAATGTTTCTTTTTTATTTCTTTTATAATGTTTTGCCTTTCGATATTACTTATTATTTTACGCTTTTTTATTTATTATATTATAGCTTTATTAATTAGTCCAAAGAAGATATAGGGAACGAGAAATTCTACATGCTTCTACTTTGTATACAACATTTCCTTATTTTTGTAAAATATTTTTTAATAATAATTTTTCTTCTTTATAAATTCACTTTTGAATTATATATTAATATATATAATTTTTTTAAGTTTATATTCGATATAATATTTAGTAATGTTTATATGAAATTTGCGTATTTACTTTGTAAATTATTGTTTTTTTACCATTTTATTATTATTTTATATTAATTATTAAATTCCATATTGAAAATTTGTTTTATATTTTCATATTTTTTATTATGTTATATATATTCTCTTCCGCTTTTGGAATATAAATTAGAAATAATAAAATTTGAATTAATAACTTTATAAAACGCGTATATTACATATACGTTTTATATGCAATATTAATTTAATTTCTTATAATATTATTATTACGTTATTACTTTTTATATTAATATATTAAAAAACTTTTTAATTTAAAGAAATAATAATAAAAATATAATATATTTATTTATTTTATCTTATTTGTATTTCATTTTATTTTTTAATTAAGATTTATTTATATTAGCAAATTTGGAAATTCGAGTTTAATATATTTAATAATTCAAATTCAAATTAACAAATTTATTTGTATTTATACTCTTTTAATATTAATAATATTAAATCAAAACATAATTAAAACGGAATTGACAAATTAAAAAAAAACTTTTAATTAAAATTCTTATTTAAATAAAGTTTATATGTTAAGCTTATATAAATATAAATATTTTTTAAAAATTTATTTTTAACTTAATTTTTAATTTTTAAATTTATTTTTAAAAATATTAATTAATTATATATAAAAATATAAACATTTCAGAATTGAAAATTTAATTCCCAATTTTGAAAAAAAACTTGGTAAAAAAATTTCTAATTAAAATTCTATTAATTAACAAAGTAAATTGTTAAAAATTAACTTTTTTTTCTTAAATTTACCGATGTATTATTATTATTTTATAATTTATATATTTACAGTATTTATATTTCGGAAGTAGTAGTATAATAATAATATTATTAAAAGTTAAATTAATAATTACGCAAAATACGCTTATAATATATATAAATTTATAAGGTCGTAAGTTCGAATCTTACTATTTTCAATTTATATGTTAAAAATAAAAGATTTATAATAAAAGGATATAAAGATACAGGACGGAATTTCAATAATACGGAAAACGATACTTAATATACAGTTAGTAATTGCAATAGATACAAAAGAATATAGCAGTTTTTAAGGCAAAAATACTTTCAGGCAATATAAATTTCGTATAGGCCTTAACAAAGTATTATATCGAATATGAACAAAATAAATATTTATATTTCCTTTTAATTTAAAAAAATTATATTTTAAGATAAAATAAATTTTACAATTTTACAATTTGCAAATATAAATAATTTGTTAAAAATTAAACGATAATTTGAATCAAAATAAAAAGTAATACATAATATACGCTTTGGAACGGGTTAAGTTTTTATATTTTATAATTTACAAATATTAACAATTGAATTTGTTAACAAAAAGAATAACTTTTTATTTATTAATAAAATTAATAATAATATATATTTAAAATTATATATATATAATTTTTAATTTATTTTTAAAATTTTAACTAAAAATCGCTAATATATACAATACGGCCGATTTAGATAAATTTATTAAGCGAAAAAACAAATCCAACCCAAACCAATTGGGTTGGGTTGCGATTTTTAACCAAAACCCAAATCAAAACCCAACCCGCTCCAAAGCGTAAAAATGATAACGTATTATTATAAATATAATTAACAATTAAAGTTTTAATTAATGATATTACTTACTTAAGATGGTATAATTGGATAATAAGTTCACTTGGTTGATTAATGGTTCAACGAGATTTATGCGTCAACTGCGACGGTTATTTTACGAATCGCTAATACGTTTCATTTCCCGCAGTTCCCGCAAAGGTAAAGAAGCTTCGTATAGGCGCTCGGCCTTATATATAGTCTTATGCCCTGTTTTTATTGCTCGAGTCTACTTTTGGTATGGGTGTATATCATTAAAGAATAAGACATTGTTTCTACAGTCGCTTTATTGCGTTGAATCTTGCGAAGTCAATCATGCTTCTGCGTTTTCCCCAAGTCTATGTGATTGCGTTTGCGCTTATCAGTACAATTGGAGCTCATGGGCAGGTCGAAACTACAGATATCGCCTTTGCAGGACCTTACAGACTCTATCAATGTCGAGCCGGAGAGCCGGATAGTCTGGCGCAAGCGTTACAATATGTAACAACGTATACCCTGGACCAAATAAGAACGAATGTCATAGCGGACGTGCAGTTAGGGCGGAAATCCTCTCATGGGTTTTCCACGTTTTTCAAAGGACGATCTGCTCAAAGATCAGTACTCAGGGTTTTCTCGACACTGCTCGATGGCGCGGTATGGTCATCTCCTCTAAGAGTCAAGCGGTTGCTAACTTGTTAATAGCCTGTATATTCTGCTCTCAGTGGGTCATCAGCGCCGCCTACTTTTCTGTGCGCCAGCCAGGGCGACCCAGTCTCTGGGCTCCTCTGGGAAAAGTATTGTCAGCCAGATCCTCATTTCTCAGCAGGAGCATTTAGAGACAACTGAGTACATATTTGTCTGCCCACAGTTCTTGCATGCTTTTTCTGCGGCACCACTGGCTCAAAATTGCCCGGATATCCAAAACAACAAGATGGTGCCCAATTGGGATAAATTTAGCGATTCGATGTATGGTATAATCATCCACGAATTGGCACATATCTATGGCATCTACCAAGATGTCGATATGAACGAAACATATAAAATTCAGGACGCGGCCGACTTGCGGGCAAGCTACCAGATCAAAAATGCAGCCAATTATGCCTTTTACGCTTCTGGTGAGTTGTATTTTCTTTGATAGGTTCCGGAGACCCTGTCGAGTCGCGATGCTAAAGGTGAGGTTCAGCGGTGGTTGCCGAATGCACCAATTGGCCGATTCGGGGGGGCGATGGTGGGCTTAGGCGGAGGTCTCTTGTATGTGAGACGGAAGAATACATTGCAGCGAATGCTTCGTTTCCACAGAGTCGATTACTGCTAGAGGACAAACAGCTCACTCCACTTGGGGAGATTCCGGAAATCATCTTGAACGGGTCCGTGAACGGAACGGACACGGACTGGCCAGAGAGTCCAACATTGAATGATTCCCTAGCTTTGACGGACCCGAAATGGTTCCGGGGCGGACGTTTTCGGCTGTGATGTAATGGCTTCATGCGTTGGGGCTGATCCCTCGTCTCTTCACCATCGGTCCCCCTCCAAGACGGAAAATCAAAGTGTGTATGAAGAAGCATGGCGCAATGTCACAAGTAGCATCGGAGGATCCGGTCTCACAGAATCCGTGCGACGCCTGACGGTCGGCTATCGGAGTCGCTCGTTTCACAGGATGGTGGGGTTCCTGAGTAGGATGCTGAAGAAAGATGGAGACCTCGACCCCGCATGTACGATGCATCATTGCAAAGAGGAATGCTGCACATGTAACTCCAAGAGGGTTTCCTTCATACAAGCATCCAATACTACGACACCAATTGACTTCTTGATCACGCTGTTACTTCGCCCGAACACCAGTGCTCGAAACGCTGCGACAACATCCTGTCCACGCCCGTTACAAAATCCCGTACGACGTTGTATACAATGGAACCGGACATCTCTTCCCTGCTGGTGGAGATAGACAATGTTGGGTGCTCTGCACCACCAAGGGGAATGAAAAATCGTCTGGTTGTCTGAATACTGGAGCATCAGCTCCCTAAAAACACGATGAGGTCCCTGACTAGCGGCAAATGAATGGGATGATGGGAAATCAGATGGCTGTTGGCCGTGAAGGGGAAACAAGAGCCTAATAAGGCCTAGAGACGGTAGTGTTTGGAGCCAATTCCCTGAAATGGCGGAATGCAATACAACTTCCCTCTTTTTGCATCTAATAGACAATCTGGCAAAGAGCGTTTCATCAAGTCCTCGTATTGGTGGGAAGGATGCCGCAGCATCGCCCGCAAAGCTGGCCAATTTAGCGCATCAATTGAACCTCGCAATGGCAGAGCCGAGAGACATTGAGTGATAGGGGTCCGATTTGCAGCAAGGTCTTTTCGACCCTCTCACTCAGAAGGCATGGGCCTGGACATGCACCTCCCCTGATAACAAGCCACTGACGAACAGGCGGAATGAGACTTGTACTCTACGGAGACAACGCCCATCCGCATCCCCCTCAAATGGAGCATTTCACCGCCTTAGTCAACAAACACGAGCCGCAGACATGTGAGCAGCTGGCTACAGGCTGCAACGGCCGTGGACCCGGTTCTACGTCGTATCTGTGCCACAGCCGTTCGAAGGTGATGTCATTGTTGATATAGTTGTATAGCCCGAACTCTATATTCGCTGGGCTTCATCGGAGGGGTTGGGGAAGTAAGGTAGGAGAGCCAGCGGAGGAAGCATACGTACGCACGGAAGTATTGAGGATGTTCGTAACCCCTATCTCGCTGCCGGTGTCGAATTCTGGTGGCTGGGGTTAGGGGTTTGGATGGATAGAGCAAAGTCACTGACTATCGAGGGTTGCTGGGAATGAAGGTGGCTATGCCAGAATTTGAGTTGAGAAATATTATCCTACTGCGGCTTCACTTTCCCTTTGAATCTTTCCTGGACGTCGATTATTATGTTGAAATGATAATTGAATAAAAAGTATCAACTTCCAAGATATAAGTAAACGCATCGAATTTTGTGAAGATATGTATCCTGGTAGTTCTAATAAAGTTGCGCCTATCTAGCTCAATTACTGTCATTCACTCTGTAAGTTCTACTCAGTTAGGTACACAAAGGTACTGGAGCGACTACTGGACATGAAACCATCCGCAAAGTCCCAATCACACGCACAGCTTCCACCTCTTACTCCGCACCACCTTTGGCCCCCTGCCTACTCACATATTCAGCAGCCAAGGCTTTGACCCTCTCCTGAGTCCTCACGTCCCCAACTTTCTCCTCATAATCCAACCACCGCTTAAAGAACGGCCTCGCCTTCTTTGGCTTCAAGCTCATCGAAGGCCCAGTAATCCGCTCATATAACCGTCTCACCACTTCCACATTCCCCTTCTTGGTCTCCAAATCCAGCAAAACGTTCCACAAGTCTAAACGTTTAGGCCACTGCGCGAGAAGGGTCTCGAAGATGGTGCGTCCCCGTTCCGGCTCACCGTGGGGCGAGTTGAATTCGAGTTGCGCGAACTTGCTGCTCAGGTCGAGATGCGTGTAGGTCGGTAGGGCTTGCAGTGCCCGAGGCAGGATAGCGTGGGCGCGGTCAGGGTCGGCGAGAGTGGTCAAAAGGAAGTCGGCGTAGTTGAGGTAGAGGGCTGGGCTTTGGGAATGTTTTTTGAGGGTGGCTTGGTAGAGGGCGTCGGCTTTCTGGTGGGCGCCGCATTTGATGTATAAGCTGATCAAGTGCTCGTGTATCTTCTGGCTGTCGTTGTGTTGGCAGGCGCGCCTGAAGACGTCGTCCAGTGACTCCTCGCGGCCAAAGGTGTTTTCTAGGCTCAGGAGTGCGCTCCAGACGTTCAGCTTCTCGCCTTCATCGCGGATGTTGATCGTTTTGAGAGCTCTTTCTGCCACCTGACGAGCTTTGGTCACTTCGCCGAGTTGGAGTTGGAAAGCCATGTAGCCCACCCAAAGCTCTGATTCGTTAGGGCGGCCGAGAAGCAAGCGTTCGAAGTCGGCAGTTGATTGAGGACCTTTTGCGTCAAGTTCGCCTGTTTTGTCAATTTTGATTTCTGCTTTTCTTCGCTTCTTTTTGTTGGGTTGGGTCGCTTCGCCGTCGGTCTCTGATTGGGCGTCTTGATTGATTTGAGACGTTGGGCCACCGGCCCAATCAAAACCCCCAGTGATAAGACCAGTATGTGTACTAGATGGAATAGGGTCAGCCTCTCTATTGAGCTCTATGTCTACCCTCCTAGCGTCCCCTCCATCTGTATCAACATCGGGGCCTAAGTCTTTGACATGAACTAGGTCGACATGATCGTCCATTCCTCCATCTTTCCCTGCATCACTGGGGAGTCCGATCTGAGCCCCATTTTCGACCTCTCCCATAGGGTTGGCACTGTTGACATCATCCTCGGCATCGTTATCTCGGTCGTCAAGGATAGTCTTGGGTTCTCCATATCCGACTTGATCTTGGAAGTAGGAAGCCTTCAGCCCAAATGATATCTGCCGCTTTTCGTTGTTGATATTCAAGACTTTCGCTTGAACTGCATCGCCCTCTTCGTAGAGCCTCTTTGGATTTGCTCCACTCCGATCAGACATCTTGGTTCGATGACAAAGACCGCTCACATTTAAGGAATCATCTACTACAATAAAAACGCCGTAGTCTTCAACTTTCCGTACCTTTCCGGCAACGATCTGTCCCAAATGCATGTCCGTGAATGCTAGTGGCGCTCTGTATTCACTCTCAAGGTTTGACTTTTTCAGGCTCATCTGAACGTGACTAAGCATAGGATCCACAGCGATGATCTTGCCTTTGACAAGCTGATCGATCTCGAAGCCAGCCTTCCAGTCCTTAATGAAGGAGTCTGATAAGTCCGTAACACGAACAAAAGCCGTGATGTTACTGGCTAGGGACACGAATATGCCATTGTCTGCGACATTGTTGATGAAACCTCTGACCACGTCATTGACCTTCAATTGCTCTATCGAAGAAAGCTCTGGGTCCTTGACTGGCAGTGATGAGCTGAGCACTTTGGATGGTCGGGTGGATAGAGAGACTCTTTGATTCCGAGCATCCACATCTTTGACACATACTCTCAGTATTTGATTCTTCCGGTATGCTGATGGGTCAACTTTCGAATAATCATCAGCCATGTCGATTAGATGTATAGGCCCTGAGATCTTATCGCTGAGCTGTACCATCGCTTGGCGTTCTGTAGCCTTGGTGACTCTTCCAGGTAGGACCATGCCCTGCGCAAGATCTCTCAGAGTCACCTGTTCGGCCAGGCCACCTTTCCTCGCAGTAAGATCGAGCCGGTTGTTTTCGACATTTACACCTAATACTTTCACTCGGAGAACGGACCCAACCGGGAAGTTCTTTGGTAGATCCTTGAGAAGGGTGACATCGTCTGAAATATCCATGACTTGTATACGACCACGAACGTTTGGTGATAGGTTCACCCAAAGGCAACTCTCTCCAATGTTGTTTACATATACAAGCCAGTCCGTGCCAAGTTCGACTTTGTCAATGGTTAGAACGTCCAACTCACTTGAGGTTTGATTGCTAGGCTTTGCTGTAAGCTCGAACACTGGGGCTTTGCCTCGATGCGTGATGGGCAAAAAACGATGATTCCTCGTATCATGCATCCCAAGTATGCGAACAGGCAGAACCTCTTTGGCACGAAATTTCTTCAGAGGATGTTTCCGATCCTTGATTTCTTCCCACTTGTCAGAGATTTCTGAGACATCGATTCTTCCTTGGACACCGTCGGCCAACTGCACATTGAGCTGTGTATCTTTTATCGAGACTACCTTGGCTTTCGTGATTTTGCCAAGGCTGAAATCCTCAATACTGGTAGACAAGTCATCGACTGGATTAGACAGCGCAAGCGTTTCGGGTCCAGTAGCCTCTGCCACAGCTTTAGGCTTTTCCATAACAGAGGGCTTCATCGTCAGCAAAAACCGTTGCTTGGCATGATCGACAGACAACACTCTGGTCGAGATGGACTGATTGCGTCGCAGCCCGAAGTTGGGCAACACAAGTGCCTCATTTGAAATCTGTGACTTGAGAATCAGACCCACGAGGTCACCAGCAAACTGAACAAACACTGTCGTGGGAGTAATATTGTTCACAAAGCCCACAACTTCGGTGCCTTCAACGACATCGTCCAAGCGCTTCAAGAGCTTCTCATCGTTTGCGGCTTTGATGAGACTGGCCTTGCTTGTCAACCGTATGAAGTGCTTATGTTCTTTTTTGCTAAGTACCATAAGGTCCCTCATCGTCTGCCCGACTCTGATCCTCTTCGCAGCAGATATAGCTTTAGCGGCGGTTCCGTCTACAAGGTGTTCGTTGGACAGCATTGCGTTTAGACCTGACTCATCGAGTTGAAGAACAATCTCGTTAGTCGTCTTTTCGGTCACAGTCCCTGAAACACTCTCCCCAACTTTCAGCGCGTTAAAAGCTTCCAGCTGAGCAGACCCAAAAGTTGACGGATCTTTGCACGACACCATCATGCGTTTCGCATCTGGGTCCACCGAGACGATATGAACGTTGACAACCTGGCCTTCACGGAAATGCTGTCTTGGGTCTTCAATATAGGATTCGGTCATTTCCGATGCCGGCAAGAAACCTCTGACAGAACCATAGAACTGGACAACAGCACCTTTTGGTAAGACATTGACCAATGTTCCAGGGGATTGCATTCCAGGTTTCAACCCTTCGTACTTAGTCCATGGCTCGGTGTCGCTATTGATAAGGGTCTTTTTGAGGGTTAGACGAATCTGCTTTTTCTCTGGATTGGTTGAGAGCACTCTGGCGGTGACCAAGCCTCCTTCCTTGAATCTTTTCTCAGGATGCTGTAAATGCACGTCGGCAAAGTGCGACTCCGGTACTAAACCGGAGACGCCTTCTGAGATGCTAACAATGAGACCATTGACGCCATGCTCGTTGACCAGCAGTTTTCCCACAGTGCCTTTGACCACTTCCCCGACCCTCACATCCTCCATACGTAAGAAGGCTTGACTGATGACCTTTGGCTCGAGGGACACAATGAATAGCCCATCCATTGCGTTGTAACCAATGATTCGAGCTTTGTGAATTGATCCCACTTTGTAAGGCCCCGTTGTATCAAAGAGAGTCTCTATTTTACTATCCGAGATTTTGGATATATGTACGAAACCTCTAACACCCTTGACCCCGACATCCACTAGTAGACCGCATCCTGTCTCAACCTTAAGAACGCGGGCCATGTCAACCACTGTGGATATTGGCAAGGAATGCGTAGGCAGCAAAGCTTCGTCTGTTCCATTTGTCGAAGCCGATTTTTCTCTCCAATACAGAATGTGGTCTTGTAGAGAAATGCCAAGCTTCTTTTCGTCTGCATTTGGGAAAGTGCAAATGATTCTTCCTTTCACTTTACTTCCGGACGGATACTTCTTTTCTAGATCCTTACCACTGGAAGCAGCCCCAGAATGTATTAAGTCTGCAGTAACGTCTAGAAGGCCCATGATTTTGCCTGTGACTCCCGCCGGCGTGACTTCCGATACCAGTATGTCCACAGCGGAGCCTGGGAGGAAAGCGTCTACCGTAGGCGCATCAGAGAGAAAAGCATTCTTTTTGATGTTTGATATTCTTTGTTGATCGGCAGAGAGAGTTACTGTTTTGCCATTAGAGCTCTTGCTCATGACCAGGCACAAGATGACAGTCCCTTCAACAATTGTGGACGCACTCCGAAATTGACCCAGCTCTTTCGAGGACATGAAGCCTCGCATGCTCGTATCTTCGAGTCCCAGGTCCATGATCAAGCCATGATCTTCAACACTGTGTACCGATGCTTGAACCATGCTGTTCACCACGAACTCTGTTGTTTTCAGGCCGAAGTTTGACACCCGTGGATTCAATGACAGCTCAATGTGGCGTTTCCCCTTGCCACCTGCAGCACCAGTCTCGCTTTCAGTTGAGACCACATAGGCGCGTAGATATTGCCCAATCGAAAAAAGGGCCGTGGGATCGATCTGATCATCGTTGGCCTCCTCTTGCTCTTCATCGAGGTGCTCGCTCTTCGCTAGAACCTCAAGTCTCTCGGTGATTGTGTCTGATATCGAAGTCAAAGGGACATAGCCAGTAAGGTTGTTGGGTAGGCTCAGAGCAATGTCATGCTTATTGATTGCAGAGACCTGGCCAAGTACCATGGAGCCGGGGACAAGCCGTTTGTAGCTCAGTCCCTCTATGCGCACAGTCTTGTCTTTTACCAAGCCATTCTTTGTGCCCTTTTGCCCCTTTGATCTTGATTGGGCTTTGGGCTTTGACAGCCCACTAGCATTGTCCTGTGGAAGCTCTTCCTCATTCTCCTCGTCTTCGAAGTCTTTCCTCGTGGCCTTCTTGCCAGTAGACTGCTCGAAGAGAACATCCTGCTTGGCCTGTATTTGAATCTGCTTATGTTCCAAGGGGGTGAGTACGCTTGCACCTCCGCGAGGAAACGCAGCTTCTTCTTTGGAGGCCCACGATTTGGGCGCAGGAGTGGACTTTTGCTTCTTCTCGGGTCTGATGTCGGTCTGAGTAACTTCGTTCTTGCGCTTTACCGGCGCCATGTTTGCAGCTGTTTATAGAATAATAGCTACTTTTGTGTCAGCATTGTGAGGCGCTTCCTGAGGTCGAACCTGTCTGCGACAAGAATTCAGATATCTTTTGAACATATGAGGGATCGAGGCGACCGACGAAAAAATCGAAGAGGTAATTTTTCGCCGGGGTGCGCTAGGTTAGACCTGCCGTGTTTGTCCGACGTGTCTGGGACGCGATTTCCACTTAAAGCCTGACCCTCAGCTTATCCATTTCCTCTTTTCTTTCTTCTTTCTTTCATTGAATTGACATTTTAAACCCAGAAGGTAGCACTTTACATACTTATGCTCTACTACGGTCCTATTGGCGATGGCAGACTTTACGCCTGCACCTTCTCAAGAAAATGCCCCCCTGAGCAGTCAGCCTTCCTCGACTGGGGGGGATACCAATTCATCCCCGATCTTGCCAACCTTGGAGAGGCAAAAGACTAGCAAGCCATGCAAGGCACCAACAATAACTCCCAGATCTTTCACTCGATTTTTCACGCCCAAGTCTTCTCTGGAAAGAGGTGGGAGGATCGGGGCTTCGAGACAAGCGTTGAGGGACATTACCGCTTCGGCATCCAATCGAAAAGGCCGGAGAACGCCCGCAGAAGATACTATACAAATACTCGAAGATGAAATGGAAGGTCAGGTATACGCATCCAAGAAGAGGAAGAGAAAAGTCCGGATATCTGTAGTCACACCAGAACTATCGTCGCCGTTGAAAAGGATATGGCATCAGTCGTTAGGAGCATCCGACGGCGAAGAATCGCATACAGACACGACGGCATCCGAAGATGAATCAGAAGAGGCGTTGAAGGCATCTCGGGGGCGCGGTCCTGCAAGATTGAGCACAACAAAGCCAATCATTCTCTCCAGATACAGAAGTGTGTTGGGCTATACACTGCAACGAGAAATCGGGTGTCTTGTGAGGAAGCCAGCAATTACCAGGTCAGATCGTGGCATGTGTACTGCGAAGGATTGGCAATACGAGACAGCCAATTTCTCCGCCAGTCCTCGGGATGGGTACACCTGCTTGAACTTGTCGAGCCCCGGAGAACGCTCAATCCCATTCTGTACAGCCAGCTGCAATCGTACGTTTTGCGACCCTTTTGTCATGCAAGTTTTGATTGACTTCTCTCGTAGGGAGCTCTTTGGTCGCCATTGGAGACGAGGATGGAGGCGTCCGGCTTCTCGAAAGCGCCAAAGACGAGACACCCCCGTTTGGCAGAGCCTATGTGAATTTCCGTCCACACGCAAATGCCATTCTCGATCTGCAATTCTCACCAGACGACATGCTCCTGGCCACAGCATCAGGCGATCAAACCGCTCGCATCATCGACATGCCAACCCAGACTGCAACATACAGCCTCGCTGGCCATATCTCTTCAGTGAAACAAGTACGCTTTCAACCGGAAAGCTCGAGCGTTGTTGCAACTTGCAGTAGAGACGGCAATGTTCAGATCTGGGACCTTCGATGTAAGGGAATGGATGTTCCTGTTGTAGACGTCGTACGAGTACCCTTAGACCCAGCAATCCAAGAAGCACCAAACAAGAAGATGATATGGGCCCGTTCCGTCAACACCATCATCCAAGCACACGCAAGTCGGGAGCCTTCAGCCCCAGCCCCGACTTCTTCTGATGTCAGTAAATCCTGTCATCATCCCAACCTTCCTTCCAGCAACGAACCGCCAGCACGAAAAGGTGATGTGTCCATTACCGCCCTTTCATTCCTCAACCCAGACCGCCCGCATCTCCTCCTCACAGCCTCTGAAGCGAATGCAAGTGTGAAATTATGGGATCTCCGGACAACACATAACGCACGCCGCCGAGACCGCGCAACACCTCTCTCCAGCACTCGCCAGCCAGGAAGTCACACCACTCATCGACACTTCGGCCTGACCTCCCTCTCCCTCAGCGCGAACGCCTCGAGGCTGTACACACTTTGCAGGGACAACACCGTATACGCGTACTCCACCTCTCATCTCGTCCTAGGCTACGCGCCCGAACTCTCCCGCCCAGCTCCCAAACCACGACGCTCGGGTGGCGGACCGGAGAAAGAAGGTCATGGCCCCTTATATGGGTTCCGGCATCCAATGTTTCATGCGACGTCATTCTACGTCAAATCCACTCTCCGACCCGCTAGGGATGATAAAACCGAGTTACTAGCTGTAGGCAGCAGTGATGGTTGCGTTGTCCTATTCCCAACCGACGAGCGATACCTCCACCGCGGCTCTTGCACTGAACGTACTCGCAGAGGTGAAATCTTGGACATGAGTACAGTTCCCGGAAGCCGGCTGAAGGATACAGTTCCCATCTACCAGCATGGCACGGCGCTTGTGAGAGGTCATGGTAGAGAGGTGACTGGTATGAACTGGACAATGGGTGGGGAGCTGGTGACCGTTGGGGATGACTATACAGCGAGGTGTTGGCGGGAAAGCTCGAAGGCGAGGGAGTTGCGTGTTGCAGGTGAGGCTGGCGGGGAAAGGTGGGCGTATGGATGGGCGGACGTGGAGAGCGATTGGGACGATAGTGATTGAGGATGGTGGTGCATGTCGAAGGGAACGTTGACGACCGAAGGCTTTAGGCGAGAAGGATGCCGAGGGGGTTGGATAATCTTAAGCGTTTTCGTTCAGATGACAGCGGAAGCCGACAATGCATATCCAAACATAGCCGTCATGATTCAATATCTCGACCACATCCCAAACACCAATCGCATCACCACCCCCTGTCCACATCACCACGTCCTCACTTCCCAACCCCATCACCCCTCCCCGCCTCCCCCTCCTCATTCTTCTCCCTCCGTTCAACCCCCCTCAACCGCTCAACCTCCTCCTCCACAACCGCAATCTCAGCCTCCACCCTCAACACCCTCTCCTCCAACATCCCAATATACTCCCCATCCCCCACCTTCCGCACTCCACTCCACTTCA
>JAABUQ010007667.1_pt1 | contig 15531 bp, 14 predicted proteins | sample 5560001 | NCBI WGS metagenome assembly JAABUQ01 (sample SAMN10711888, study PRJNA513371) | rock metagenome | isolation source: Antarctica rocks | place: Antarctica: Victoria Land, Finger Mt nord | collected 2015-12-18 | reverse complement strand
CACGTTTCGATGCTTGCCTTTGCTGAGCATCCGATCACCGCCCGGTCGTCCCACAGCACCAGGTCATGCGGCATCCAGGCGTGGCGGTGGACGAAGCGCTCCTAGCCCGCATTATTCACGAGAAATGCGCGATCAAGGCTAAGTCGTTGACATCGTTTGCTACTATGCGAACGGGCTGTTTGATGGAGTTTTTTGCAATGAAATCTCTGGCCCAGGCGTTTGGTGGCCTGGGCCGATTTCGGGCGATCTAATGAATTATTCGGGCTAGGTGGTGTGCGTTCGGCCGGTCGATCAGGGCGCGGGCCTCCGCGTCGGCCATGCCCTCGATGCGGGCCGCGTGCGCGCCCAAGTGAAACGCCCTGCCATGGGGGCTATCGACCACCAGGGTCCGGCGCACCAGCGGGTTGGCCACGACGCGCGCGAACAGGCGAAGGGCGGCGAGCTGGTCCACTCACAAGCTGCCCAGGCCCTGGTTGGGGCGGAATGGCGCCTGCCATCCCGCCCCATGGCCTCAACGGTGCGTCGCGGTCGCCGGGATGCCCTCGATCGGGCACTCCTCCGTGCCGACGCTGGTGCGCGTGATGGCCTCCACCATCTCCCGCGTCGCCTCAGGGTCGGCGATCCACTTCTTGTAGAAATCAAACGGGCACTCCGCCGCGCCCTTGTCGCCGTCGCCGGAGTTGATCATCCCCGTGTAGCCACGGTGCAACAGCTTGAACAGGTGGTTCTCCGACTGCATGTTCGCCCGCGCGTCGCGGATCAACGACGTGGACAATGCGGCGTACTGGATGCCGTACTCCTCCGTCCCGCACTCGCCCAAGGTGCGCCCGTCGAAGCCGACGATCGACGAGTGGCCGAAATACGAATACACCCCGTCGAACCCGGCCGCGTTCGCCACCGCGACATACACGTTGTTGGCCCAAGCCATCGCCTTCGCCATCAGGATCTGCTGCTCCTTGGCCGGATACATATAGCCCTGGCAGCGGACGATCAGCTCGGCGCCGCGCATGGCGCAGTCGCGCCAAATCTCGGGATAGTTGCCGTCGTCGCAGATGATCAGGCTCATCTTCATGCCCTTCGGCCCCTCCGACACGAAGGTGCAGTTGCCGGGGTACCAGCCCTCGATCGGCACCCAGGGCATGATCTTGCGATACTTCTGGACGATCTCGCCCTTGTCGTTCATCAGAATCAACGTGTTATAGGGCGCCTTGTGCGGGTGCTCCTCGTGCCGCTCTCCGGTCAGCGAGAACACGCCCCAGACCTTCGCCTTGCGGCACGCCTCCGCAAAAATCTCCGTCTCGTCGCCCGGCACGGAGGCTGCGGTCTCGTACATCTCCTTGCTGTCGTACATGATGCCGTGCGTCGAATATTCGGGGAACACCACCAAGTCCATGCCGGGCAGGCCGGACTTCATGCCGACGATCATCTCGCCAATCTTGCGCGCGTTGTCCAGCACCTCGGCCTTGGTGTGCAGGCGCGGCATCTTGTAGTTGACCACGGCCACGCCGACCGTATCTTTACTGCTCGAAATATCACCATGCAGCATCGTTAACCCTCCTTGGTTTGCCCGCGGCCCCGGACTGACGCCCTTCGCCTGTCCATGGCCGCGCGGCCGTTACGGCTCGTACCGCCCGGCTCACACCGCCATATGCCGATGCACCAGCTCGTCGGTGAGCTCGTTGATTGCGCCCCCCGCCACCACCCGGCCCTTCTCCATCATGGCGAAGCGGTGGCCGGCGCGGCGGACAAAGGCGACGTTCTGCTCCACCAGCAGCACCGTCATGCCGAACTCCTGGTTCAGCCGCATGATGATGCGCTCGATGTCGTCCACGACGTTGGGCTGGATGCCCTCGCTCGGCTCGTCGAGCAGCAGCACCTTCGGGTCTGCGGCCAGCGCGCGGGCGATGGCGAGCTGCTGCTGCTGGCCGCCCGAGAGCACGCCGCCGGGCCGGTCGAGGTTGGCCATGAGATAGGGGAACAGCTCGGCCGCCAGCGGTGGGATAGCGCGCTTGCCGTCTCGGACTGACGCTCCGCGTCTGGCCCCGCGGGCAAATGCGCCCATCAGGATGTTCTCGCGTATGGTGAAGTCCGGGATGATCTGCCGGCCCTGCGGCACATAGGCGATGCCGGCCCGCGCCCGGCGGAACGTCGGCTCCTGCCCAATCTCCCGCGTGCCCAGCCGGATCGAGCCGGTCATGCGGTCCAGCATGCCCATCAGCGTCTTGAGCAGCGTGGTCTTGCCCACGCCGTTGCGGCCCAGGATGGCGGTCAGCTTGCCCTCGGGCAGGCCGAGCGACACGCCGTGCAGGATTTGGCTGCGGCCGTAGAACGCATCGACCCCGGCGAAGGCGACATTCACAGCGAGTTCGCACTTGCGAACTGCGCGCACAGCGAGTTCGCACTTGCGAACTGCGCGGGACTGACGCCCTGCGTCTGGCAGGCCACGCCCCTGCTCATGACATGCCCCGCGACCCCAAGTAGGCGTCCCGCACCCGCACATCCCGCTCGATGTCGCCAATGTCGCCCTCTGCCAGCACCTGGCCGAGGTGCAGCACAGTTATCTTCTCGGCGATCTCGCGCACGAAGGCCATGTCGTGCTCGACGACGATGACGGTGTGCGCGCCGCGCAGGCCCTTGATGATCTCCGCCGTGCGCCGGGTCTCGGCGGCGGTCATGCCGGCGGTCGGCTCGTCCAGCAACAGGACCTTGGGATTCTGCACGATCAGCAGGCCCAGCTCCAGCCATTGCGTCTCGCCGTGGCTGAGGAAACCCGCGATGCGGTCCGCCTGGTCGGTGAGGCCGGTCATCTCCAGTACCTCGTCCACCCGCGTGCGCGCGGCGCGGCGCAGGCCGAAGCCGAGGTTGGCGAACACGCCGGGGCTGTGGCAACTGGCGACCTCCAGGTTGCGCTGCACCGTGAGTTCGCGGAACACGCTGGGGATCTGGAATTTTCGCCCAAGCCCGGCGCGGGCGATCTTCGGCTCCTGCCAATTGGTGATGTTGGTGTCATACAGGTGAACCGTGCCCTCGGTGCTGCGGGTTTTGCCCGAAACCAGGTCCATCAGCGTGGTCTTGCCCGCGCCGTTGGCCCCCAGCAGCACGCGTAGCTCGCCCTCCTCGATCACCAGCGTGACGCCGTCGACCGCCTTGAAGCCGGCGAAGCTGACGCCCAGGCCGTCGATCGTCAGCGCGGCCGTCATGCCGATTTGCCCGCGGCGGGGATAGGCTTCCCGCGAGGCTGCCGCGGCGTGCGGCCGAGGCGGGCCAAGGCCCAATCCGCGCAGTCGCTGGCGAAGCCGGCAATCCCGCGCGGCAGATAGAGCACCGCCAGCACGAAGGTCAGGCCGATCACCGCGCGCCATGCCTGCACCAAGCCCTCGGTCTCGCTGACCTTGGCCTCGATGACGTTGATCAGGATCGCGCCGATGCACGCGCCCAGCAGCGAGGCCCGCCCGCCGACCGCCGCCCAGACCACCATCGTGATGGAGAACGTCAGGTCCATGAAGGTGGGCGAGGCGAACTGCGCCACGACGACATACAGCATGCCCGCCAGCCCGGAGATGGTCGCCGACACCGCAAAGAAGAAAACCTGGTAGGCCGGCACGTCAAAGCCGAGGTAGCGCACGCGGTTCTGGTCGTCGCGGATCGCCTGCAGGATCAGCCCGGCCCGCGTCTCGACCAGTAGCCGCGCCAGCACCAGCACCAGCGTGAGCGCGCCCGCGACGACATAGTAGGTGCGGACGTCGTACGGGTCGAACTCGACGTTGCCGAGCATGAGGTTGCCGAGGTCGGTCAGGCCGTTGAAGCCGTTGGTCACGGGCTGCGCGTCCACCACCACCAGGCGGACCAGCAGCATCATCGCCAGCATGATGATCGACACGAACACGCCGGACACGCGCTTCCTGAACATCACCCAGCCGATGGCGGTGGCGACCAAGGCGGGCGCCGCGAAGGACATGCCGATGCCGAACCACTGGTTCTGGAACGGCAGCCAAAGGAAGGAGCCGTGGTTGATGCAGCACAGCTCGGTGGGCGCGCCGGGTTCGGCGTTCCACAGCATGAAGTCCGGCACCGGCGTCCCGGAGCCCTGTTGCAGGCTGGTGGGCGCCGCGAGCTTCAGCGACATCGCCGTCATGTAGGCGCCAAGGCCGAAGAACAGGCCCTGGCCGAGGTTGAGGATGCCGGCGTAGCCCCAACTCAGCGATACCGCGACGCCGAGCATGCCGAAGACGAGGAACTTCGAGATGCGGTTGAGCTAGAACTCTTCCAGCACCATGGGCGCCGCCATGATGAGCAAGATGAAGGCCGCATAGGCCAGCAGGTCGATCCGCGCCCGCGTTTTCACGCCCGCCGCCCCTTCATGGTGAACAGCCCCTGCGGCTTGGTGATCAACACCAAAATAACGAAGCCGAACACCACCGCACGGGCCAGCACGTCGTTGGTGAAATAGGCGGTCGCGCCGTTGATCTGCCCCAGCAGCGTCGCGGACAGCACGGACCCGACCAGGCTGCCGACCCCGCCCACCACCACGACAAGGAAGCCGTCCACCACCATCGGCGTCCCCATGTCGGGGAACACGGTCTTGAACCCCGACATCATCACCCCGGCCACGCCCGCCAGCCCGGAGCCGTAGGCGAACGTCAGCGCATTGATCCGCTGCGTGTCGATGCCGCAGGCGGCGGCCATGCCGGGGTTGCGCATGATGGCGCGGACCTGGATGCCGGCGCTGGTGCGATACATCAGCAGCCAGGTGACGGCCGCCAGCACGGCGGTGACGCCGATGATGAACAGCCGGTAAACGTTGATGCCAACGCCAAAGACCGGCACGACGCCCGTCAGCCACTCCGGCACGCTGACGTTCTGCAGGCCAGGGCCGAGGCCGGGGATATGCAGCCCGAAGAACGAGAAGCCGAGTTCCAGCCGCACCGCCTGCTGGATGAGGATGGCGACGCCCCAGGTCGCCAGCAGCGTGTCCAGCAGCCGGCCATAGAGCCGCCGCACCACCACCCGCTCGATCACGTAGCCGACCAGCGCTGTGAACACGAAGGCGAGCGGGATGGCGGCGAGGATGTTCAGGTGCAGATAGAGGCCGGTGAACACCGTCGCGTAGGCGCCCAGCATGACCATCTCGCCGTGCGCCATGTTGATGACGCCCATCGCCCCGTAGGTGATGGCGAGGCCCAGCGCCACCAGCAGCAGCACCGAGGCCAGGCTGAGGCCGATGAAAACGACATCGACCACGCCGGTCAGCTCTTTTTTAGCTTGCTGGTGTCGAGGCCCTTGCCAGTGCAGAACAAATTCTCCGGTGTCTCGCCATACGCCACGTAGGGCAGCGGCATGATCGGGGCCGGGTAGGCGTCGACGATCTTGCCCTGGCCATCGGGTTGCCACTGCGCGATGCGCGGCGTCAGCCAGGTGTGCAGGTTTGCTGGCTCGATCCGCACCTCGCCGCCGGGCGCCACGTAGTCTTGTCCGGCCAGCGCGTCGCGGATCGGGATGGCGGCCACCTGCTTGGCCTTTTCCACCGCTTGCTTCCAGAGGTGGACCTGGAAGTACGACGACTCCAGCGCATGGTGCGTCACCGCCTTCGGGTCCTTGACGAACTTGCGGTAGCGCTCGACAAACTGCTTGTTGATGTCGGTGTCGATGGCCATGAAGTAGGGAAACGAGGTGAAGCTGCCGACTGCGTACTCCGGCCCCATCGCGGCGATCTCGATCTCGGACGTGACGGTGGCGCAGATCGGCAGCTTGTCGTGCGACAGGCCCTGGTTCTTGAACTCGCGGTAGAAGGCCACGACTGAGTCGCCGACGACGTTGGACAACACCACGTCGCAGCCGGAGCCTTTGATCTTGTTGACCATCGAGCCCCACTCGGAGTCGCCAAGCTCCAAGTATTCGTCGGCGATCCAGGTTCCGCCGTTCTGCTCGATCAGCACCTTGCAGACTTTCGCCATCTCGCGGGGGTAGATGTAGTTGGACCCGACGATGAAGAACTTCTTCTTGTTCAGGTTCTTCATGATCCAGGGAATGAAGTTCGAGAGCTGCTGGTTGGGCACCGCGCCGGTGTAGGCGACGTTCTTCGAGCATTCGAAGCCCTCGTAGTACGTCGGATACAGCAACAGGCTCTGCCGGCGCTCGAACACCGGCAGCACGGCTTTGCGGCTCGCCGAGGTGTAGCAGGCAAACACCGAAGGCACCTTGTCCTGGATGACGAGCTTCGACGCCTTCTCGTTGAACGTTTTGGGGTCCGAGGCGCCGTCCTCGACAATAGGCTCTACCTGCCGTCCCAGTACGCCGCCGCTGGCGTTGATCTCTGCAATAGCCATCAGCGTGGCATCGGCCAGCGACTTCTCGATGATCGACAGCCCGCCCGTCTGCGAGAACAGCACGCCCACGCGGATGGCGTCCGCCGCGGCGGCAGGGCGGTGGAAGAAGGCCGGTGCGGCAAGGCTGAGCGCCCCAGCTTGCATGATGGCACGGCGAGACACGGACATGGATAATGCCTTCTTTCCAACGTAAGGGGGCAGCGGAGCTTGGTGCGACGAGGCCCGGCCTCTCCCAGAAGCCAGGCTGGCCGGGATGGGCCGGGTAGGATCACCGGATGGGCAGCGTCATTGGTGCCCGGCGGCGGGATGGAGCAAACGCCTGCGCCACCCATGCAAAATGCTAACCACTGCTGCACGGGGATGGCAACCCTGGATGTGGAAAAAGCTCGGATCGGTCCCGGTCCGGTCGGCAGCGGCCCAGCACACTTTGCATGGCTGTTATGAAAATCATGCTTGACTTCCGCTAACAATCAATCCCTCATTGTTGGGCAGAAGCTGACCATCTTGGATTGCGTGCGGGATCACCAATGGCGTTGGTCCCGCAGACTTATGCCTTGCAGACCTGCGCCCCAAGGTGCGTCGCCTCGTGTTTGTCCTTTCGCAAGTCGAAGGCAGACGACTTTTATTGGCCGTTCGCTTATCGAGAAAGTATATCCTTTGCCGGGACGCCGCCACGGCCTGCGCCAAACTAGGGAGGGTTTCCGCCGGATGAGCGCAACGATGGAGGAAAAGCTCAAGCGCCGAAAGCTGGAGGCGCTGAAACGCGGCGTGCATCGCGTGCCGATTGGCGAGACCTTGCCGGTGTCCACCCACGTCGTCGGCATCGGCGCCAGCGGCATCGCGGTGGTCGCCGAACTGCTTCGCAGCCTGCCATCCGAAGGCGCGGCATTCCATGCGCTCGTGGTCGATATTGGCGGCCAGCGCATCCCCGCGCTGCAAGAATTGGCAGCCAGCCTGCCACCCGGACGGGCCGAGCTGACGACGGTGGCGCTCGACCCGCCGGACCCCCTGCACCTGGCCGACGCGCTGGCGCAGTATCCGGATTTTCTGCGGCTGGAGTATCCGTTTCATTTCTGGGGCGCCAGCTACGAGCCTTGGCTGCCCGCCGCGACGGACTTTCCTGCACCCGGCAGCGCCCCAAGCAGCACCGTTGAGCGCGCCGTCGCGAAGGCCGTCTACGGCGCCGCATACTACGCCGGGCCGCGGACGCTTGAGCATACGCTGCGCACCTTCGCCGCAGCGGTCGAAGCGGTCCAGGGCCGGACCCAAGCCGTCGTGCCCATCGTGTTCGGCCTCGGCGACAGCGCCGGCAGCGGCATTGCCATGGACCTTGCGCGGCACCTTTCGACCAAGATGTTCGGGCGGCGCGTGCTGGTGGCCGGCATCGGCATCGCGCCGTGCGACGGCGACCCTGCGGAGTTCCACGGCGGCCACCTGTTCGCCGTGATAAACGAACTCGACTGCCTGAATGATGAGGCCAAGAACCAGGGCGTCGTCGCCTCATGCGGCGAGCTGTTCCGCAACCCGTTCACCGCCGGGTTCATCGTGGTGCCGACGCAGCATGTCTGGGCGGCGACGCACGACCTCGCGGCGACGCGCAGCCGGGCCAACCAGGAGATTGCGGCCCTGCTGACGTCGAAGGGCGGCACTGGCCTGTGGGAAACGTTGCGGCTGCTGAACTGGGTCGCGGCGCCGTCCACCCAGCACTCGGCGGCGCGGACGCCTTGGGGCGCCAAATGGGTCCATGTGCTGGGATACGCGGACACGGCCGGCCCAGTCGGCGCCGACCGGGCGGCGATGGGGCTGCTGCCGGGCTACAAGCCGGAGTTCATCGAGGCGCGCGTGGCCGAGGTCGCAGGCGCCGACGCCGCGGCGGCGGCGATCAACGCCGCGTTCGACCCGGACCTTCCGGCGCAGCTTGTGGGCGGCGGCCGGGCCGGGTCCGTCCAGTTTGTGTTGCCGTCGCTCGGCAAGACGGACCTTGGCCTGTTCTTCAAGGCGCGGGACGCCTACGACGCCGAGCCTGCGGCGCAGCGCCTGCTGGACCACTCCATGCTGCTGGAGCAGGGCGTGTTGCTCAGCGAACCCTCGACGCGCCTGGCCGGCATGGCTGGCGCCGGCATCGGAGGCAGCGCGTGCTGGATCGCCGTTCCGCTCGACGAGTTGCGCGGAGGGGACGCGCCTCCATCGTCGACAGCAAGGGCTGCGTGACATCATGCGCCTTGCCAGCTCTCGTTTACCCAGCTCTCCTCAATATAGATTATGGGAGATTCTTGATGCCGCTCGACTGGTCCATAGTTGTCCAAAAATACGGAGAGGGTTTTAAGGTTCCGACCATTACAGGTGGCAAGTTTCTCCAAATTTCTTCTGCTGATGATACTGCAATACATATTGAAAATCCCGTATGGACATCCACTCTTGAACGTATCCACTTCGAGAAGGCAGTGCAACTTATTGAAGAAGGTCTAATATCAACAGATCCCGGATTGTTTGTTGAAGACTACATGCTGTATGTCTCCAACCATCGAGCAACATCCGTCGCGCATATCATGCGGGATTTGGGCTACATCGAAAGCACCGGCACGTTCTCCGTCCGCTGCTGATTGCTTTGGCTGCACGACCACCCGCGTCGTGGGATGCGACTGAGACAACTTCATCAAAAGGACTCAAACATGAGCGCTTCACTTTACCATAGCTCGACCGGAACGCAGGCGCCGCATTGCATGCACGTCGTTGGCGTGGGCCGCACCGGTGCCGCCTACGTCGAGGCGTTGCTGCGCACCGGCGAGATCGAGGACCACCTGGCCGACCCCCGCGCGACGTTCGCCGCCCTCGTGGTGGACATCGGCGACCAGGACATGGGCCTGGCGCAGGATTACGCCGCGGCCTTCGTCAAGCGCCTGGAGTCGCGCGGCATCCCTGCGGACCGCTTCCACTTCCAGGCCGTGCCGCTGCCGGTTCCGTCGAAAGAGGACTTCTTCGAGGGCATGAACCGCACCCGTGAGTTCCTGAAGCTCGAATACCCCCGCTACTACTGGAACCCGAACTTCGAGTCCTACGTCTCCAAGAAGTACGTGATGCCAGAGCCAGGCTCGCACTTCCCGCGCGCGGTCGCCAAGGCAATCTATGCCAATGCCTACTATGCCGGCGAGCGCCCCATGGACGTGGCGTTGCGCAACTTCGTCACCCACGTCGAGAAGGCCGGGCTGCCGTCCTTGGTCACGGTCTGCTTCAGCCTCGCCGGCGGCACCGGCAGCGGCATGGTCATGGACATGGCCCGGCACCTGTCGAACGTGAAGTTTGGCCGCCGCATCCCGGTCATCGGCGTCGGCCAGCTTCCGCACAGCGGCGACCCCGAGGAATACCGCGACAGCGCGACCCTCTACACCACGCTGAACGACCTCGACTGCATGCTCGACGACGCCAAGAACGCCGGCGTGACGGCGGTGTGGGGCGACCTGTATCGCAGCCCGTTCACCGGCGGCTTCTTCGTCGTCAACCCCGAGCATAGCTGGCAGCGCCTGACCGCCTACACCACCACAGGCGAGACGCGCGTCCGGCAGCACGCCAAGGAGATGGTGACCAACCGCTTCGTCGCCGACAGCTTCATGCGGTTCGCGGTGGTCGACAATGGGCGCGACCTGTTCCGCGCCCTGCGCCCGTCCGGCCTGACCGGAGCGCCGCACGAGACGGTCAGCTCCAAGGCGCGGGCCTGGACCCTGTTCGACGTGGCGAAGCTGACCCATCCCGGCGTGCAGGTGCTGCCGGGCGAGGCGCCGTCGAAGTGGGACGACGTGATCTCGCAGTGGATCGACTTCACGCCGCAGTACAGCGGGTTGAAGGACGGCTTCAAGACCGACTACGCCGAAGTCACGATCTACGGGTCCCGCAACATGGGCCACACGAACATGTCCAAGTCGTTCGAGGACATGGTGAAGAAGAACTACCTGCTTGACGACGAATCCACCCTGCAGATCGAGACCCACGAGTTCTTCGACACGCTGACCGCCTACGCCAACGTCATCCTGCCGGGCGTGGCCAAGACCGACCTGGTCGCGTTCTGGGCCAGCCAGGCCAACTACGACAAGCTGACCTGGGAGGAGCGGCTGAACGAGCACGCCTGGCTCATCGACCTCGGCCCGATGCTGTCCGAGCCGGCGATCCGGTTCCAGGGCATGGCCGGCGAGTGCTTCTGGGGCTGCGCCTGCTGGGTCGTCGTCTCGTACGACGAGCTGCGCGGCACCGTGCTGCCGCCGCCGAACCGCAAGGTGATCCTTGAGGAAGGGATCGCGAAGATGGCGACGACCGTCGTCGCGACGCCGGGCGGCCTGGCGCCGAAGCGGGTCCGCACGGCGATGACAGCGCCTGAGATGGCGTCTTAGGGACCAACGGGCGGAGGCTGTCCGGCCCCTGCCCAACCTCCCGTTTTTAGAACAAGGCCTCCCCATGCCAAGCGCCGACACCCGTATCCCCGCGACCGTCGTCACCGGCTTCCTCGGCTCGGGCAAGACCACGCTGATCAACCGCATCCTGCGCGAGCAGCACGGCCGCAAGCTCGCGGTGATCGTCAACGAGTTCGGCGAGATCAGCATCGACGGCCAGCTCGTCATCCATGACGAGGAGGCGCAACTTGTGGAGTTCAACAACGGCTGCCTGTGCTGCACCGTCCGCGGCGACCTGGTCGAGACGTTGAGCCGCCTGCAGGAGCGCGCCGGCACATTGGACGGCATCCTGATCGAAACCACCGGCCTTGCCGACCCGGCGCCGGTCGCCTCCACGTTCTTCGCCGCCGACGAGGTCAAGGCCGGCATCCGGCTCGATGCGTTCGTGACCGTGGTCGACGCGGTCAACCTCGAACAGAACCTGGCGCAGAGCAACGAGGCGATGGAGCAGGTCGCGTTCAGCGACATCATACTGATCAACAAGATGGACCTGGTTTCTGGCGAGCAGATGGCCGCCATCGAACGCAGGGTCCGGCAAATCAACGCCATGGCAAGGATCTACCACACCGCCAACTCCGAGATCGCGCTGTCGAGCATCCTGAACGTCGGCGCTTTCGACCTGGTGCAGAAGCTGGAGGTGGACCCGGAGTTCCTGGGCGAGCACGAGCACGAGCATGACCCGGCCATCGGCTCGTTCGTGCTGACGGAGCGGCGTCCGGTCGACGTGAACCGGCTGATGACCTGGATGGGCGGCATGGCGGAGCGCCGGGGCGACGACCTGTATCGCACCAAGGGCCTGTTCTACGCGAACGGCTTCAACGAACGGCTGGTGTTCCAGAGCGTGCGCATGCTGACCACCCTGCGCCGGGACCGCCCTTGGGAACCCGGCGAGGAGAAGCTGACGCAGTTCGTCGTCATCGGGAAAAACCTGGACCGGGAGGAGTTCGCGGCCGGCCTCGCAGGCTGCGTGTTCCGGTAGCCGGCAGCCTCTTCCATGCAGTCCGCCGCCGATCCGGAGCTGCTCTACCGGGTCCACGTGTTCTGCTGCACGAACCGGCGGCCCGATAGCCACTGGCGCGGCTGCTGCGCCAGCAAGGGCAGCCGGGAGCTGTGCGACTACATGTGCCGCCTGGGCATGGTGCTGGGAGTGCGCCGCATCCGCATCAACCACGCCGGCTGCATGAACGTGTGCGAGCACGGGCCGACCATGGTGATCTACCCGGACGGCGCGTGGTACAAATACGAGACGCAGGCGGACGTGGAGGAAATCCTCCGCCGCCACGTCATCGGCGGCAAGCGGGTGGAGCGGCTGCTGCTCAACATCGACCCGGCCACGCTGCACGGGTGAGCGCCGCGGCCCCCCTGCGCTTGGCCGCGCCATGACGGACGACCATCCACTTCCAACGAAGGGGCCAGCATTGACCAGCGTGTTCAGCGGCCTGTTCCGCACCGGCTCGTCCGGCGTGCGCGGGCGCACTATCGGTATTTATGCATTGTTGGTCATGGCCAACGCCGCCGCCTGGATTTGGGCGTTCGCGCTGTTCCATGAGCAGCCGATCCTGCTCGGCACCGCGTTGATCGCCTACGGCTTCGGCCTGCGCCACGCCGTCGACCCCGACCACATCGCCGCCATCGACAACGTGACCCGCAAGCTGATGCAGGATGGCCAGCGCCCGGTGACAGTCGGCTTCTGGTTCGCGGTCGGGCACTCAACCGTGGTCGCCCTCGGCGCTGGGGCCATCGCGCTGGCCTCGGTGGCAATGCAGGGCAGCTTCCAGGAATTCCGGCAGGTTGGCGGCATCATCTCGACCAGCGTGTCCGCGCTGTTCCTGTTCGTGATCGCCGGCATCAACCTTGTGGTGCTGCGCGCGGTCTACCGTTCGTTCCGCAGCGTCCGGCGCGGCGAGGCCTATGTCGAGGAGGATTTCAACCAATTGCTGAACTCGCGCGGGCTGCTGGCGCGGCTGTTCCGGCCGATGTTCCGCCTGGTGACGCGGAGCTGGCACATGCTGCCGCTCGGCTTCCTGTTCGGCCTGGGCTTCGACACCGCGACCGAGATCAGCCTGCTCGGCATCGCCGCCACCGAGGCGGCGAAGGGCGTGTCGCTCTCGGCCATCATGGTGTTCCCCGCATTGTTCGCCGCCGGGATGGCGCTGATCGACACGACGGACGGCGTATTGATGCTGCATGCCTACGACTGGGCGTTCGTGAAGCCGATCCGCAAGCTGTACTACAACCTCACGATCACCTTGGTGTCGGTGGTGGTCGCGTTCGTCATCGGCGGCATCGAGGCGCTCGGCCTGATCGGCGACAAGCTGCAACTGGCGGGATGGTTCTGGGGCGGCATCGGCGCGCTGAACGAAAACTTCAACACGCTGGGCTTCGTCATCATCGGGGTGTTCGCCGCGAGCTGGGCCGCCTCCGTCGCGTTCTACTACGCCCGCGGCTACGACCGGATCGAGGCCAAGGCGGCCCGGCCCACATAGGCATGGCCGGGGGGCAGGCACAGCGTCAGGAGTGGGCGGACCGGCCGCGCAGCAGGTCGTGGGCGTTGATGATGGCGGCGGCCATGTCCTCAAGGCTCAGGCGCTTGGACATCGCCTGGCGCCGGATGGCCTGGTAGGCTTCCTCCTCGGTCATGGCCTCGCTCGCCATGAGGATCAGCCGGGCGCGTTGGACCTTCTGCATGCCCGCCAGCTTGCGCTCCAGCTTCTGCACCCGCTGCCCGACCGCCTGCTGTTGCAGCCACAGGCTGCGGGCGATCGCAAGCTGGGTCAGCAGGCCGAACGGGCGCACCGGTCGCTCGATGACGGCATGGGCGCCGATCTCCAGCACGAGCTGCAGGATGGAGGGGTTCTCGTATTCGACAATGCCGATCACCGTTGGCAGCCTGCGGTCCTGGCCCGTGAACAGCCGCCGCAGCGGCTCGCGGCTGTCGTGGTCGACGGCGAGGACGACGATGTCCGAAACGGCGGCCAGTTCGTCCGGCAACGGCCAGATTGTCGTGGCGACGCAGCCGATCCGGCGCAGGTGCTCGACCAGGCTGGTGCCGTCGGCGTCGGGCGGGTGCATGACCTCGATGCGGAGGCCGCGGAGGTCGCGGAGGATTTGGATGGCCATTCCTGCTCCGCCCCTTTCGTGTCAGGCTTGCACTGGCAAAAAGGGAGGCGAGGGCGAAAGCAGGGGCAGGCCGTCCGGCCCGGCGCGTTCTGACCAACTGTCCAGCCGCTGTTCCACGCAGTATGGGTCCGGCTTCACCTGCCGGCCGGGGTCCCAAACCACCTGGAACCGCCCCGCGGCATCCAGCCTGGCGACGCGGGGCCAGAGGAAAGTGTGGTTGGTGCCGGCGTCGATCCGCACCCGGCCCTGCGGCGCGTCGTGTTCCAGCCCGCCCAACGCCGTGCGGACCCGGTCCGGCTCGTCGGTGCCGGCCCGCCCGATGGCGCTGGCGACGAGCATCACCTGGAAATACGCCGCCTCGGCCCCGGCGGTGACGGCGGCGTCCGCGCCGAACCGCGACCGGAACTCCGCGACGAACTTTGCAGCCGCCGGCGTGGCCAGGGTGCTGAAGAACGGGGCGGCGATGACATGGCCCTCGGCCGCCCCCGGCGTCATTTCCGCCACCTCGGCCTCGCTGGTAGTCAAGCTGGCGATCGGCATTTGGGCGGGGTCGAACCCGGCTTTCCGGTAGGCTTCGTAGAAGACGGCGGTCGAGCGCCCGACGACAGTGGAGAAGATGACGTCGGGCCGGGTGCGGCCGATCTCCTTGATGGCTTTGGCGAAGTCCTCGGGGCCGGCGTCCAGCGGAACGTAGATCTCGTCGAGCAGCTTGCCGCCAGCCTGGCGCGCGAGGTCCGCCATGATGCGGTTCGATTCGTAGGGGTAGACGTAGTTGGAGCCGACAAACAGGATGCGCTTGCCGTATTCCCCGAACAGGAAGCGGGCCAGCGGCAGGGAGTTCTGGTTCGGAGCCGAGCCGGTGTAGATGCAGTTCGGCGAGTACTCGAACCCCTCGTAGAGCGTCGGGTAGAGCAGCAGGCCCCGGTACGCCTCGACCACGGGGAGCACGGCCTTGCGGGTGCTCGACATGTAGCAGCCGAAGATGAGCCGCACGCGGTCCTTGTCGAGCAGCCGCTCGGCCAGGATGCGGAACTGCTTGGGGTCCGATGCGGGATCGTAGGAAATCAGTTCGATTGGGCGGCCTTTGATGCCGCCGCCCGCATTGATGGCGTCGATCGCCAGGACCGTCGCGTTGAACTGGGTGGTCTCGACCGCCGCGGTCACGCCTGAGCGGGAAAACAGGACACCGAACCTCCAGGGTGCGCCTGGGTCAGCGGGGCCGGTCATAGCTTGGGCATGGGTTGTCGCTGTCTTGCCACCATTCGGCGGACTTTAGCATCGCACGCTGCGCTGGCAACGCATGGCCGGGGCGCACTGCCCGGAAGCGGACGCCCGTGGCAGACAGTGACGATCTGGGATCAATCAAAAACAGCCACGCAACAGGGCTGCTAGCATCATGTCGTGGCGCCTGGCCCATCTCGCTCCGGCGTCAGGGACGGTCCTGCTCAGGGACGGAGGGACAAGGCGTGCAAAGGACCAGACCCACCATGCCAGACGAAACCCCGCCCGCCACAACGGACCCGGCCGCCTACCCCGTCCTGCGCAGCCGCAAGCTCCGCCTGCTCATCCCCCTGATCGTCGCCTTCGCCTTCCTCATGGAGCAGCTCGACGCCACCATCGTCACCACCGCCATCCCCGACATG
>JAABUQ010007666.1_pt1 | contig 15532 bp, 22 predicted proteins | sample 5560001 | NCBI WGS metagenome assembly JAABUQ01 (sample SAMN10711888, study PRJNA513371) | rock metagenome | isolation source: Antarctica rocks | place: Antarctica: Victoria Land, Finger Mt nord | collected 2015-12-18 | reverse complement strand
GGGTGGGGGGCGGAGTATTGGGCTTGGATCTCTCGGGCGCGTTCGATGAGGGTGCCGATGAAGGTTTTGGTGTAGCCGTTTATGGTTGTGATTACGGTCGGGGGGACGGATTGGGAGAGGGTTTGGTTTGCGATCTAGGTTGCAGTGGGATGTCAGGTTGGCTGGGGATGGATGGATGGTGGGGAAAGGGGGATGGATGAGGGGGAATGTGGGTGGTGAGGAGAGGAAGGCGCCGGAGGGAGGGGATTTGTACCTTGCGGACTGTTTCTTTCTTCAGCTTGACGCGGCGGAAGGTCTCGTAGCGGTCGAGTTGGGAGGTGTTGAATGCGTCGACCAGAACGCTACAGCCTGTCAGATCTCTCGTCCAACTTCCACTTTCGTAGCCAGGGATGAGGAGATACGCACGCCAGATTCTTCTTCTTGGTAATCTTATCCGCATCCTTCTCTTTCGTCCCCCCGTCATCCAATCTATCATCCTCGTCCTCCTCTTCCTCCTCAGGGACTTCACTCTCCTCCCTCCCCTTCACCCCTCCGCTCTTGACACTCCCCGGCTCTCCTTTCTTCCCCTTCCCCTTTTTCTTCTTTCCCCTCCCACCAGTAACTTGGCTCCTTGCGCCTGTAACACCAGTCACATCGCTCTCAACGCTGGGACTTCGTGCGCCGTCATCAATGGCGGATTCGTCTGGGGGGAAGGAGGTTTGTCGTAGAGGGTGCGCGGACGACGCGGCGGAGGTTATGGAGCCGGGACCTCTGCGGCGCTTGGATGGGTTGTGGGAGAGGGACAGGGAAGGGCGTTTTTTGGGATTGGCGAGGGTCATGTGAGGAGAGGTTGTGGGGGATGAACGTGGGGGGGAAGCCATTTTGGGGTTGAGAGGAGGTGAATGGATCGGGCGTGTAGAGGGGGGGATGCTATGCTCGCTGAAATCACAATTGGCGCTGTGTGTCTGAGATTGAGAAGTCGTGGTGTAGATTGAGGGTGAAGAGCAAAGTTGCGGAGGTGGTCAAAAAGTTTGTGCCTGCAAGACTTTTCTGGACTGAGCTTCTCTTCACAAGAACGTATCTAACAAACATTCTCCCATAAGTTGCCACAAATTTGACAGAAGGACTAGCTACATGAGCAATGTCAAAACCCTTCTACGTACAATTCTCTGTTCCCCACCTCCCTCACTCCCCAGCTGACCTCTCACAAGTTCGACGACTCCTCCTCCGCCTCCTCAGACGATAACCTCCCCTACCCCAAACCCCTCACCCGCGCCTCCTTCCTCACCCCAACATTCGACCCCACAACCTTCCTCTCCACCCTACACGACCGACATCAAACCCTCGAGGACCTCCGCACGGAACTCCGCACCAGGTCGCAAGATCTCAATAAAGAGCTCCTCGACTTGGTAAACGAGAACTATCAGGATTTCTTGAGCCTGGGGAGTAGCTTGAAAGGAGGTGATGAGAAGGTCGAGGAGGTCAAGTTGGGGCTCTTGGGGTTTAAACGGGAGGTTGAGACTTTGAGGGGGAAGGTTGAAGAGCGGAGGGGGGAGGTCGCTAAGGCTGTCGAGGAGAGGAGGAGGATTCGGCGGGAGCTGCAAGTGGGACGGGCATTGCTTGAGGTGGATAGGAGGGTGGGAGAATTGGAGGAGAGGTTGATGCTTGTCTCCGATCCACCAAAGGAGGGGGAAGGGGAGTGGAGCGATAGTGAGGAGAGCGAGGATGAGGGAGTTGAGGTGGGGAAGTTGAGAAGGCATGCGGAATTGTTTGTGTGTATTACGACATTAGTGGTAAGGATTGGGCCGGAGCACCCTTTCTTGCAAAAGATGGAGGAGAGAGTCTTGAGATTGAGGCAGACAGTTTTGTTAGATTTGGGGAGTGCATTGAAGCAGGCGAAAGGGCTGGGGGAGGAGGGGAAAGGAGGGCTGTTAAAGGTGTTGGGGGTTTATAAGGTCATGGGGGAGGAGAAAGATGCGATAGCGGTTCTGAAGGAGTTGAAGACTTCTCGCTCATGATAGACAGGACCCTGCTCTTGGCTAATTTTACCAAATGCAACGTCCCCATGAATGACATAGCTGTCAAACTTTCTCTCCTTCAGTCTCAACCACCCTGAGGGATGACTCTAAATTGCAGAATGTCAGAAGATTCTGGGCCCGTCACTCCTGACCAGTCGTAATCATAATCCCGAGTTCCAAGCTGTCTGCAAAACCGTACGTATCCTCCAGTCCCCAATGGTCACCGTGCTATCACTCAAGGGAAGTTTTCTAGCAGAGGTTGGTAAGCTGCGACTATGTCCATCATCTCGTATATTGTACCTGGGGGCGGCGACGGACAGTAGAATTTGAATTCGCGGCCAGGTCGGGAGCCGGGGCGCAGGAGCAAGTAGGAAGCGGTCTCGTCTCGAAGTGAGGCGTTGTGAGTCTGCAAGTGGGCTTTGAGGTATTTAACAAACTCGCTCTGCTTCGACCTGAAAGCCTCGTCTGACAATTTGAGCATGTTCTGTAGTGGAAGATTATTTCTCTGCCAAGTGCTGGATGCCGAATAAAGTTGTTTTAGAAACTTTTGATAGATCTCCATACGCTTTCCCTTCCAGCCTGGGGTGAGTACCTCGCACTGCAGGTCCATCTTTGAACAGCCGAAAGGAGCACGTCGCTGAATGGTTTGAACGCGCTGAGATTGATATACCTACCAAGGTAGTACAGTCTCGTCATAATGGCCATATTGCGCCCCAGTGAGATCAAGAACGTAAGCCTCGCCGTTGCCGAGGGTCACGTGGAGGATTACATGGGTACCAATATTGTCCTCGATCGTTTGAATCATTGGGTGTACAATGTTGAACCGGGGCTGACTTAATTCATGCAATACGTACTTCGGTAAGACATGCAGTTCCTCAATGTGGGCATTGACTCCTATCACGTGTTATTCCATCAAAGAAGCTCGAGAAGCCTGACATTAGGGACGCTGATTTCGCATACCTTGTAGGAGATTTTTGATCAGATTGTGCATGAAGCCACAGGCTTCTCCAAAGGCATGGTAGCTCAGGAGACTTAGTCTCTCCTGCTCGTCAAGCGCTGTGTTACTCGAAAATGGGAAAACAAGTTCATCCAGACTTTGGTCAATGTCTAAGTGGAAACATGGCAAGCTATTGCTTTCCTCTATTGTTGTATATGTCCAGTCAATAGTGATCTCGCGATACATGTAGAACACACGCTGCACAGTCGATCCGGCTCGGAAGATTATTTTGCGCATCTTGTTGGCTTTGCATCCTTCCTTGTGTGCAGCCCAGTCAGTTTTCTGGCATGCGGCACCGCAGTACCAAGTAGTCGGTGACTGGCCTCCAGTGAGTGATGGTGCTCCGAGACAAGCCACACAGCATTTGGTTGCAGGGTTGCCACAACTCCTGCACTTTTGCTCTTCTGACTTTGTGATGGGATCCATGTTGTGTTTTGTTGGCTGAACGGCTGACATGCTGGATGAGCAATTGGATGAGAGGATGGCTTAAAGATTGACAGAGTCTTCAGTTGTGAATAAAGTAAGATTGAGAATTGGTGCTATTCGAGGTATGAGGTCAAGATCAATGTTGTGTTGATACACATTGAAAGAGCACCTTCGAATGAGGTTTCATTCAGCAGGGCCTCAGACACTATGAGTAGAAGGCATCTCTGAGCATGATGAGATAGTATTAGTTCAAGGTTGGGAGATGAGTGTTCTTGCTGGCATGTCACTTGGGACGTGAGTGTCCTGTTCTCAACTCAATTTCGATACTATGACCAGCTTATGTTGACAAGAGGGCTCAAGGGGACCCAGCACATGAGGAGGATCGGATGAGTAAGGATGTCTAGAAGCCGTGGCTTAGATATCATTGTCGAGAGTAGGCAGTTTGAGTCAAGAGGTGAACAGATAAAGAAACGTAAGGCGAAAAGCCGGAGGGAATGGGTAGAGAGGCACGTAGCCACTGGTACATCGCTTGCATCGTCGCGGCTCCGTTGGCGCACCCCAATACGCAAAGAGATGCTCCCCCTCAGTCCAAGAACATGGCGGCCCGGACATCATCTCTCTCTAAGTACATCTTGTCCGCCTTTATCGTAATCCTCACTCAATTGTAAAGTCGTAGCTTCAGCAATAACCTTGAGATTGAGAAACTAGGTCATATATCCAGGTCAACTGTGTCAAGCTAATCGGGCCCACTCTCCTCAAGAAGGTTTTGATGATGGCCCCGTAGATCCACTCCCAGCCACCGAATGAGATCCTCTTGGTGAGCCTGGAAATCGGCATCCGATAGCTTGAGCATATCTTTCAGCGGGAGACTGTTGTCCTCCCACACGGCCACGGCACTGTCGAGCTCCCTCGTAAATCCCTTGAATATAGCCAGCGTAGATTGAGAGTAATTCATCTTGTGAAAACCCTCCAAGAACCTATCGACACTGTCCCCGAAAGACCTTTACCCTTTGACTACTTGAACACGAGAATCCGCATAGGCCTCCCAAGGTAAAACGGGATTATTGTAGTGACCAAATTGAGGCACAGTAATGTCAAGGACATAATGCTCGCCTGTGCACAGAGACATCTTGATGATGCCGTGTAAACCAACGATTTCCTATGCCTCGACAACACCATCTTCTGATTCTCTTCCAAGCTCTCTTAGGCAGAGCCGTCGATTTTTTGGGACAACAGTAAGCTCAGAGATTTCGAAGGCGGTCGCTACAATTTGTAAGCTAGGATCTGGAACTAGGAATCGATTGCGAGTGGGTACGTATTACCTTGTAACATGGTCTTGATCATCCGGTGCATGAAAACAAGCGCGGCGGCCGCGCATCTATGACCTAAGATTGCTCGGATATCATTCTCGTTGCGGGTTTTGCTGCGAAGGAATGGAATTGGATATTGGTCTTCGCTGTAAGATATTCCGTGGAGGATCAAATTATGACCCAACCTCTCAAATGCTCCGATTTTGGTGTTAATTGTGACTTCCCGAAATACATAGAACGCAAGCTGTGCGGTAGACCCAGCACGATAAAGTATCTTTCTTGCCTTACGCGCTTTGCATTCCCCCTTGTGCTTAGGCCTATCGACTTTCTGACACTCTGGACTGCAGTATTAGATACACACAGGTCGTCCACCGTTCGCTGCGGGAGTACCCTTACAGCCTGCGCATGAGAGCGTTGATGGACGGGCGCACTTATTGCATTTGTGATTTGGTGATGTCTTCGCGTGGGCCAGATCGTGGGTTTGGAGGAGTGATCGAACCCTTTGGAACATTGTGTTTCCAGAGGGAGAACACGTTGACGAAATATCTGCTATAGCGTGGCCAAACGACGAAACTGAGGATTCTGACATGGGCCTTGTTGGTGATGATTATTTTGAGCAGCGACAAAGCCAGTAGATACGAATTTACCCACTGATGCTGTTGGTTTAGATTCTGGCCACTGCGTTCATGGAAACTGAACTGGCTTTTGAGGTGTGGGTAATTGTTGAAAGTGTTGGTGCTTTCAGTGAAGTCGTCACCAAGCCGTGATATCGAAAGATGGAGAAACAGCTAGATCGATGATTCATTCGTATTCTTGCGGAGACTCTACCAAGAACGACTATAGTACTGCAAGATCCTTTGTAGGGAGGCTTGAAGGGCTCTTGAATTGCCCATTCAGTGAGAAACCAGGTGCATTGGTTGAGCTGAGAACCTGAACAATAATATCAGTGAGAATCTGCCTAGCCAATAGTCCATTGGTTCAGACTACTCACCACCTCATGAATCTCTTTGGTGACCCGATCGCTCAGGACTATGAGATCTCTCTTTATCTGCGCCATGAAGGCTGTGACATTCTTCTGCATCTCCTCGGGTGTGAAGCCCAATTGTCCCACGGCGCATCTCACCACTCCCAGCCTTTCTCTGTATTCAGTGCCTCCAACCATGCCCTTGACTGCACTGCTGACGTCTTTTATGACTGTACCCAGTTTCTCGCTGGGCATCAGACCCCTTGGGCCTAATATTCTGCCCAAACCCGCCTTGTTCATCTTTTGTACCGAACTTTCATGGCATATGCATCTATCGAACTCGATCCTGCCGTCTGTGATCGCATCAAAAACCGTTTCTTCTCCTACGATTGACGCACCAGCGCTGATTGCTTGGGCGGAAATGGGAGAGTCTGGAGGACAGATGACACATATACGGACAGAAGTGTCCACGGCATGGGGAAGGCGAAGACGATTGCGGACTGGGGGAGCGTTCTTGACGGTACGAAGGCGGACTGCTAGGTCGTATTTGGAGGAGATGGGCGAGCGGCCGACTTCGAATGCTCGAATATATCTGAAGTATATTTAGTGTGTTGGCTGACCAGATACCGAGGGTTGAAGATGACAAGTGCACTCACCGCATAGCATCGCATAGCGACCATTGTAAGGAACCTCGAAGATCTTGGTTAATGAATTCCGTCCGCGCCTTTTTCTTCTTGGACGGATCCTTTAATCGCTTCGTTCCTGGGGGCGCTCTGCTTAAACCGGTGGCGTAACGGCATGTCATGAGAGGAAGAGCGCCACGATGAGTGACAGGTCGGATGTTCGGAGGGTATAGTCGGAGTATGGGTGTATTTGCGGCCATTGTAGATGTATATATCGAAGGGAACAGGATTGTAGGAACAAGGGACCTCGAAAGGCTTCAAATTTCAAGCTCCAGCCGCGCGACTGCGAGGGCTACAGCCCTAACGTTGATTTTTATCTGATGTGAGTTAAGACTTTAAAGTATTCTCTTACCTTCTTCACTTGGTTTTGAAGTAGGCCAAGAGATCTTCATTAGCAAGATGGCCACGGTCGAAATTGCAACAAAGGCGGACCAAGCTACGACATTTCCCACACTTCTCGTTGCAAGCTATATCAAGAATTCCGATGCGAACGCCTCTATCGAGATCAACTTCAAGGATGCTAAGAGCCTTGAGAGCCAAGGGGACGGAGAAATAGTCTCCATGGGACTGATACTGAATGAAAAATCCTTTAAGTACAATTCCCAGCGGACAATTCGGGGCCTTCTTGAGAAATATCCTTTGCTGCAAAGCAAGAAGCCGGACCTTGTATGCTGCGAACATGGCTTAGCCCTGAGCCCTGTTAGGCTGATAGTTCTGCAGGTCAAAGAATGGCTGGATAGGACCTCCCAGTTCTACGCTTCAGATCACAAAGCCCTCGAAGGACCAATGCAAGAGCTCGACGCACATCTGACCCTTCGATCGTATATCGTGGGATACACCCTCAGTGCCGCCGATCTCTCGGTGTGGGGCGCTCTCAGAGGCAGCAAGATTGCTTATGCAGCTATCAAGAAGGGTTCCTTGCTGAACATCACTCGATGGTTTAAATTCGTCGAGGAGACATGCCCATGGATAGTGGCGGCGATTCAATCCGCAAATGCCCAAGCCCAGGCGAAGAAGAGCGCCAAAAGTGCCGAGGGAGCAAGTTTTGATATTGCTTTACCTGACACCGAGAAGGGTGTGGTTACTAGGTTCCCTCCTGAGCCATCGTGAGATTTCCACTTCGTACGCCCTATCTTCCATGCTGATGTAAATATAGGGGCTACCTGCATATTGGGCACGCTAAAGCGGCCTTGCTGAATGACTACTTTGCCCACGAGATGTATAAAGGTACCTTACTCTGTCGATTCGACGACACGAACCCCTCGAAGGAGAAAGAGGAATTCCAGGTCGCCATTGTCCAAGACTTAGCACTCATGGGTATACATCCAGACAGGATCAGCTACACCAGTGATTACTTTGAAGAGCTCTACCAATACTGTATTACCATGCTCGAAGAGGGTAAAGCGTATTGTGACGACACAGAGCAGGAGAAGATGAAGCACGAAAGGTGGCATGGTATCGCGAGCGAGCGACGCGACGCCAGCGTACAAGATAACCTTGCCCACTTTGAGGATATGAAACAAGGGACGACCGAGGGAGTTCGGTGGTGTGTGAGAGCCAAGATCTCCATCGATGACCCGAACAAGGCTATGCGAGATCCAGTCATCTATCGTTGCAATCCCGAGAAGCATCATCGAACGGGCAACAAGTGGAAGATTTATCCAACCTATGACTTCTGCTGCCCTATTGTCGACTCCATGGAGGGTGTCACCCACGCACTAAGGACGATCGAGTACCGAGACCGTAATCCACAATACGATTGGATGCTCACAGCTCTCAATCTCCGCAAAGTCCACATCTGGGACTTCGCCAGGATGAACTTCATCCGCACCTTTCTCTCCAAACGCAAACTCAGCAAACTGGTCGACGAAGGCATGGTCTGGGGCTGGGACGATCCTCGCTTTCCAACCATTCGGGGTATCCGCCGCCGCGGCATGACCATTCCCGCTCTCCGTGAGTTCATCCTCAAACAAGGCCCCAGCCGCAACATTGTCAATCTGGATTGGACACTGTTCTGGGCGACGAACAAAAAATACATCGATCCCGTTGCACCCCGCCACACCGCCATCGCGCAGACTCACGCCGTCACTGCCACGGTCAGAGGCGCACGTCTCGCTCCCTACACCGAGATGAAGCCCAAGCACGGCAAGAATCCTGATATCGGCATGAAGAAAGTCGCCTACAGCGATGAAATCCTAATCGAGCAAGCCGACGCCCAGAACCTCGCCCAAGACGAGGAGATCACCCTCATGAACTGGGGCAACGCCATCGTCCGCTCCATCACGCATTCTCTCAACCCCCTCCACCGCTCCACAGTCACAGCCCTTGAACTCGAGCTCCACCTCCAAGGCGACTTCAAAACCACCAAGCAAAAATTCACCTGGCTCTCCACCAAAGGCCAGGAACTCATCCCCGTCGAGTTGGTCGATTTCGACTACCTAATCACCAAAGACATCATCGAGAAAGACGACGACGTGGACGACTGTCTGAATCCGCACACCGAGTTTCGCTCCGAGGCGTTGGCGGATGAGAACGTGGCTGAGTTGAAGGAGAATGATATCATTCAATTTGAGCGAAAGGGGTATTTTAGGGTGGATAGGCCGTTTCAGCATGGGCACCCCGCTGTGCTTTTTAATATCCCTACTGGGAAGACTGGGAAGTAGGCTGGGACGAGGGAGATGATTTTCAAACGCGCATGTATGCAGACTTCATGTGAAAACGGATGGAGAGTGGATGATGCATGACCCTAGCTTTCTCTCCGCGTTTGCTCCGAGGCCAACCTGGAGATGGAAGTGTGCGGGTTTGCGTCCAAATTGCCATCCAATCCCGATTGTATCGCTCTCATCAGCCTCACCGCGACCCCTCTCTGAGCACATTCAAGCTGCAGATATTCAGGGTAAGTTAGGTTAAGCGGAAGGCTCTGGCTTTGGGTGGTCAGTGACATCGGCTTCTGTGCCCAAGTCGTCCAACTCGCACGTTAAGACCACCGTACGTCGTGCAGCACCACCAAATCATAGCTAGAAAGCTATCTAGCATCTCACTTTCACACACAATTTTTTTCCTGCTCCTTTCTGATCAAGCCGGTGTTAAATGGCACGGAAGCGTTAACGCCTTTCTGGAGCACGAATCTTAGACACAGTTGCGTCGTTCTGAGAGTATAGTGAGAATGGTGGAGGTTGTGCTGCAGACTATGGGCACGGATATGGATCACGAGAGGGAGGATTCGGATGACAAGAAGGGGAGGTATTGGGCAGCGTTGAGTGTGGGGAGTTATGAATGAGTGCTGTTGGGGAATGGAGGCTAGCCTGGATACCAATGGCGCGGGCATATCGACGAAGGTTGTGAAGAGGTGGTACAATGTTTCCGGGAGTGATGATTTGAAGGCCGTTGAAGGGAGGTGAGCGGTGTAGAGTGGAGGGTTATGGCTGCATTTTGGAGGAGGTTGTAGGTAGCAAAAGCACCTGATGGAACCAATTCTAGCATGAGGAGGCGCGAAAATCGACGGTTTTACCCTCCAGGCACGATTGCTGCATTCTGGAGTATTAGAAGACTGGTCTCAAAGCCGCATCTGCCCATCGCAGCGTCCATTTCCTCGGTCCATACACACTACCACCGTATCTTGGCTGGCTTGTGTCTTAGCCTTAGCTGACTCGACTGGGAGTGACGGTGCAATTCGAAAGTGTCCTGCCATCCCTACCGTTGGCCGTCTCTGTAAAACCACTTCGCCCGTGCTTGGGCCCGAGTGGAGTTGGGATTCAAGCCAATGTTCAGGCGTCCTCAATGTCCTCTCCATGAGAGGGCTGGCAGCCTGGTGAGCATTCAGTCAACGGTATACTCTTCATTCGCCGTCAGGCTCCCGCCTTTCGAGTCGCTCAATGGCGATTTTGGTTCCCTGAACGATTAGTTTCCACTCCTTTGCATGAACTCTCTGCTTGAATTTCTCAATGTCTTCGTCCACACCCTTAATGAACGGGATCTCCTCAACGAGTATTGGCTCCCCCTAAGTGATAGGTCAGAGCGGATTGAGATAGAGACGCTTTTAAAAGGTATATAACAACCATATCGACCTCAGACACGACATAGTGCAGCATTATCCCGGAATGATCAATCTCCCCTCGCATCCACTGCTCGTGCGCCCTTTCGATGGCATTTGCCCCTGAAAATTGCCCAGGAAGCGCTGGATGGAGATTTACGATGGGAAGACGGGCTTCTGCCAGTGGGTTGAGGAACTGTTCTGATAGGACGTGCATAAAGCCGGCGCAGACGACTAGATCGGGTTTGTCGGCGAGAAGAAGGGTTGCTAGGTCTTCATCATATTCTTGCCGGGCGAGATCGACGTTTTCTGGGTGTCTCTTTTTGTATTGGGGGAGATTCTGTGAAGGTGTCAGGAATAATATCAAAAAGAATTGAAAATTGGAAGAAGACTTACATGGTAGTGTGTAGGTATCCCGGCGTCTTTTGCTCTTATGAGGCCATCTTGAAAGGTCAATATCACGTCCGCGTAGGATATTTTAGATAAGGGCTTACAAGCTTTGATCCGATTGGATATCACTCGAACAACCTGCGAATTTGGAAGCGTGTGGTCTTTGCAGGCATCGATGATGCTTTGCAGATTTGTGCCATTCCCAGAGATGAGAATAGAAATTTTTGTCTTTTGGACCGACATGTTGGTCTTCGAAATTTTGTTGATATTGATTGTAAATGTCAAATAGAAAGAAACGAAAAGAAAAGAAAATGCAATTGATCGTGAGGATTTACATCAGCTTCATTTTCAAGGACTACAATGCCAAACGCCGGAGGCTTTCCGACAGTAAGTAACAACTGTAATGAGTTGGAGGTTTGCTAGTGTTTTGTTGTATTTGAATCTTCACTGCCGAGTTTTAGAATTGTCTTCGGTGGACTCTGCTCTAAGCCAGATTCGGAATATCAATCGTCTGAGGTGAGGCGTCGTCCTCTACCCTCGGCCCTCGTGCCTTGCCTTATTTACTCTCTCTCATTCCCTCATATCTTCCATGGACTTCACGGTGCTCAAAGGAAGAGCAGAGAATTAACCAGATTGGTATTATATCCGATCCACCAATATGGCAGCACCGAAAGCGTCGGTCGCATCTGCTGCTTCCGCGCACATCCGTACGCCTGCACCCTCGTCCACGATCAACAAACCTTTAGCACCAATGCCAGGCTCGGTCCAATCTCCGAGTATCTTCACGAACAAGGAATGGATTGTGCCTCCCCGACCAAAACCAGGGCGAAAGCCTGCCGCAGATGCCCCACCAACGAAGAGAAAAGCTCAGAACAGAGAGGCTCAACGTGCCTTTCGAGAGAGGCGAGCGGCCAAGGTTGGAGAGCTGGAGGAGCAGATGAAGCACCTTCAAGAGCAGGATCAAAAAGATTTAGTAGAACTCAGAAAGCGTGTGGAACACCTGGAGAACGATCTAGACCACTATCAGCACCTGCTTGCCTCGTGGCAACAGAAGCATGAGGAGAAAGAGATGTCGCTTAGGAAGGAACGGCGGCTACGACAGAATGCCGAAATCGAGATTGAAATACTACGGAAAGGCGCTGTTGCTGGTACTGATCCTGTCCCATTACCGTCAAGAAGGCAACAGCAAAGCCAACAGATTATTGATCTGCCGACCCCAGCGGATGATGAGAACGAAATCACGAATGACATAACGTGCGGTCGGTGCAGAAATGATACTCATTGTCAGTGTATCGAGGAAGCTTTCGAGATGGGCGACTTCAACGCAGAGGCTCCCAACAGTACTGCACTCAAGCGCCCAAACTCATCTACTTCTGACGAAGATAGTAAGCGGCCGAGAAGAAGCAATGCCCAGTCTGATAGTGGTGTCTTCGAGATCGATTTCACAGCTCAATTTTCTAGTCGTCGGCCACCGAATCTTACAACATCCGCCTCGACGTCTTCGATGCAAGCCATGGCAGCACATGATCGGTGCGGCTTCTGTGAAGATGGCACCCCATGTATCTGTGCGGCCTTGCAGTCTGAACAGCCCAATCACCACTCGTCCACTATTCGAGAAGAGGATGCAAATTCCATCGCCAATTCATTGACTACCAACGGAGGATCATCCTTGGCCTACAATCCGGGCACTTGTCCACAATGCCTTTCTAATCCCAATAGCACTCTCTTCTGTAGATCCCTTGCCGCCACCAGCAGCGGTCCCACCGCTAGGAATCAGAACATGGCCAACGGCCAACAGATACAAGCTGCATCGTCCCCCACGAGGCCAACCCTCAGCTGCGCTGATGCTTTCACAACGCTGTCCCGCCATCCCGCCTTCCCTCAAGCAAGTAATGAGCTAGGGACTTGGGTGTCGCAATTGGCAACCGTGCCCGGGACAGGCAACACCCAAGGTCGGACTGCTTTCGAAATCGAAGCGGCTAGCGTTATGGGAGTCTTGAGCATGTTTGATAGGAGATTTGGGGATAGTCGGGGAAATTAGAATGCTGCTGAAATGAGATAGATGATGGAAGGCTGTACGAGTGGAATGAGGGTATTGATTAGCCAACGATCGTGACGACGAAAGCAGTATCAACCGATGGCGACAAAAGAAGGCTGAGTACTATAGCATAATCAATACACATAAGAGTATTAGACGGTTGAAGAGAGTGAAACGTCCACCAAAAAGGGGCAGAGGGGGCTTTGTTGGCTGAAGAATGGGTCTCGACATTGTTCAAGGCCTGGAGTTCAAGAATGCTGAGCAAGTAATAGAAGTTAACACTAATTCTCTTCTCTTCTCTAAAGTATCCAAAGTCAATCACCTAAGACGAGGAATATTGGCCAAATAGAGAATACTTGACCACTTTACTTCAATCTACAATGCTCGAGGTAGCCCTCGGCTAACCTTCCATTTGATGAGCTCAGGTATGCCTACAAGAACGCGCTTCGACTTCTCTTTCAGAATTATATCTACAATGCGACCGCTTCGTTGCATACAGCAGGCGCCTTTGCGTAGCACGAAAGATTCAAATTGTCTCCATTCCTTTAGTCGATGTCAAAATGTGAATCATGCCCCAAAGAGACCTCATCTCGCCTGCCCAATGCTTACCTTTGCTACAGTTTTCTTCCAGCTCCTTTAAATCTTTTCAAACCTCACAATGCAGCAGATCTCCTCCATTAACTCCTTCGAAACAATGGTCTTCGCGGCAGAGGATACCCAGACTGCTCAATGGCCGCTCCGCCATCCGTTTGGCTTCCACGAATACAAGCCCTGCTCCGATAGTCGATCCGCAAATACCAGTTGCTGAGGTCCAGAATACAGTCGCTTCTCAGGATCCAATCAGTACAGAATATGAATTCCCATCCATATCGACGCAAGACCTCACGAGTACCGACTCGCCTCCAGTCCACGAATACATCGGCTATCTAAAGGACATAGGCCTTGACTATGGCTGGGGTCCAACATCAATGGTTGAAACCCTCTTAGAACACGTTCACATTTACACCGGGGCACCTTGGTGGGCATCGATTGTCATGACAACTTTCGCCGTGCGTGCCATCTTGTTCAAGGCCTACATCAATTCCGCCGACACCAGTGCCAGATTAGTAGCGCTCAAACCCTTGGTCGACCCCATACGTGAAAAACAAAAGGCGGCGCAGGCTGAACAAGACAAGGAAGCTCTAATGAAAGCGAGTTTGGAAATGCGGGCGCTGTATAAGACGTCAGACGTGAAATTGTGGAAACTAGCCGTCCCTCTTCTCCAGATTCCCCTCGGCTTCGGGACCTTCCGCCTACTGAGAGGCATGGGAGTTCTTCCTGTGCCCGGCTTCGATCATGCTGGTGCTTTCTGGTTCCCGGATCTAACACTGCCGGACCCATACGGACTCCTTCCTCTAATAATAGGCGCCACCTATTTCATCGCCTTCAAGGTGAAATCCTCTCGCGCGCTCCAGCAAGGAACCAAATCCACTGACACAAACCCCATCTAGAACGGCGGCGACGCTGGCAGCACAATGGGAAAAACAACCCGAAGAGTACTCCTCATCGTCTTCCCCTGCGTAACAGCCATGTTCTCCTTCCTCTGGCCCGCCGCCCTCCAACTCACAGTCTTCTCCACCGGCATCGTAACCCTAGCCCAGAGCTTCCTCTTCAACCTGCCCTGGGCCCGCAGAAAACTCGGCATCCACCCTCTCCCGACCCCAAGTCTCCACGGGGGCAAATTAAACCTCGAAACATACTCCGAGAAAGAGAAGCAGGGTGTCGCAGCCACAATCAAGACTTTTGGCGACGACACCAAGAAAACAATGGATAACATGATGGCCGGGATGTCGACGTCCAAGAAGCCGAAAGGGCGCCTGACCCAGGCAGAGCTGAAACATGCAAAGGATTATGAGGCGAAGAGGCAGAGGGAGCTTGCGCAGGAGAGGTTTGAGAATGCGCAGGCGGCGGCGGAGAAGGCGGCGGAGAAGAGGGCGAGGAGGCAGCAGCTTCGGTGATGGGTGCTGGGGGTGTTGTGCTCGGGGGGGCAAGGGGGTACTATTGTGTATAGGTGTGTTGCTTCTATGAGAGCTCTCAACGGGTGGATTGAGAGTGGTGGTGTATTACATGAATGCCGTCTTCTACGATTGCATTCTTTGGGGGTACAATCTCTCGCTGAAAACGCACGGCACCTTCCGCAACTCTGAGAGAGGTTCAGAGATACGTGATCTCCTACGCAAGGAGGTTTCATTCCTCAATGTTCCACCAAGACGTCGTTTTTTTGCTGTGGAAAAGACCTCAAGCGCTCCTCGCTACGAGGACACCCATTCATCACAAATTAGATGGCAGCATCAAGGGTCTACTGGAAGTACGATGGATGTATTATTCACCTTACCCATCTCCGTGAAAGAGCCTTCTATCCACAAATACAACGATGGCCAAGATGCAAAGTCTGCGGGGTCTGAGAAGCCTAGATCTCCTCACAAACCGATCTTCGATCTTGGTAGACTCCTATTCGGGATCCAGTGAACAAAAGGTAGAGCACCGGGGCTACGAGCGAAACCATCTTCCCTTTCATCCAAAATCGGGACATTCACCCTCAAAGACCTCCCATCTCCTCTCAACCCCGCCAACCCCAGCCCACGAATCCACCACTCCCCCTCCCACCCTCAATCCAACCCCCCATCCCCACCCACGCAGACCAACCGTCCACAC
>JAABUQ010007664.1_pt1 | contig 15536 bp, 14 predicted proteins | sample 5560001 | NCBI WGS metagenome assembly JAABUQ01 (sample SAMN10711888, study PRJNA513371) | rock metagenome | isolation source: Antarctica rocks | place: Antarctica: Victoria Land, Finger Mt nord | collected 2015-12-18 | reverse complement strand
GCCGCCACCACCCCGGCGATCACCGCCCCCCCGGCGATCACGCCGACCACCGCTGACTCGCCGCGGCCCAGCCAGTCCTTCAGCGCCCACAGCCCGAGACCGCTGGCCGCCAGCGCCGGTCCCAGGCTCAGCAGCGCCGGATGTGGGGCCAGGCGGAAGTCGGGGCGCAGCCAGATGCCCAGGGCCTCCCAGGGCGGGATGGGGGCGAACAGGTTCCCCAGCCCACCGGCGGGCTCGTGGGCGAACGAGGAGCCGCCGAAGCCACCCAGCCGGCCGGCCTCCGCGAGCACCACGACGGCCACGACGAGCCCGGCGCCCAGCGCTGGCGCGGCGGCGCGGCGGGCCAGCGCGCGGGCGCTCCGCCGGTGCCGGGCGAGGGTCAGCGCACCGGCAGCCCCTGCGCCGGCGATCGGCCAGGCGAGCCCGGGAATGCTGTAGACGACAAGGGTGGCGGCCGCGAGAACGCCCAGCGGCGTTCCCGGCTGGCCGGCGGCCAGGAGCTGGCGCACCCGCCCCGGCCGGGCCTGCTCATCGTCGGCCGCCTCAAGCTCCGACGGTCGGGCGAGAATGGTGCGCAGGGCGAGGGCGAAGGCCAGCACCAGCAGGGCCTCGAGCTGCTCCTTGAACGAACCCTGAGCCAGGTAGGCGACCATCAGGTAGGGCAGTCCGACAAGCGCCGCGACCGGGACCCGCAGCACGGGACGCAGCGCGTCCAGGGCGGCCAGCGCCGCGACGGCGGCCAGCACCGGTGCCGCGAGGGCCAGCGCGGTGAAGCCATCGGACAGGCTCGCGCCGAGGCCTTGGCCCAGCACGGCAACGAGCGCGTGCGGGCCGATCGGGTAGCCGTGGCCGGCGAGGCTCGGCGAGTCGGGAATGCCGTGGACCAGAGCCCACGCCGTGGTCAGATGGACGCTCATGTCGTTGTCGTCACCTACCCCGAGGATCCCCGTCCGGCCGCTGGCCAGGAACGGCAGGCCGGCGAGGAGGAGGGCCAGCCCGGCGGTGGCGCCGGCCATCAGGGTCGCCTGGCGCGTTGCCCGTCCGGCCCGGCACGCGGGGCGGGCGAGCGCGCCGGCCCCGGCCAGGACGAGGGCGCCGCAGGCGACCGCTGCCGTCGTCGCCCCGCCTGGGAGGCGGATCGCCTCGGCCGCCACGAGCAGGAGCGCCGCCAGGCCGGCGGCCGGTGCGAGGCAGCGCCCGCGGGTCCAGCCGGCCGCTGCCCAGATCGCCGCGCCGGCCAGTGCCGCGGCGATCAGCACAGCCAGCGTGACCACGAGCAGCCCGAGCACGGCAGCCAGGATCGCAGCGCGCCCCGGTACGGAACACTGCCGCGATGTCCCGCCGCGTACGCCTTCTCGCCTGCGCCGTGCTAGTGCTCGCGCTGGGGCTGCGGGTCGGCTACGTCGTGGCCACGCCGGGGTACCGGCTCGACGGGGACGCGCACGCCTACGACCACCTCGCCCGGGGGATCGCTGCGACCGGGTCCTACCCCGAAGTCGACGGCCGGGCCACGGCCTACCGGCCGCCGGCCCTGCCCTACGTGCTGGGCGGCATCGACGCGCTGGCCGGCCATTCCGACCCCGTCACCGCCGACCGCCTCCTCCTCGCCGCCGTGGGGACCGCCGCTGTCGCCCTTGTCGCCCTGCTGGCCCGATCGCTGCTGGGGACCACGGCGGGCTTGGCGACGCTGGGCCTGGCGGCGATCTACCCACCCTGGGTGACGGTCGGCACCTCCCTGCTCTCCGAGCCCCTGCTCGTCGTCCTCGAGCTCGGCGTCCTGCTCTGCGCGCTTCGCGGGCGCGCGGCCATCGCCCGGCTTGACCGGCCTACCGCCGGGCCTGCGCTCGGCTGGGCGCTGGCGGCCGGAGCCCTAACCGGCGCGGCGTGGCTGACCCGCGCCAACGGCGTGGTCCTGCTGCCGGCGCTGCTCGTCGGCCTGCGCCCCACGCGCGGACCCCGCGTCCCCGACGACTCGGATCGACCGCGCCGACGGACCCGCGTGAGCGGCGCGGCGCTGGCTCCCGCGGCCGTCGCGGTGCTCGCCGTCGTGGTCGTGGTGGCGCCCTGGAGCGTGCGCAACGCGACGGTGTTTCACCGCTTCATCCCCGTCTCCGACGAGGCCGGCGGGACCCTCCTGGGTTCCTACAACGCGGCGTCGGCGCGCGACAGGGAGAATCCCGCGGGCTTCCGGGAGCTCGCCGCCCTGCCGTCGGAGCCCGCCCTGCGACGCGCGATGACGGCCAGATCTGAGCCCGCGTTTCAGGCCGGCCTGCTCAGCGACGCTCTGAGCTATGCGGGTCGGCACCCGCTCTACCCGCTCACCGTCGCTGGGAACAACGCCCTCAGGCTGCTCGACCTGCACGGCCTGGCCCAGACCGAGCGGACCGGACCCGCGAGCGGTCTGGCCTCGAGCACGTGGGCGATCGTCGACGCGGCTGGCTTCTGGGTCCTGGCGCTGCTGGCCGTGGCGGGCGCGGCCTCGGGTGCCGCCCGGCGACTGCCGGGCTTCGTCTGGATCGCCGCGGCGCTGCTGGCCATCAGCGAGCTGCTGATCAGCGTCGAGACGCCGCGCTTCCGCCTGCCGCTCGAGCCCTGGGTGCTCGTGCTGGCCGGGGCCGCCGTGGCCCGCGCGGGGAGCACGCTGCGCACCCGGTGGCGGGTGGGGCGCGCGGAGTTGGAAACCGCCTGAATCCCCAGTTCCCACGGGCGATCGAGCCCCTCGGCCGGGCGGGGCCATTGTCTATCCTGCCGCGGATGGCCACGGCCGTCGCTCCCCGTCCGCCGTTCCTGGCTCGGCGGGTTTACGCCACCGTCCTGTGAGCTGGCGCATGCCGCTGGCCAGCTGCGGCGCAGTACTCCCGGCCACCAGCTCGCCGCCGTGGTCCGGAGTCTGCGCCCCGGGATGCACCTGGTCCTCGTGCGCCCCCTGTTCTACGACGAGTCAGCCTGGAAGGCGCCATGGACCAAGCTCGTCCGTGCGCGCTCGTGGCGCGCCAATCGGATGGTGCTCGGGCTCCCGGGGCTGCGCGCCGGCGATCCGGTGGGGGGACTGCAGCTCGACAAGCTGGGCCCCCACGCGCTGCGCGCCCAGGTGTTCACCCGGCTGTAGGGCCCGACGGTCCCGACGGACCGGACGGCCCCGAGCCACGCGACGGTCCCGATGCTCCGCTGGGCCCGGCGGTGCCCGGCGGCCGCTGGCCCTGGACGGGGCCGTTGGCCCCGCCTCCCGAGACCGAGGTCACCGTCTGCGCCACCGGGGGCACGGGAGCTGGCACGGCCACGGTGATCCGGGGCTTGTGAACCTCCTCGAAGGGGGCAAGCTTGCGCTCGAGCTCCTCGCGCTCGTGCTTGAGCCGGACGAGCATGCCCACGTCGGGCGGCGCCGGCGCGTTGGCAGCGTGCTCGGACTGCGGGGCGCGCAGGGGCTCGGGGACGGCGTCGGCCCAGGCCTCGGCCGGGGGCTTGGCGGGATCGCCTTCGTCGGGCGGGAGCCGGGCGATGGACTGGTCGGCGGCCGCGTGGCGGCGCTCGCCGTCCTCGGTGTGGTCACGCACCCCCTCCACCTGCTCCTGCAGCTCGACCATGGCCTGCTGCATGCGCGCGTAGCCGGCGCCGGCGCGGTCGGACTCGGTGGCACGCTCGGCCAGCACCGCGATTGCCCGCCGCTGCCCTGGGTGGGCATCGTCGCGCTCGGTCTCGGCCGCCGCGCGGGCCTGCTGCTCTGACTCGAGCTGCTCCAGGAGCTCTCCCGCCACCGAGGCGAGCTGGTCGGAGACGCTGGCCAGCCGCTCCTCGACATCCGAGGTCTGTCGTCCGAAGCGCGAACGCTCATCGGCCAGCTCACCCTCCAGAGCTCCCGCCTGCGCCTGGGCGGCGACCACGGCTTGGCGGCTCTCGGCCGTCTGGTGCTCGGCGTGGTTGAGGGCGGCGCTGGCCCGGTCGACGATCTCGGCCACGATGCGCTCGGAGTCCACCTCGCGCTTGCGCAGGTCGTCGGCCTCGCTGCGGGCGGCATCCAGCTGGACTGACAGCTCATCCAGCCGTTGCTGGGAGTCCTCGAACCTGCGGCTCTGCTCGTCGAGCTCGACCCGCCGGTCGGCCTCCGCGAAGGCGCCGTGGAGCTGCTCGGATCGTAGGCCGAGCTCGTCGAGCTGGCGCTGCAGCGCGGCGGCCGCGTGAGCCGCTGTCGCTTCACGCTGCCGCACGGAGGCAAGCTGACTGCGCTCGGCGGACAGCTCGCGCTCGACGGTGGCCCGGGCCGACTGCTCGACAGCCAGCTGGCCGGTCAGCCTCTCGGTCTCCCGGCGCAGCTCTCCCAGGGCGAGCTCGAGCTCCGCCAAGCGGGCCGCCAGCTCTCCGCCCGAGCGCGCGACGAGCTGACCCAGGCCGTCGCGCTCGGCGCGCAGGGCGCCGAGATGGGCGCAACTGCGCCCCAGCTCGTCGCGGAGGCGATCAGCCTCCTCGTTGAGGAGGCCGATCTCGGCGCGCGCGCTGTCCAGTCGCTGGCGCAGGCCCGTCGTACCGGCCTGGGCCTCACGTGAGGTGGCGACGGCACGCACCTCGGCCTCCTCGCGCAGGCGACGCTCGTGGTGCACCCGGCCCTCCATCGCCTCGAGCGCCAGCTCGTGGGCGCCGACCCGGCTCTCGAGCTCGGTGCGCTCGCCGACCGAGCGCTTCAGGCGCGTGCGCAGGCCCGCCAACAGGTCGGTCACCGACGTCAGGGCCAGCTGCGCGTCCTCGACGTCACCCCCGGTCTCCCCGGATGGCGGCGCGGCCTCGGCTGCGGATCGTGTCATCAGCGGATCCGGTACCGGTGTGGCGGGTACGAAGTCGGGCTCCGCCTCGACGGCTCGGTCTCCGGCGGGCACGCTGCTCGCTGGGTCCGGTGCTCCGGCCGAGGGCGCCAGGACCGCAGGAACGTCGACCGGCGCATATTCGTCGGCCCTCGCCGACCCGCGTCCGGACCGCCCCTCGGAGCCGGGTACGCCAACCACGAGCCGACCGATCTGAACGGACGCTCCCCGCTCCAACAGCGGGAGGAGCTTCCGGGGCAGCTCGAAGGCGGCCGACCACGGGCCTGGCCCTTGAGTGTGGCCGCCGAGAGGCGGCAGGCTCTCGAACCGGTAGCTCCGCGCTCGGCTGTCCAGGCTGAGGCGCACCCGCCCGGCGGGAAGCTTGGCGCCCGCCGTGCCGATCAGGCGCACGAGAGCTCGCGCGCCGCGCAGGCGATCCCACTCGACGCTGTCGATCACGAGCGAGTCGGTGGGCAGGCGTGACGTCGTCAAGAGCAACCGCCGGGGCCGCGGGGCCATGGTAACCGTGGCCGGCGCCGCTGAACTGGCCTGGACCGTTGCCCCGCCGACCGACGGAGCTTACGGGCGGAGTCGGGCGACGCCCCAAACGCCCGGTTGGCGGCCCGGCCGCCCGGCTACGCCGCCGGTGCTAGTGGTCCCTCCCGCAACTCCGCACGTACCCTTGGTCGGCCCCGGTTGATCGCCATGCTGCGTCCTCGGATCTCGGAATACCGCCGGACCACCGGCTTCGCCGGCGGTGCCCCATTCGATCCTGCGTCCTTGCCAGGCGGCCCCCGGGTCTCGCCCCAGGGCGCACGGACTCCCGGGATGACCACTAGGCTGACAGGGTCTCGGCAGCGATCTCCGCCACCTCGGTGGGGGTGCGCCCGACTCGCACCCCGCGGGCCTCGAGGGCCTCGGCCTTGGCCGCCGCCGTGCCCTGGCCTCGAGAGACGATCGCCCCGGCGTGGCCCATGGTCTTCCCCGGGGGCGCGGTGAAGCCGGCGATGTAGCCGATCACCGGCTTGGTCACGTTGGCGGAGATGAAGTCGGCCGTGCGCTCCTCCTCGTCGCCGCCGATCTCTCCGCACATGACGATCAGCTCGGTCTCGGGGTCGTCCTGGAAGAGGCCGATGACGTCGATGAACGAGGAGCCCACCACGGGGTCGCCCCCGATGCCCACGATGGTGGAATTGCCGAAGCCGCGCTGGGCCAGCTCGTTGCCCACCTGATAGGTCAGGGTGCCCGAGCGCGACACCAGGCCCACGTTGCCCGGCGAGAAGAAGCTGGCCGGGATGATCCCGACGTTGGCCCGTCCCGGGGAGAGCACCCCGGGGCCGTTGGGCCCCACGAGACGCGTCGGACCCCGGTGCAGGTGCGTGTAGACCCTGAGCATGTCGTGCGCAGGGATTCCCTCGGTGATGCAGACGGCCAGCCCGATGCCGGCATCGGCGGCCTCCAGCACGGAGTCGGCGGCGAAGCGCGGCGGGACGAAGACCATGGCGGTGTTGGCCCCGGCCTCGTGCACCGCCTCCCGGAAGGTGTCGAACACGGGGACCCCCTCGACGTCCTGGCCCCCCTTGCCCGGGGTCACGCCGGCGACGACGTCGGTGCCGTAGCTGCGGTTGCTGAGGGCGTGGAAGGAGCCCTCGCGACCGGTGATGCCCGAGACCACCAATCTGGTCTCGCCGTCGACCAGGACGCTCACGCCGAGCCCTCTCCGCGGGCCAGCTCGACCACCCGGGCGGCCGCCCCGAGCATCGTCGCCTCGATGTGGACGCCGGCCAGGTCGGCCTCGGCCAGCAGCTCACGTCCCGCCTCGTCGTTGGTGCCGTCGAGGCGCACGACGAAGGGGACGGTCGGCTCGACGGTCGCGAAGGCCTCGACCAGTCCCCGCGCCACCTCGTCGCAGCGGGTGATGCCGCCGAAGATGTTGAACAGCACGGCGCGGACGTTGGGGTCCGACAGGATCACCTCGACGGCGGCGACGATGGCGTCGGCCTTCGAGCCGCCGCCGGCGTCGAGGAAGTTCGCCGGGGCGCCCCCAGCCTGGGCGACGACGTCGAGGGTGGACATGACGAGGCCGGCGCCGTTGCCGAGGATGCCGATGTCGCCCCCGAGCTTGACGTAGGTGAGGCCGCGCTCTGAGGCCATGCGCTCCTGCGGGTCCTCGGCCGAGGGATTGCGCAGCGCGGCGTTGTCGGGGTGGCGGAAGAGGCTGTTGTCGTCCAGGGTGACCTTGGCGTCGAGGGCCACCACGGCCCGGACTCCCTGCTCGGTCGCCGGGGTGACGATCAGCGGGTTGACCTCGATGAGCATCGCCTCCTCGGCCACGAAGGCGTCGTAGAGCTTGTGCAGCATCGTGCCCACCGCGCGCACGATGTCGGCGTCGACGCCGGCCCCGTAGGCCAGGCGCCGGGCGTGGAAGTCCTGAAAGCCGATCAGCGGGTCCACGTGCAGCCGGGCGATCGCGTCGGGCTCCTGAGCGGCCACCTCCTCGATGTCCATTCCGCCGCGAGTGGAGAGCAGCACCAGGGGTGCACGGGCCGACCGGTCGAAGATCACCGACGCATAGAGCTCGGCCTCGATCTCGGAAGCGCGCTCGATCCACAGCTCGTGCACCGTCAGCCCACGGATGTCCATGCCCAGGATCGCCTTGGCATGGGCCTCGAGCTCATCGATGTCGGAGGCCAGCTTGATCCCTCCGGCCTTGCCCCGCCCCCCGATCAGGACCTGCGCCTTGAGCGCGACGGGGAACCCGAGCTCCTCGGCGGCCGAGACCGCCTCGGGGACCGAGCTGGCATAGCTTCCCGCTGGAACGCGAACGTCGTGCCGGGCGAGCAGCTGCTTGCCCTGGTACTCGAGGAGGTCCATCGGCGGCGGGGCACTCTAGCCCAACGGCCTCGGCCCGTTCGAATCTGTCAAGAGGCCACGTGCCATCATCCCCGCCTTCCCCATGGCCATCCCCAAGACCCCCACCTTTGTCTCCTTCGATGTCTACGGCACCCTGATCGACTGGGAGACCGGCGCCTACGACGCCTTCGCCAAGGAGGCGGCCCGCGACGGGTTCACCATCGAGCGCGACGAGCTGATCCCGCTGTTTCATACCGTCCAGCAGGAGATCAAGGCGGGCTCCTACGAGCTCTACGCCGAGGTTCTGCGCCGGACCGCGGTGCGCATCTCCAAGGAGCTGGGGTGGCCGCTGGAGCCATCGCGCTCGGGCTTCTTGCCCGACTCCCTCCAGCGCTGGCGGCCGTTCAAGGAGACCAACACCCAGCTGCACCGCTTCATCAAGAAGTTCTCGCTGGGTCTGATCTCCAACGTCGACGACAAGCTGCTGGGCCAGACCCGGCGCCACATCCCCGTCGACTTCGATCTCGTGGTCACCGCTCAGCAGGTTCGCGCCTACAAGCCCGAGCCCGCCCACTTCAAGGAGTGCGAGCGTCGCATGGGTGGGCGCAAGGGCTGGGTCCACGTCGGCTCCGACTATCACTACGACGTCGAGCCGTGCCTGAAGCTCAAGGTCCCGGTCATCTGGGTCAACCGCAACAAGCAGGCGCTGCAGCCCGGCCAAAAGAAGCCCGACGCCGAGGTCAGGACGCTGCTCGAGGCCGCGCGGCTGCTGGGCGCCGCCTAGCCCGCGCCGCGCCCCGTGCGCGTCCTGGCGCTGCACCCCGACGTCGTCGTCGTGGTCAGCCGGATGTGGCAGACCACCGCGACCCTGGTGCGCTGTCGCGAGGAGGCGCTGCTGATCGACTCTCCCGTCCTGCCCGATGAGCTCGACGGGCTCGCGTCGGTCGCCGCCCAGGCGGGTTTCGGGGTCCGGGGGCTGTTGGCGACCCACGGCGACTGGGATCACCTACTCGGTCCCCTGGCCTTCCCCGATGCCGCCCTGGGTGCCGGGGAGCCCACCGCCGCCCGGCTGCGTGACGAGCCGGGCGTCGCCCAGCGCGAGCTGCGGGCCTTCGACGTCGCCCACTACGTCGCGCGTCAGCGCCCGCTGGGCCTCGGCGCCGTGCAGGTCCTGCCGGTGCCCGGACGGCTCTCGCTCGGCGACCGCGAGCTCGAGCTGCACCCGGCGAACGGTCACACGGCCGACGGGCTCGCCGTGCTCGTGGCCTGGGCCCACGTCCTGGTCTGCGGCGACTTTCTCTCGCCGGTGGAGATACCGACCCTGGGCCGCGGCGGGTCTCTGATCGCCTACCGGGAGACGCTCGAGCGTCTGGGTTCCCTGCTGGACCGGGTAAGCCACGTCGTCCCGGGCCACGGCGCGCCTCTGCCCGTGGACGGCGCCCGCTCGATCTGGGAGCAGGATCTCGTCTACCTGGAGGCGCTGGAGGCCGACGGCGCCGGCGCGCCGCTGCCCGCTGACCGTCGTTCGGCGCAGCAGCGTCGGCTGCACGCCGAAAACGTCGCGCGGCTTGCCGGCTCTACTCCTCCTCGATCCGGCGGCGCATGAGAAGGTTGCGCCCGCTCCAGGGCTGGGCCCGGGCGTCGAAGCCGAACCCTTCGTAGAGGGTCACCGCCCCAGCGTTCGCCTCGTTGACGTCCAGCTCCACGCGTCGGCAGCCGTGGGCTCGCGCCCGGTGCAGCGCCCCGGCGACCAGCGCCCTTCCCAGCCCGCTGCGGCGCGCGCCGGTGCGCACGAAGAGGTCCTCGAGGTTGCAGTCGTCGCTCGCCGTCCACACCGAGCCGCGGTAGCGCAGTTGGCAGACTCCCGCCGGCGGGGCATCGTCGTGCGGCGTGCCCAGGAGGTACTCGGTGTCGGGCCGTTCGATGAGCCGCTCGACCGAGGCGAGGATCGCGTTGTCCGACGGCCAGCCCTCCCCGAGCCAGTCGCGGAACTCGACGAGCAGCCGCGCCACGGCCTCGGCCTCGTCGGGTCCGGCGACCCAGACGGTAGACGTCACTCCGCCGGCGAGGTGATGACGGCCAGGGTGTCTCCCGTCGCCACCGAGGCGCCGACGGCGATGGGCAGCTCGGCCACCGTGCCCGACTTGTGGGCGGTGATCTCGTTCTCCATCTTCATGGCCTCCACCACGGCGATCAGCGCGCCCTCCTCCACGGCGGCACCCGGCTCGACGCCGACCTTGAGCACCGTGCCCTGGATGGGCGAGACGAGGGCGTCGCCGCCCCCACCCCCACCGCCCGACCGCTCAGCGCGCCGGGGCGGGCGCCGGGCGGTGGTGCCGTTGGCCGCGGCGGCGCCGGGCGCGGTGATGGGCGGCGGCTCGCCGATGACGCGCACGTCGAAGCGCCGGCCCGAGACCTCGACCAGGTAGCTGCGCTGTACCTTCTCGCCCGCCTCCTCGTCCTCCCCGTCGGTCGTCGGCGGTTGGTCAGGTTGGTCGGTCGCCTTCAGCCAGGCGCGATCCTCGACCAGGTCGCGACAGGTCTCGGCCCGCTGCCACTGCTCGCTGGCCAGCAGGGCGCGGTGGAAGGGGATCAGGGTCCGCAGCTCCCCGATCTCGTACTCGCCCAGCGCGCGCAGCATCCGGGCGGTGGCCTGGTCGCGATCGGCGTCCCACACGATGAGCTTGGCCACCATCGGGTCATACATCGGAGAGATCTCCGAGCCGGGGCCGACACCCGAGTCGACCCGCACGCCGGGGCCGCTGGGCTCGCGGTAGGCGCCGATCTGCCCCGGGGCGGGAGCGAAGTTCTTGGCCGCCACCTCGGCGTTGATGCGGCACTCGATCGCGTGCCCGCGGAGCACGACGTCCTCCTGGCTCACCGACAGCGGCTCGCCGGCCGCGGCGCGGATGCCCTCCTTGACGATGTCGATTCCCGTGGTCATCTCGGTCACGCAGTGCTCCACCTGGACCCGGGTGTTCATCTCCAGGAAGAAGTACTCGCCGTTGGCCAGCAGCCCCTCGATGGTGCCGGCGCCGACGTAGTCGACCGCGGCGGCGGCGTCGGTGGCGATCGCGCCGATGCGCGCGCGCAGGGCCTCGTCCACCGCCGGTGCCGGGGACTCCTCGATCAGCTTCTGATGGCGGCGCTGGACCGAGCAGTCGCGCTCGCCCAGGTGGATGACGTTGCCGTGGCGGTCGGCCAAGACCTGCACCTCGACGTGGCGGGGATCAGGGAGGTAGCGCTCGAGGTAGACCGTGGGGTCCGAGAAGAACTTCTCCCCCTCCCTCGCCGATCCCTCGAAGGCGCCCTCGAGGGCGTCCTCGTCGAGCGCCACGCGAAAGCCCTTTCCGCCGCCGCCGCCGGCCGCCTTGACCGCCACCGGGTAGCCGATGTCCTCGGCGATGATCTTCCGGGCCGCCCCTACGTCGGCGACGGCCTCGGTGGTGCCGGGCACGATGGGCACGCCGGCCGCGCGCATCAGCTCCCGGGCGCGGGTCTTGGAGCCCATCGCCTCGATGGCGTCTGCTCCGGGCCCGATGAACACGATGCCGGCCTCCTCGCAGGCGCGGGCGAACGCGGCGTTCTCAGCCAGGAAGCCGTAGCCCGGATGGATCGCCTCGGCGCCGGACTCACGGGCCGCCGCGAGGATGCGGTCGACCTTGAGGTAGCTCTCGCTGGCCGGGGCGGGCCCGAGAAGGTAGGCCTCGTCGGCGCGGGTGACGTGCAGGGCGTCGCGGTCGAGCTCGGAGTAGACCGCCACGCTGGCGATCCCCATCTCCTCGAGGGCCCGGATCACGCGGACGGCGATCTCGCCGCGGTTGGCCACCAGCACCTTGCTGAACATGCGGCGCGGCAGTCTATGTGACCGCGCGTCGGCCCCGGGGCGCGCGGGTCGCCCCGGGACGCGTGCGCGGCGGACCTGCTCCGGGCGCGCGGTGGCTCGGAGACGCCGGCGCGGCGGACTCAGCCCCAGGGATGCCGGTCGCCCCAGGGCGCCGCGCCGGCCCCGCCGGCGCCCACCGCCTCCAGGCGCGCGGTGCGCACCCAGCGATCACGGGGCACGGCCGCCGGCGCCGGTGGCGGAGCGGTGTCGCGCATGAAGCGCTCGAGGGCGGCGACGACCGCGGCGGCCTCGACCGGTGAGGCGGCCGGGGCGACGATGGCGAGCCTGGGCCGGCGGTTCACGGCGCGGAGGCTAGCTCGTGTGGTGGGGGGATCTGCGTGTCACGATCTGTGCTGGGTCAGCTCCGGGATCGCGCCAGGTTGGCGATGCGTGGGTCGTCGGTGCTCCGCCCGCGCCAAGGTGGGCCGCGTGGCACCGAACCGGCGTGCGCAGCGTCCCGCTCACCCGAGCACCTTCCGCCCGCGGGACGAAGCGCATGACTACCAAGCGCTCAGTCCCGCGGCCTCGCTGGGCGTCGGCGAACGGGACGCTGCGCATGAGGCTTCGCGCTCGAGCGGCGACCCGTGGATCGCGCGGATGGCAGAGGCGCAGCACGGCGTCGTCACCACGCAACAGCTCCGTGCCGCCGGTCTCGGCCGGGGAGCGATCGCTCATCGCGCTGCCCAGCGACGACTGACGCCGCTGCACCGCGGTGTCTACCTGGTCGCTTTGCAGCTGGACGTGCCTCTCAGCCGCGAGATGGCGGCGGTACTCGCGTGCGGCGCGGGGGCGGCCCTGAGCCATCGGTCGGCGGCGATGCTGTGGCAGTTGACCAGCGCGGGTCCGTTGGCCGAGGTCGAGATCACCGTCCGCGGCGGCGACCGACGACGCGATGGCATTTGCGTCCACCGGGTGGCCGACCTCGACCGGCGTGATCTGACTCGTCGCGCCCGCATCCCGATCACCACTCCGGCCCGGACGCTGCTGGACCTCGCCGTCGTGGCCGAGGATCGGGAGCTCGCTCGCGCCTTCGAGCAGGCGCAGATCCTACGCCTGGTCTCCGCGCGGGAGGTGCGCGCGGCGCTGGCGCGGTCCCCCACCGGCCGGGGCCGCCGCGCCTTGCGCGTGCTCCTCGAGGCCGCCGCCGAGCCACGCTTCACACGCTCCCGCGCCGAGGAGCGGATGCTCGAGCTGATACGCGCCAGCGGCCTGCCGGTACCACGGACCAACGTCCGGGTGCACGGATTCGAGGTCGATCTCCACTGGCCTCAGCAGCGCGTGGTTGCCGAAGTGGACGGCTACGCGTATCACCGGACCCGAGCCGCGTTCGAGCGCGACCGACGACGTGACCAGCGCCTCCAGCTCGCGGGGCAACGGGTCCTGCGGGTGACCTGGCGCCAGATCGTCGATGAGCCGTTCGCGCTCGTGGCCGGCCTGGGCCGAGCCCTCGAAGCCACGCCTCGCGACACCTAGCGGGGCGTGTCATGGTGGACACGGTGCCCGAGCTGCCCGTGATCGATCACGACGCCGTGCTCGCTGCCGTCAATCCCGCCGAGGCGATCGCCCGCGTCCGCCAAGGCTTCATCCGTCACCACCGCGGGGAATGGACCATGCCGGCCAAGGTCTACCTGGCCTGCCCCCCTCACGGTGACTTCCGGGCCATGCCGGCCAGCGGCGACGGCCTCGCACTGATGAAGTGGGTCTCCTCGTTCCCTGATGCTCCCGCCCGGGGGGTCCCGACGGTCTCCGGGGTCATCTGCCTCTCCGACGCGACAACGGGTGCCCCGCTGGCCCTGATCGACGCGCGGGCGGTCACGGCGCTGCGCACGGGGGCCGCGGCGGCGGTGGCGTCCGCTGCCCTGGCCCGGTCCGGGGATGAGAGCGTCGGGCTGATCGGCTGCGGACTGCACGGCGCGTGGGCCGCGCGCTGCCTCGCGGCCGCCGGGTTCGGGCCAGGCGTTTGCGTCGACCCGCGGGCCGGAGTCGCCGAGGCCCTGGCCGCCGAGCTGGGCTGGTCGACCGGTGATCGCGCCGACGCGCTGGCCTGCGCGGTGGTCTGTTGTGTCACCCCCGGCGCCGAGCCGGTGATCGGCGCTGCCGACCTGCGCCCGGGCCAGCACCTCAACATGCTCGGAGCCGACGGCCCGGGCAAGGCCGAAGCCACCCTGGAGGCCGTGGCGCGCTGTCAGGTGTTCTGCGACGAGTGGGAGCAGGCCGCCCACGGTGGCGAGCTTGCGGGGGCGGTAGCCGCCGGCCGGCTCAGCCGCGACCGGGTGACCGAGCTGGGCGCCGTGCTCGCGGGTGAGACGCCGGGGCGGACCGGGTCCGACGCGGTCACCCTGTTCGATTCCACCGGGCTGGCCATCCAGGACCTCGCCGTGGCGGCGGTGGTCCTGGAGGCCCTACGTGCCGGACGGATCACGGCGCCGGCGGTAAGTCTGTAGCGCCGGTCAGTGGTGACTGTGGAGGATGGTGGCCGAGCGCGCTAGGACCGTGGAGTGCCCGCCGGTGGGGGTGAACTGAACGTAGATGCGAACCGCAGGGCACGGCCCAGCTTGCGGTCACGCTTGAGGAGCGCCCCGCCCGCCTTCGTCAGAACGACGTGGACGACGGCACCGCCGGCCCGGACCACGTGGGCGTGGCCGGTGGCGTAGGCGAAGCGGTTGTGTCCTGGCCGCAGCGACGCCAGCGTGGCGAGGCCCCGTGGGCGCGCGGCAGTGACCAGCACGAAGAAGTCGCCGCCGGTGGGGGCGGTGAGCCTAAAGGCCCAGCACGCCGCCCGAACCGACCGTGGGGGTCAGGAATCCGATCGGGGCGCCGCCGGGCGCACCGGGCGCGCCAGGTCCTCCAGGCCCGCCGGGACCGCCAGGGCCACCCGGCTTGGCGCCGATGACCACGCTCACGGAGTCGGTCGCGGTCTGGCCGGCGGCATCGGTGGCCGTGACCTTGAAGGCGTCAATGCCCGACTGCCCGGCGGCGGGGACGTAGTGCAGCGTGGCGCCGGTGATCATCACCGTGCCCCGGGTCGGACCGCTGCCCGGCGTGACCGCGTAGGTCACACTGGTGACGGTCAGCGTCACCGTCTTGGATCCGCCGCCGTCGACGACGTACAGGGCGTTGCCGCTGGGCGAGACCCGAGGCTCTGTTGCCCACCGAGGGCGCCGGTGCCGCTGCTCAATTGGGTGTCGAAGGTCGCTGCCCCGGTCGTCGGGTCAATCGCGAACTCGTTGATCTGGTCGGCGACGTAGATCGCGCCGGGCGTCGCCGTGAACAGATGTGCACCGTCCGGGGTGATGGCGATGGCGAGGTTCGCCGGGTTCTCGTAGCCGTGGGTGTCCGTCGAATTGGCCGTACCGTCCGCCGTGAGCGAGCCGTCGGTCGAACTCACGGCGTACGCCGCGACCTCGGTGGCGACTTGAACCCCACCGGTGCCGCGGCGACGGTGCGACGATGTAGACGTGCTTGCCGTCCGGCGCCATGGCGAGGGCGCTGGCAGTTGGGGGGCGCCGTTGACTGGCTGGCGTAGGTCAGGCTCCCGTCCGTCTGGCTCAGGTGTAGGCGTCCACCACGTCGGAGCCCAGGGCTACCGAGTACAGGTGCTTCCCATCGGGAGAGAGGGCTGAAGACACGTCCTGCACGCCGGTTTCCTGGGCCGTGTTGATCGAGCTCAGCGCCCCGGTGGACAGTGAGATCGACAAGCCGGAGACCTTGCCGGGGTTCGACGGGCTCGAGACCTAGAGCGTCCGCGGCGGAGAGGTGGCCCCCAGGCCGACCCGGACAAGTCCAGCGCACCGACGACCACGAGGAACAGCACCAGCGACGCGCGAGTCGCCCGACCAAACAAACGCGACATCGACCCTCCAGGCTCCGAGTTGATCACGAACCGAGCTCCGTCCTTGGACATTGGGCGCAGCTGACGCCGGCAGGGTGACAGCATGGCGGGCCCGCTGTCGAGCCACACCCAGGCGTTAGGCTGTTCCGCCAATGCGCCCGATTCCTGGTGT
>JAABUQ010007663.1_pt1 | contig 15539 bp, 6 predicted proteins | sample 5560001 | NCBI WGS metagenome assembly JAABUQ01 (sample SAMN10711888, study PRJNA513371) | rock metagenome | isolation source: Antarctica rocks | place: Antarctica: Victoria Land, Finger Mt nord | collected 2015-12-18 | reverse complement strand
ACAGGATGTAGAGTTCATCGACCAGGATATCCAGCGCCCAGAAGTCGGCCGCGATATGGTGGACGATAAAGCCAAGAATGTAGTCGTCGTCCGCGCGCGTGTAGAGCTGGAGGCGCAGGATCGGGCCGTGCTCCAGATCGATAGGCCGGTTGCTTTCATGATACAGGGCTTGCGTGATAGCGTCCAGATCGCGCCCGTCCGCCGCGATCTCCTCGACAGGGAGTGTGCGCTCTTTGTGCAGGCGCTGGACTGGCTCGCCGTTCTGCATGCTATAGGTGGCGGTCAGGATGGGATAGCGCCGCGCCAGGGTCTGGAGCGCGCGCTGTAGGGCCGCGCTATCCAGCCTGGAACGAATACGAGCCGCGTACAGGAGATTGTACGCGGCACTTTCCGGGGCCAGGCGGTAGAGAAACCACAACGCCTTCTGATTATGTGAAATAGGCGACCACTCTTTAGACTCATGTGCTTTCGTTTTCTCACGGAGCAATTTCGCCAGCAGCGACCGTTTTGCTTCGGGTGAAAGGTCTTGCAGTCTGCGCGAGGCATCGTTCATCGACTTGTTATTCCTCTTTCTGTACGATATGGCTGAGCAATGAGTCTACCTGTTCGTCCGAGAGCTCATCGAGTCCGGCCAGGAGTCGTTCGGCGTCCTGTGGGCTGATCTCGCCTTCTGGCGCGGGATGACCATTTCCCCGCTGATCATCCGCCGTTTCCAGCATCTGGCCGAGCAGCGCGTCCACTTCCTGGTCCGAGAGCCCGTCCAGTTGTGCCAGCAGTTGTTCGGCGTCCTGCTGGTCGTTATTATCTACGAATGGATGCGCTGATAAGTTCGACGATTGAGCGTGCTGAACGTGCCCGCTCTGTGCGCTCTCTACAGGGATCACCATATCCAGCGCTGGCGCTGCCACCTCTGAAAGCTGGCTGAGTACCTGGTTGGCGAACTGTGTGATGCTGGGACCCTGCAGGAAGGTCACGATGGGGATGCGTACCAGCAGCTCGCGCTCGATCCGGTTCTTCAGCTCAATCGCCATCAGAGAGTCCAGTCCCAGGGTTGTGAGCGGCTGTTCGTTATCCAGCCTCTGGGCCGGGATGCGCAGAACCCCGCCCACCTGTTCCTGCAGATAGGCTAACAGCAACTGCCAGCGCTTTTCCCCGTCTGTGTCGAGCAGTGTGTGCAGGAAGGCGCTCCCGGCTTGCTCGCTCGCGTTTGTCGGGGACTGCTCGTCTGTTGTGGTGGGGACCAGGCGGCTGACCAGCGGCATACCAGTGATCTGCGGGTAGAACTGCTGTAACAGGCGCCAATCCAGTTTGATAACGCCCACCCTGGCGAGCTGCTGCGGAATTAACAATTCGAGCGCCGCCAGTACCTGGCGCGGCGTGATGCGCCCGATCCCGTGCGCTTCCCAGTACTCATGGACGCGCAGCCCTTCAGGGGTAGCACCAAAGCCCGTCTCGGAGACCGCGCCCCAGTCGATACTCAGGGCGGGCTGGCCCTGGGCGCGCTGGTAATGCGCCAGGACATCCAGAAACTCACCGGCAGCGGCATAATTGCCCTGTGCCGCCGAACCGAAGAGCGAGGCACCCGATGAGAAGGAGACGAAGAAATCTAATTTCTCATCATTGAACAGGGTGTGCAGTAACCAGCCACCCATCACTTTGGGATGGAAGACAGTTTTGAGCTCCGCGCTGCGCAGGTTTGCCAGCGGACGGACCAGCGATTGTCCCTGTGCATCCTGCCAGACCGAGGCGGCGTGCATGACGCCTTTTAGCGGCGGGTAGCCCTGGCGCTGAAAATCGCGCAGAAACGTGCTCAGTTGTCCTTCGTCGGCCACGTCAACTGGCGCATAGTGGACGGTCGCGCCCTGCTTTTCCAGGCTGCGCAGGCCGGCGATCTGCTGGCCCTGGCGGCTCCCCGCTGGCACCTCCGCCCATTCGTCCCGCGCGGGCAGTTTTGTGCGCCCCAGCAAGACAAGGTGTCGTGCGCCCTTCTCCACCAGCCAGCGTGCGACCTCCAGGCCCAGTCCCCACAGGCCGCCAGTGATAAGATAGCTGGCGTCCTGGTGCAGGAGCAGCGGGCGCGGCGTCAGGCCCTGGCTGCGGACCATGCGGGCGGCCAGACTCTCTCCCTGGCGGAACGCGACCTGGTCCTCGTGCCCATTGCCGGTGATAACGTTCAGCATCTGGCGCGCGGAGGCGTTGGCTGTTGAGGTGGGGTCGATATCGATCAGGCCGCCCCAGAGCTCGGGATGCTCCATCGCGCAAGTCTTGCCCAATCCCCATAGCGGTGCCTGCGCCACGGCCAGTGGGGTCGTATCGCGTCCCGTTGGCTGCGCACCGGCTGTTACCAGCCAGAGTCGGGGAGGCGCGGACTCCGTGATCCCAAGCAGGGCCTGGACCAGGTTGAGCGCGTTTTGCACGCCAACCTCCTGGTCTTTTGCCAGCGAGGCAAGATCCGTCTCTGTGCTCGGTGTGGCGTCCAGGCTCCACATGTGCACAACGCCGCGCAGGGGGAGCGTATTGTCCGCGAGCACGTCCCTGATGAGCCTGCGCATATCATCTGCTCCGCTCGGGTTGACCTGGTAGTGATCCTGTCCCAGGCGTTTATAGGTATGACCGGGTACGATGCTGACACATGATGAGCTGTGCTTTGTAAGCAAGGTAGCGAGCTGTTGTCCGACGCCATGCTGCTGATCGGTAAAAATAAGCCATTGTCCTGGCTGTTGGGTAGTGTCTGGTGTTACTGGTGTGAGTGGCTCCCAGCGGAGCTCGTAGAGCCAGTCAGCCAGCTCTTCAGGTACGTGGGCGGCCGGATTCGCGGGTTGTGTGGTGGGGATTGAGCGCATGAGCCGCAGCCCGCTTGCCTCTACCAGCAGGTGTCCCTGCTCGTCAAGGATGCGTACATCCCCCTCATAACTATCGAGCGTTGTACTAGCGGGCGCTGAGCTCGTCTGGAGCCGGGCGTGGCTCCAGACCCTCTTCCCCGGTCGTTTGTGCACCTGGAAGTTGCCGATACCTACAGGGAGGTAGAGCGCGTCTTCGTTAGCCAGCAGGGCATCCGGCAGCGTTGCAATGATCACCTGAAAGCAGGCGTCCAGCAGGGTAGGATGGATCTGGTAGCGCTCGGCCTCCGTCTCCAGGTGAGCCGGTAGCTGGATCTCTGCCAGGGCCTCGTCGTGCCCTCGCCACAGACGTTTGATGCCCCGGAAGCTCGCCGCGAGCTCGATGCCGCGTTCGCTCAAGCGCTGGTAGAAAGCGGGCACAGAGACCTCTTGCCGGCAGCGCTCTTGCAGCTCTTGCAGCGGGTTTGCAACCCTCGTCGCGACGGTGTTTCTGGCTGTGAGGGTCTCCGTCATCGTTTGCCTGTGGGTCTGGCTGTACAGCGCGCCGTCGTTCCCATTGCTGCCGTGCAGACTTTTGCTTTCCAGCGCGGTTGCGTAGTGCTCCAGCAGATGTGTGTTGCTGCGTTCTTTGAGTTCGTGTAAATAGGGCAGGCTCTCCAGAACGAGATCGCTGGCGACCCCGAAATCCATCTGGCAGGCGATCTCGTCCACACCGGCGGCTTTGAGCTGCGAGACGAGCTCCAGCAGGCTCTCAGGCGTGCCAAAGAGCACGCGGCGTGTAGAGACAAGGCGATCGAAGACGAAGAGCAGGTAATCTTGCAGATCTTGCTCGGAAAGGCTCGTCATGTCGATCTTCTGTCCCCGGCTGTACGCGATAGCATTGACGAGGTAGGACGCGGACTTGAGATATTCAACAAACGGCCCCTGTACCTGGGCGCGCACCGTCTCCTCATCGCGGCTCACAAACGTATGTAGCATCACCGAGACTATGCCGGTGGCTGGATCGTGGCCGTGGCCCGCTCGCGCCTCGCGGTAGATACGAATCTTCTCCGCCAGCTCATCGACGCTCTGATTGTACATGTGTGTGAGCAGGTGCGCGCCGATCTCGCCCGCGCCTGCGAACGTTTTGGGATTGCCGGCCGCCGTGAGCCAGAAGGGCAGCTCGGGCTGGATCGGGGTCGGGTATGTTTTGAGATCGATCATCTTGCCATCGCCGCCCTGAACACGGACGGCCTCGCCGCGCCAGAGCTTGCGTACGATCTCGATGCCGCGATACATCTCTTCGCTGCGCTTGTGATAGTTCTCGGGAAAGAGCGCGAAGTCGTCAGGATGCCAGCCGGAGGCAAAGGAGACCCCGACGCGCCCAGCGGAGAGGTTATCGACCATGGCCCATTCCTCTGCCACGCGCAGGGGATTGTGCAGGGGCATAACTACGCTGCCCGCGCGTAGGTGAATCTGGCTCGTCTCTCGGGCCAGGGCCGCCTGCAGCACTGCCGGGTTGGGATAGAGCCAGCCATCTTTGGTGAAATGGCGTTCGGGTATCCAGACGGATGAAAAGCCGTGCCGGTCAGCGAACTTTGTGCTTTCGACGACCAGATGATATTTATCTCCGCTGAACGGAGCCTCGCTGCTGGAAAAAAAGATAAGACCAAAATCGATCCCCATACCACTCCTGAGTGTGTTTGTAGGTGCCACGATATCCTCCAGAATAAGTCACAACTTCCTTATTTATGACGAATCTTCCCGGTTGCATGCAGCGTCCATAGGTGCTGCGGCTGGTCTGGCACACCAGCGGAATGACTGTAAACGTGGAAAGATACATGTTTGTTCGCGTCGGAGGAAAGGATTACCTGGACCTTTTGAGAACCGTTTTCTGGCCGAAGGCTTCCACCACAGCCTCCTGGGCCATTTCAACATAGACCGAGACCGGTAGCGCCATAGCTCCCTGAATGCGATGGTCACTAAGGTAGGGCAGGCGCCGCTTATCCAGCGCGACCTCCCAGACGTGGAGTCCCGCCGGCTGCGCTAAGGCCACGTGCGCATCTAACAGCGGATGCTGGCGTGTGTCATCTGAGGTCAAGGGAAGCGCTTCTGTCCTGCTATCGGTAGCGGCCTCAGCATGCTCAAACCAGCAGTATTCTCGTGCGAAAGGGTATGTGGGCAGGATCAGCCGCTGGCGCACGTAATCGCGCTCAAACCCTGACCAATCTAGTTCTCGCCCGTTCACATACAGGGTCGTGACGCAGCGCAGCAGGTTCTGCCAATCGTCCTGGCCTTTGCGTAGAGACGGCAGCCAGGTGTTATTTTCCCCTGCCAGGCACTGTTTGCCTAGATTGCACAGGGTCGCGTTCGGGCCGAGCTCTAAAAACGTAGCGTACCCATTGTCCGCGAGCGTCTGTATGCCCGTCGAGAACTGGACAGCTTCACGTACCTGGCGCCGCCAGTAGCCCGCATCCAGCACCTCACCCTCCGGCACCATCTGCCCCGTCAGGTTACAGACCAGGGGGACGCGCAGCGGAGAGAAGTGAACCTGGCGCGCGACCTCCTCAAAGGCGTCGAGCATGGGGTCCATGAGCGGCGAATGAAAGGCGTGCGATACCGTGACCGGGTGGGTCGTCAGCCCCTGCGCCTCCAGTTGTTTGACCACAGTTTGCAGCGCTGTGCTATCGCCCGAGAGCACAGTATTGCCGGGTCCATTGAGGACAGCGATCGTGACCTGCTGCTGGAAGGGCGTCAGCGCCTGTGTTATTCTGGCGGGTTCGGCGAAGACAACAGCCATCGCGCCGCGCCGAGGCAGCTCTTGCATCAGGCGCGCGCGTGTCGCGATGAGCTTGAGACCATCTTCCAGGCTAAACATGCCCGCTACACAGGCCGCGACATACTCGCCAACGCTGTGACCCATGACCACGTCCGGCTTAATGCCCCACGAACGCCACATTTCTGCCAGCGCGTATTCAAGCGCGAAGAGGGCGGGCTGTGTGTAGGCAGTCTCGTCCAGCGGCGATGACACCCTGGGCTGTGGATAGAGCACCGACAGCAGCGGCTGCTTCAGGTAGGCGCGCAGTATCCCGTCGCACCTGTCGAGAGCCTGGCGGAACGTCGGCTGTGTGTCATAAAGTTCGCGCGCCATGCCCACATATTGAGAACCCTGGCCAGTGAAGAGGAACGCGATCTTGCCGCGCCCTGTACGTACGGCCTGCTGCTGATAGCTATCCTGTGCCGGGAGCCCGGCCGTGAAATCCGCCAGGCGTGCACGCAACTGCTCGTTTGTGGCGGCAATGATAGCCAGGCGATGAGCGAAGTGTGTGCGCCCGCTGTTGGCGGTCGCGCAGAGGTCCGCCAGTGCGCTCGTCGGGTGGGAGGTGAGATACTCCTCGTAGCGGCTCACCAGCGCGGATAGTGTCTGCTCGCTCTGAGCTGAGAGCGCCAGCACGTGCAGTGGGCGATCCGCAGTACGGGGTGCTGGTGCTGGTTGGTCGGGAGCCGCGACGGCTTCCAGAATGACATGAGCATTGGTGCCGCCAAAACCGAAGGCGCTCACTCCCGCCAGCCGGCGCTGGCCTTGCGGCCACGGTTGTCGTGTCGTAGGAATGGCAAAGGTTGTGTTCGCGAGCGAGATGTGCGGGTTCAGTTTCTTCAGGTGCAGGTGCGGCGCGATCTCGCCGTACTGGAGACTGAGGATCGTTTTGATCAAGCCTGCGATGCCGGCCGCGGCCTCCAGGTGTCCGATGTTGGTCTTCACAGAACCAAGCAGACAGGGCTGGTCAGGTGCACGGTCTTGCATCAGGACCGCTTTGAGCGACGCGACCTCGATCGGATCGCCCAGCGGCGTACTGGAGCCATGCGTCTCGACGTAACCGATCTCGCCAGGCGTTACCCCGGCACTGCGCAGCGCCTGGCGAATAACTGCTTCCTGGGATGGCCCATTGGGCGCGGTCAGACCGTTGCTGCGACCGTCCTGGTTGACCGCCGAGCTGCGAATGACCGCTAGCACATTATCCTTATCGCGCACGGCATCCGCGAGCGGCTTGAGCAGGACCAGGCCACAGCCTTCGCCGCGTACATAGCCATCGGCCGACTCATCAAAGGTCTTACAATGCCCATCCGAGGACATCATACGCGCCTGCGAGAGCGCGATCGTCAGGTCAGGGGTCAGGATCAGATTGACGCCACCCGCCAGCGCCATGTTACACTCGCCGCTACGCAGGCTCTGACACGCCTGGTGTACCGCGACGAGCGAGGACGAGCAGGCGGTATCGATGGCGATGCTGGGGCCGCGCAGGTCCAGGAAGTAGGACAGGCGGTTCGCCGCGATACTATGAGCGTTGCCGGTCCCCGCGTAGGCATCGATATTGCGTGGATTCTGGAATTCGAGTCGCGAGTAGTCATCGCTGCTGATGCCGATAAAGACCCCGGCCTGGCTCCCCGCGATCCTCTCGGCGGCCAGCCCGGCGTGTTCCAGCGTCTCCCAGGCGACCTCAAGCAGCAGGCGCTGCTGTGGGTCCATCCCCGCCGCCTCGCGCGGCGAGATACCGAAAAAGGCGGGATCGAACTGGTCAATGTGGTCGAGGAAGCCGCCCCAGCGTGTATTCATCTTGCCAGGCGTGGCCTGCTGCGGATCATAGTAGCGCTGAGCGTTCCAGCGCTTCGCAGGTACCTCGCTGATGCCATCGAAACCATTGCGCAGCAGGTGCCAGAAATCCTCCGGGCTGTCGGCACCAGGGAAGCGACAGCCGATACCGATCACCGCGATCGCCCCGCGCTCGGTCTCCTGACCGCCAGATTGTGGAGCAGGGGTCTCCAGCGCGGCCATCTCGCCCGCCAGGTGGTGGGCCAGCGTCTCAATAGTGGGATAATCGTAGGCCAGCGTTGGCGGCAGCTCACGTCCCAACCAGTCTTCCAGCTCAGCCGACAGGTTGACCGCGTGCACAGAATCCATCCCGTACTGCGCGAAGGGTGTGTGTATATCGATTTCGCTCGTTTTGACCCTCAGCGCCTCCGAAACGTGGGAGACGAGCCAGGCTTGCAGCGCGGCGACCGTTCTATTGACGGCTGCCTGTGAGACCTGCGCCAGCGCGGCCACCTCTGTCGTATCTTCCACAGACGTAGGGTCGGGCTGATTTTCGGCCAGGTCCAGCTTCCACTCTTTGACGATATCGAGCGTGCCTTCTAAATAAGCTTCGCGTGTACCCCGGCGCTGCACCTTGCCGCTGGACGTCTTTGGCAGGCTCCCCGTTTTGATCAGAACTACGGCGGCGACCTGCAACTCGTGCTGCTCGGCGATCGCCTGGCGCATAGCGCTGACCACCTCGTCCAGATTTTTAGACAGGTATTGCCGTTCTACCTCATTCACGACCACCAGGCGCTCTTCCCCGCCCATATCGACGGAGAAGGCAGCTCCACCACCCAGGCGCAGCGCCGGATGGCTCCGCTCTACCGTCACCTCGATATCCTGCGGATAGTAATTGCTGCCACGGATAATAATCAGGTCTTTCAAGCGGCCGGTGATAAATAATTCCTCGTTGTGATAGAAGCCCAGGTCGCCGCTGCGCAGGAAGGGACCTTCGCCCGTATCTGAAAGGTAGGCGTGGAAGGTCTGCTCCGTCTCGGCTGGCTTATGCCAGTAGCCCTGTGCCACACTTGGGCCGGCGATCCAGATCTCGCCGACGCGATCGGGAGCGCACTGTGTAAACGTATCTGTATCGACGATAATGACCTTCTGATCCGCGTGACTGTGGCCGATACTCACCAGCGTTCGCTTCTCTTGCTCGTCCGGCGCAGCGTTGATTGCCTGGTTGTGTTCAAGCGCGCGTGCCTGGAATGAGCCAATGGTGGGAAAGACGCCCTTTTTGCCGGCCGAAACGACAAGCGTAGCTTCGGCGAGTCCGTAGCAGGGATAAGCGTTCGCGCGCCGGAAGCCGCAGGAGGCAAACGCCTGCGTGAAGCGCTCAAGGGTATCCGCGCGCACCGGTTCAGCCCCGTTCGCCATAATCTCCCAGTGGCTCAGATCGAGCGAGGCTTTCTGCTCCTCGGTAACTTTGCGTGCCAGCAGATCATAGGCGAAATTTGGCGCGCCATTGATCGTCGCCCTGGTACGCGAGATGGCCTGGAGCCAGCGCACAGGACGTTGCAAAAAGGCGGCCGGGGTCATGATCGTTGACTCGTAGCCAGCATAGAGTGGCTGAAGTATGCCGCCGATCAGGCCCAGGTCATGGTAGAGTGGCAGCCAGGTGACACCATGCGCCTCCGCTGGGTGCTCGCAGTAGCGCTCGACAAGCGACGAATTGTGCAGCAGATTGCCGTGCGTCACCATCACACCCTTGGGCAGACCGGTAGAGCCGGAAGTATACTGAAAAAAGGCCAGCGTATCGCGTGATACCGCTGGTGCCTGCCACTGTTCCGCCACCTCCCCAGGCAGTGTATCAGTAACGAGCGTCCGTGCTCCCTGCAGTTCGGGTGATTGCGCGAGTAGCCCTTCAACCCTGGAGAGAAGGGATGTCGCGGTCAGAACAGCCTGTGGTTGAGCATCTTGCGCGATAGCACGAAACTTGGTGAGGGTGCGATCAGAGCGTACGGCGGAGGGAGGATAAACTGGGATCGCGATAATTCCACTATATAAACAACCAAAGAATGCTGCGATAAACTCTAACCCCGAGGGGTAGATCAATAAGGCTCGCTCTCCGCTTGCTACATGCTCCTGCAGGGATGCTGCAATGATTCGTGCCTGGCGATCTAGCTCCGCGAAAGTGAAGGAACCCTGTTCTGTCTCACCGTCGGTCAGAAAGGTGTAGATGCGCTGTTCTGGCTGTTGAAGCGCTCTCCAGCGAAGGAGATCGACCAGGGTAGAGAACTCAAAAGTTGATGCCGAAATACGTTTACTCAAAGTTTACTGTTTCCTGGTAAGGAAAGATATGAACTCCCCTGTGCTCATATACTTTAGAAATAGAGAGGAGGCGACCTATCTATTTATGTTCATTGTTGATGATACCTTCAATTTCGGTGCCTGTCAACAGTTTTGCTCCCTCTAGACGATGTACTTCCCCACCTGAATGCCTGGCACTTTCTACAAGAAGGGTGCCCAGGCGAAAATAAAAAAATGGTCTGCCAGACAACTTTTCTTCATACATTGATGCCGATATTTGCCGACAAAGTCGGTAAATATCGGCATCAATAAATACATGTGTGCCGCACCGTAGGTGCGGCACGTGTAAGCCTGGGCTGTGATTATTCCCCGCTGTCTTGTAGCAGCGACGGATCTCCTAACACTCTGTTGAGTGTCTCGCGCTTGATGCGATATGCCTGTCGCTCATTCACATGAGGAAGAATGACTGCCTCTAATGCTCCCTGTTTGACCCAGCGCCTGACTGTCGTGTCATCTACACGCAAAATCCGGGCAACTTCCGACACTGTTAATAGCTCGCTCATTTGTTTTAAACTCCTTCCATGTATGTAGCCCTGTCCTGAAGGAAATACGCCTGCCCGTGATATCGTATTACAGGCGTCTAGAAAGTATTCACCCCTTGACAAGAATACACAAGAAAACATTGTCTGTGCATTGTACTACATTGTAAGATGCAAGTAAAGTGATATGAAATTTTGTAGATGTGGCAGGGGGAGAATCTATGGGGACGGCACCATGTTCTTTTACAGGTCGAGAGGTCTTAATACGAAGGCAGGGGGAGCAAGCTCTAGAGCGGTTTTGGAGAGGGGAGAGATACCTGTCCTTTTGCGCTATTTTTCTGTGTGCGAGAGGGAAAAGTGAGGGGCGAAACCTCTTTTTTTCCCAGCTTTTGGTACGCCCAGAAAGTACTAAACACCGCAATTTGATAGTATGCCTTCTCGTGCGTTACTATAGATGAACTATCCTTGCTCGTTCTATAATAACATAAGCATGGATGGACTTTCTGGAGGAAGAGACATGTCGAGTTGTCCCAATTGTCATCAGCCGGTACATGCTGGTGATGACATCTGCGAAAATTGTGGTGCCGTTCTTTCATCCCTACTTGCCCCCCCAACGTTTGTCGCCGCTGCCGCATCGCAGCAGCTTATCACGTCGGCCGCGAGCAGGAATGGAGCGGGCCTGTGCCCGAATTGTAAACAGCCACTCAACCCGCAGGACGATATTTGCGAGCACTGCGGCATGGTAGTGAGTGGCGCGGGGACCGCGACGATCCCGGCGCAGCCCTCACTCGTAGGTGCCACCACCGCCCCCGCGCCAGACATCTGCCCACAGTGTCACCAACCCCGTGTGCCGGGCGTGAAGTTTTGTAACCGCTGCGGCTTTAGCTTTACAGGAACAGGTGCGCCCGGCCAACCCACCGCAGCACTCCCTGTACAGCCCGCCGCCGACGTACCGCTTAGGGCCCTGAAGATTGGCAGTATCCTCAACAATAAATATAAGATCGTGAAAGAGATTGGCGCGGGCGGCATGGGCTCTGTCTACCTGGCCGATGACCTCGTCCTCAAGCGCCCGGTCGTCATCAAGGCACTCTTGAGCGATGAAGATCCCGACTTGGTTGCTCAGAGCGTCAAAGAGCGCGAGTTTTTAGCCGCCATCAAGCATGCCAATATCGTCTCGATCTACGACTTCATCACGGTCGGCGCCCAGGGCTATATCGTCATGGAGTACGTGCATGGCAAGACGCTGGATCAACTGCTGGAAGAGCGTGGTCGTCCGTTCGATGTGCCGGAGGCCATGCGCTATATTCTGGGCATCCTGCCCGCCTTCTCCTACCTGGCGAAACTGGGCCTGGTCTATTGTGACTTCAAGCCGCAGAACGTCATGCTCGAAGTGCTCAAGGATGGCACCCAGATCGTCAAGCTCATCGACCTGGGCACGGTGATCAAGTACGCACCCCATCCTGGCGACGTGTATGGCACCCATGGCTTCTACGCCCCCGAAGCTGTCAAGTCTCCTTCGCCTGAGACCGACCTCTATTCGATCTGTCGCACGCTGGCATACTTGGTGACCCAGATGGACCTGGCCACGCCGATCTTCGGCATGCCATCCTCTGAATACTACAAAGCCTTCCGCGAACATCCCGCGCTGTATCGCCTGCTGGCGAAAGGGACGCATAGCAAGCCTGCGCTGCGTTTCCACAGCGCCGAGGAGCTCAGTGATCAGCTCTCCGGCGTCCTGCGCCAGATTGTCGGAGGCGCGCCCGGCGTACCCGTCGGCTCCAAACTGTTTGTGCCCGGCATTCTTACAACAACCGGGAAACTGGGACTGCGCGCTGAGGTAGTACTCGACGAGAGCGACAGGGCCATCGATCACCTGCGCTACGGCGACCAGGCTCTGCGCGCCGGAAACTATGCGGGCGCACAGAGCTTCTACCGTCAGGCGCTCAAGGCCAATCCCAAAAGTATCGATGCCCACCTGCGCCTAGCGGAAGTCTCTATCGATCAGGGTGAATTCTCCCAGGCGCTAGCGGAAGTAACACAGGTGCAGCGCATGGTACCAGGTTACTGGAAGATCTCCTGGTACACCGGTCGCCTGCTGGAAGCGCAGGGAAAGCTTTCAGCCGCCGCCGACCAGTATCGCGAACTGATGGCCGAGCTGCCCGGCGAACTTTCGCCCCAACAGGCATACGCCCGCGTCTGTGCCCATATGGGCGATAATGCAACAGCGGTAGAGCATTACACCAGGGTGCTTAAAGCCGATCCGGGCAATACGGAAGCGATTTTAGGCGTGACTGATGCGTTGCTTGCCTTACAGCGCTGGAACGAAGCTGCCGCGATCCTCAGCAGCGTCAATGAAGCGGCGGCGCGCTATGTCGATGCCCAGTTGTTGTTGTGTGAACTCTATCTGAGCCGTATGACGCCGCTGACGCCACAAAATGTACAGCACGCCTCGCAGGCGATACAGGGACTGAGTGGGCGCACCGAGGACACGCGCTACTACCTGGCGCGCGCGGATGTCTACTGGGTAGCCTGGCAACTGGCGCGTCAGAAGAGCCTGCCGGCGAATGTGACGATCGCCGGCGTCGCCAACAATCAAACGGCCACGCTGGGAGCAGCGGCGGCGGAAAACTACGCGGAGTACCTGCGTCGTGAGCGCCGCCCGGTCAACCGCGAGGTTATTCTCCGCCGCAAATTCGCCGTCACACCCTGGCGCTTTGTATAAGAAAAGGAGAAAGGTAGGAACTCATGCATGCCAGCACAGGCGAGCGTGAGCCACGCGGACAACCGCAGGAGCTACTCTACATGTGGAATGGTTTTTGAGGTGTATCGAGGGATATCTAGAGCAGAAAGAGGAGGCGCGCAATGTTTACGATGACAGCGTACAACAATCCCTACTTACGTGTCGGACAGGCTACGATGCAGGCAGTGCTTTCGTTAAGACTGGATGCCACTGTTGGCCTGGCTCCGGCACCGCTGGCCCTGGCAGTTGCCCTGGATCGTTCGGGTTCAATGGAGGGACCAAAGATGCGGGCCGCGCGCGATGGCGCGATCAAAGTTGTACAGGCGCTTGACGCGGATATGGCCTTCATGGTTGTTGCCTTCAACGACAACGCGCGTATCATCTTCGGACCCGCGCTGGGCTCTGACGAGAACAAGCGCCGCGCTATCGCGGCCTTGCAGACGGTGAACGCTGCCAACGGAACCCGCATGAGTACCGCGTTAAACATGATCGTGGACAAGTTTGGCCAGGAGCAGTCGCGTGCTACAAAGATCCTGTTTCTTACCGATGGTAAGAACGAAGGTGAGCAGCGTTTTAACCTGGATCGTGCGGTAGATCGCTGTACGGCGGCGAACATCAGCATCAACGCCTGGGGTGTTGGCACCGACTGGGATGCCGGGGAATTGCTGCATATGGCCGACGCGACGCATGGTAGCGCAGACATTATCCCCACCCCCGGCCAGGTCGCCGCCACCTTTACCCATGCCTTTAGCGAGATGCGCAAAACGGCCATTACTAACGCTCGCCTGTTCCTCTGGTCGCCGGCCGGCGTAAAAATCAACTCGATCGCACAGGTCTATCCCAACATTGTGCCGCTGGGATTGGAACCCGACCTGGCGAATCCTCGCCAGCAAGTGGTTGCCCTGGGCTCGTTCGCCGCCGGTGACCAGCGTGATTACTTGCTCGACCTGGAGACAGCGGTGTATCCTCCTGGACAGCAGTTCATACTGGTGCGCCCCACCATCAAGTACTTCGCAACGGAGGCGAGAGAGCTGGAAGAGAAGGGCGAGCGCAGCGGCTATGTCTTCGTACAATGGACTGAAAATGCTGCTCTGGCCGCTCAGATCGAAGAACATATCGCGCATTACACCAACCAGGAAGAACTCTCGCGCAACATTAAAGAGGGACAGCAGGCGCTGGAGGCGGGCGATGCTGAGCGGGCGACGCTCCTGCTAGGCAGAGCGCTTGAAATCAGTGAGCACACCAGGAATGAAAAGGTGACCCAACTGCTCAGTAACTTTGTCTTGCGCGAGGCTAACGGGTCGGTCCGGCTCAATCGCCAGGCTGATGCCGTCGCGCGCAAAACTCTGGCTATTAACGTTGGGCGTACGTCAAAACTTAAATAACCCATACGCGTGTTTTCCTCACACACTATTACAGACAGTGTGTGAGGAAAACACGCGTCTGAGTTAAATAGTTTGTATAAAGTAGAGAAGAGAAAAATTTATGGCTGGACAGAGGGGGCAGGTGTCAACCCCATACTACACGCCAGCGCAGACACCTCTATCACCCGCGATGGGCGCTGCCCCGCCCTCAGCGACTGCATCCGTTCTTCCCGCTGGCCATGCTCCCGGCGGCAAGGCGAAGCGTCGCCGTGTGGCAACGTTCTGGCACAGCGCCAGTAAGACGCTCAAGGGCCAGTTTTTCGTCCTGGCTACCGTTGGTGCGCTGCTGGCCCTTGTGCTGGCCCTCTTTACCTCACAATCCGTTGGCCGGGCCTCGCTTGACCTGGATACCGTCGCCAGCGGCAGTATCCCCAGCGTCGATGCGGCGCAGGCGCTGGGGCAGTATATTGATGATATAGATGCCAAAGCCGCCGATTACCTGGCAACTGCTGCTTTGACCAGCAGCGAGCCCTGTTCATTAGTAGGGCCACACAATACAACTCGCGATCTGGGGACAAAAACCGTCCATGATTGCGATAAACTGAATATCGATGCCGAGATTATATTGACCAATCAGCAGTTGTTTAACGCCGCCCATAATGTCACCTATCCCGGTGAAAGCACCGCCGTACAGCGCATTACGGCCGGGTTTGAGGAGTACGTCGGGTACATGACCGTGATGGAGCACGAATTTGACCAGGTTGCTAATAAGAGCGATAACAATGATCCGCACTTTAAGGCCGCATACGACGCGTATCGCGCGGCCAGCACCGTCTTGCACACGCATATTCAGCGCCAGCCGAACCTCGACGAGTCAGCGCTCCCAACCTGTACGATTGGTGTTGATGGGCATACGGCCTCACCGAATCAGTGGGTGTATGGCGGGATCGACGATAATATCGATTGTTTAAGTAATATCAACTATACACATCTCCAGGGAGCATATAGTGATATGCAGGGCTTTCTTGGTTTAACTATCACTTTCTGCATTGTCCTCTGCCTGCTCTTCTGTGCTCTGTTGATCTTTACTACACTGCGCATGGCTCTGATCACTCATCGTGTAATCAATGTTGGCCTCTCGCTGGCGCTGCTGGCAGGCATCGTCTTCAGCCTGACTGTCGTTAATCTCTTTAC
>JAABUQ010007662.1_pt1 | contig 15539 bp, 14 predicted proteins | sample 5560001 | NCBI WGS metagenome assembly JAABUQ01 (sample SAMN10711888, study PRJNA513371) | rock metagenome | isolation source: Antarctica rocks | place: Antarctica: Victoria Land, Finger Mt nord | collected 2015-12-18 | reverse complement strand
CCGTCGATTCTCACGTTCTCCCGCTACGGAATCCCGCTGGCCGCGCTGTCGATCCTCGCGGCGCTGACGGCGGCGAGCGTCCTGTCAGCGCCGAGCTGACCGCGGTCAGCGTGCTCTCGACGCCAAGCTGAGCGCGGCCAGCGTGCCCGCGGCCGGCGTGCTGTAGGCACCGAGCCGACGGCGGGGGTGAGAGCACAAACCCCAAGGGTCAGGATCGGGTGTGTGCTCCGACCCCCGCCCGACGGGGATCAGAGAGCTGACCCCCTGACCCGCGGGGGGGTTTGTGCTCTGGCCCCCGATCTCCCTCCTACGACGGGTCGCCCGGTGCCGCAGGCCGGTCATCCGCGTCGATCACGACTCCGGCAGGAACATCAGCCGTGCTCCCATTGCTCCGTCGCCCACGAATCGGCCCGTCGCTCGGCTGAGGGCAAACGTCAGCGTGTCGCCGTCCTCGGTCACGACGAGAAGCTCACGCCCGCCGCCGTCGATCTTGGTCACGACGCCCGAGACGGTCGCCCCCAGGTACAGAACCGCGACGGAGCCGCCGAGGACGGGCATCGCTCGAGCACGCATCGTTGCCCCGCAGTCTTATCACCACGGCCCGCCTTTCACACGATGACCACGGCCTGGTCACAGGCGGGCAACATCTGAGCGCACGGAGGGTCTTAACTTGGGTTGCGCTTCGCGGCTCGGGGCGGTCAGCTACGGCCCACGGCCCACGACCCACGACCGCCAGCCCGTCCGACGAGACTGACCTTAGAGGAGGTTTTCCGTATGCAAGGCAAGTCCGCCGCAGCATCGCTTACCGCGCTCGGCGTATCGCTTGCGCTCGCCGCCTGCGGCGGCTCGAGCGCCACCACGAGCTCCGGCTCGAGCTCGACCTCCTCAAACTCTCCCGCGCCGCCGACCTCCTCCGGCGGCGCGGCGAGCTCGAACGCGTCGGGAAAGCCGACGCTCCTCGTCTACTCCGCGCAGGGCTACGACAAGGTGACCGTGGCCGCGTTCCAGAAGGCGACCGGGATCCCGACGAAGCTCGTCGACGACAGCACCGGCCCGCTGCTGGCGCGGATCCAGGCCGAGCGCGCGAATCCCCAATGGGGCGTGCTCTGGGTCGACGGCGCGACGGCGTTCGCGTCGCTCGACCAGCAGGGCCTGCTCCAGAAGGGCCTGAAGGTCCCCAAGCTCACGAGCGTCGGCGAGGGCCTCGTTCCCTCCGACGGCAGCTTCATCCCGACGGGGACGACGATCGCATGCACGGTGATCTACGACAGCCACGTGATCAAGACGCCGCCGACCACGTGGCAGCAGCTGCTCGCCAGCGCCTTCAAGGGCAAGGTGGGGATGAACGACCCGGCGGTGTCGGGGCCGACCTACCCCTGCGTCGCCGGGCTGATGCAGTCCCTCGGCGGGGTCTTCCAGGGCGAGGCGTACCTGAAGCGGCTGAAGGCCAACGGCCTGCACGTCTCCCAGACCAACGGCGACACGCTTCACCTGCTGCAGACCGGCCAGATCTCGGTCGGGCTGATCCAGAGCTCCGCGGCGACCGGCGCGGCGTCGAAAACACCCGGCCTGAAGGTCGGCTACCTGCCGAAGGTGACGCTGCTGCCCGGGGCGATCGGCGTCGACGTCAAGGCGCCGGCGGCCGAGCAGCGCGAGGCGCAGCAGTTCATCGACTTCATCCTCTCCTCCGCCGGCCAGAAGCAGATGCAGAGCGGCGACCCGACCGGCGACTCGCTGTACTGGCCGGTCGTCTCGGCGCCTAGTCCGCTGAGCGGGCTGCCGCCGCTGTCGTCGGTCTCCTTCCAGAAGATCGATCCCTACCTGTGGGGTCCGCGCGAGCCTCAGATCAATAACTGGTTCACCGCGAACATCGTGCGGTAAACCGTGACGAGCATCGCGCAATAGCCGTGGCGGTCGACGCCCTCGACGCGGCGGCGCGGGCGTCCGGGCCGCCGGCCCGGATCCTCCGCCCGATCGTCCGTGCTCGGCGCCGGCCCTCGCTCTCGGGCGTGATGGCGGTGGTGCTCGGGCTGCTGCTCGTGATTCCGATCGGCGCCTTTCTGCTGGTGGCGATCAGCCCGCACCTGTTCGCCCAGGGATCCCCGTGGCTGACGCTCGCGCCGCTGCGTCAGGCGCTCAGCGGCGCGTCGCTGCATGCGCTTGGCGACACGGCGCTGGTCGGCGCCGGCTCTGCCGCGCTGGCGCTGGCGTGTGGGACGGCGCTGGCGCTGCTCGTGCACCGCACGAACCTGATCGGGCGCGGGGCGTGGACGCTCCTGATCTGGGCGCTGCTGCTCGCGCCGACCTATCTGATCGCGCTGGGCTGGGAGCGCCTGTTCGAGCCCGGCGGCGTGCTCGTGAGGGCCGGCATCGACCCCAGCGCGATCCACTCGCTGCTCTATGGCCCCGTCGGGGTGACCGTGGTGCTCGGGGTCAAGGGGGTTCCGTTCGCGTTCCTGGCGATCTCGGCGGCGCTGCCGGGGCTCGGCTCGAGCTTCGAGCAGGCCGCCCGGACCCACGGCGCCGGGCGGCTGGCGGCGCTGCGGGTCGTGATCCCGATCCTCGCGCCGGCCCTTTGGACCGCGGTGGCGATCGTGTTCGCCGAGTCGATCAGCGACTTCGGCGTCGCCTCGACGCTCGCCTTCGACTCGCACTTTCCGATCGCGACGTTCTCGCTCTTCAACGCCGTCGACAACGAGCCGGTCCAGTTCGCGCTCGCGGCGGCGATCGGCGTGACGCTGGTCGCGCTTGCCGCGGTGGCGCTCGTGGCCCAGCGCCGGGCGCTGCGCGGCCGCTCCTACCAGGTCCTGTCCGGACGCACGCGGCCACACACCCGCCACCATCTCTCGCCCGCCGGCCAGGCGGGCGCGCTCGCCGCCGTGGTCGCGTTCTTCGTGGTCGCGCTCGGAGTGCCGGTGGTGGGGGCGGTCAGCGCGTCGCTGCTCAAGGACCTCGGGACGACGCTGTACGGCTTCTCGCTGACGTTTGCCAATTACCACCGCGTCCTGACCAACGGCGACCTGTACGCGCCGCTGCTCTACTCGCTGCGCCTGGCGCTGATCGTCTCGACGATCGTCGTCGCGCTGGCGGTGCCCGTCGCGCGGCTGCTCACGCGCAGAGCGCAGGGGATCGCCGCGCGAACGCTCGATCTCGTGCTCCTGGGGGCGGTCGCGCTGCCCTCGATCGTGCTCGCGGCGGGCTACATCCTGATCTACAACCTGCCGGCGATGCACTCGATCGGGATCGCGCTGTACGGGACCGCGACGCTGCTGGGCATCGGCTACGTCGCCGGCGCGCTGCCCAACAACGCGCGGATCCTGATCGGGCCGCTGGCGCAGCTGCAGGACTCGCTGATCGACTCGGCGCGTACCCATGGCGCGAGCACAGCCACGGCGTGGCGGCGCGTGGCGCTGCCGATCCTCTCGCGCTACGCACTGTGGGTGTGGTTGTACTGCTTTGCCAACACCCTGCTCGAGCTGCCGATCAGCCAGCTGCTCTATCCGCCCGGGCACTATCCGATCTCCGTGGCGATCGAACGCCGGCTGGCGGGCTACGACTTCGCCGGTGGCACCGCGATGGAGGTCGTGGCCGTGCTCGGCGCACTGCTCGTGACGGGCGCGGTGCTCGGACTGTTTCGCCTGCTCGCTCCGGCGGGCTGGCGGCGCGTGGGGGCGAGCACGTGAGCCGGGCAAAGCGCGGTGCGGCGAGCGACTCGGACGCGAAGCGGGGAGGCGCGAGCGACGTGAAGCCCAGTCCGCGAGCGGCCGGCTCTCCCGAGGCCCCGCCCGCGGCCAACGCGAGCGCGACGAAGCGCGGCGACCCAGCGCCGGCCGTCGAGGTGCGCGGCGTCACGAAGCGGTTCGAGAGCGTGGTCGCGCTCGACGACGTCTCGCTCACGCTCGCGCCGGGGCGGTTCCTGACGCTGCTCGGCCCGTCGGGCTCGGGCAAGTCGACCCTGATCCGTTGCCTCGCCGGGATCGAGCAGGTCAGCGCCGGCACGATCGCCCTTGGCGGGAACGTCGTGGCGGACACCGCTCGCCAGCTGCCGCCGGAGCGGCGTGACCTGGCGATGGTGTTCCAGGACTTCGCGCTCTGGCCCCACATGACGGCGGCTCAGAACGTCGCGTTCGCGCTGCGCCGCCGGAAGACTCGCGGTGCGCAGGCCACCCGGCAAGCGGTCACGATGCTCGAGCGCGTCGGGCTCGCCGGGCTGCGGGAGCGCTACCCGCACGAGCTCTCCGGGGGCGAGCAGCAGCGTGTCGCGCTCGCCCGGGCGCTCGTCGCCTCGCCAGAGCTGCTGCTGTTCGACGAGCCGCTCAGCTCACTGGACGCCAACCTCCGCGAACGGCTGCGGATCGAGATCGGCACGCTCGTCCGGGAGACCGGGGCCAGCGCCGTCTACATAACCCACGACCAGGGGGAGGCGTTCGCGCTCGGCGACGAGGTGGGCGTGCTCGCGGAGGGGCGCCTCGTGCAGCACGGGTCGCCGGAGCTGATCTACCGCGCGCCGGCCAACCCGTTCGTCGCTCGCTTCACCGGGATCGCCGGCGGACTCACCGGGCGCGTGGTCGGATTCGCCGAGCAACCAGGGGGGGCCGGCCGGCGGCAGGCAGCAGGTGGCACGGATCGCGATCGAGACCGCGGCGAGGGGTCGGTTCGTCGAGCTGCACGCGACCGCGAAAGGCCAGATTGCGGTCGGGGTGGCGGCGCAGGTGCTGCTGCGCCCCAGCGCGGTGCGGCTGTGCCGTCCCGACGCCGCGGCGGCGCGGCTGCGCGGGAGGATCCGCGACGTCGCCTTCCGCGGCCGTGGCTATGACTATGTCGTGGCGGTTGGCTCCCAGTTCGAGCTGGCCGGGTTGTTCCATCGCCGCCGCTACGAGCGCGGGGACCACGTCGGGCTGCACATCGATCCGGACGGCTGCTTCGCCTATCCTGCCGATCCCACCGCGCGGGACCCTGCTCCGCTCGCGGAGGAGAACCTGCCGCTCAGGACGCACGAGCCTCGGCCGATACGCCCACGTGAGCGGTCACAGCCTCTTCACACCGGCGCAACGAATGGGTAACACTCCGAAGGTGCGTATCGCGCGAGCATGCGAAGGGCATGCTGGCGAGCACGCAGACACGCCGGGAGGTGCTTGAGCTCGGGCCGCTCGAGATCATGCCCGAGGAGCACCTTGCGCGGGCATCCGGACGTGCGCTGGCGCTGTCGATCAGGGAGCTTCGCCTGTTGACCGAGCTCGCGCGCCGAGCCGATCGGATCATGCCCCGTGAGGAGCTGTTCCAGCTCGTCTGGGGCCGAGAGATGCGGCCCGGGGACCGGTCAGTCGACGTATACGTGCGAAAGCTGCGGGTGAAGCTGGCGCGGGCGCTCCCGGAGTGGTGCTTCATCCACACGCACTTCGGCTTCGGCTACCGGCTCACGGCCGAAAGCGTTTCGGGGTCGGAGAAGCTCTTTACAAATAAGTAACACGCGCGGGTCCGCTTGCACCGAGACTCCCGCTCACATCAAGCGAAGGAGAGAGTGTGTTTACACGTCGCATCAGCGCGGTCGGCCTGCTGGTCGCCGCATCAATCGGCTTGGCTGCGTGCGGCTCGAGCAGCACCAGCAGCTCGACTGCGGGCGCCGGCGGCTCGAGCGCGCCCGCGCCTGGGGGGAGCGGGTCTCCGACCACGGGCGGCGGGTCGGCCACGATCAACGGCGCCGGCTCGACGCTCGCCGCTCCGATCTACATGCAATGGGGGTCGACTCTCAGCTCGCAGGGCGTGACCGTGAACTTCAGTGGCGTCGGCTCGGGCGCGGGGATTGCGCAGTTGCAGGCCGGCACGGTCGACTTCGCGGGTTCTGACCCTCCTGAGAAGGCGTCAGAGGTCAAGGCGGGCAAAGGGCCGGTGGCCCAGTTCCCGATCGCGTTCGGCGGGATCACGGTCTCCTACAACCTCTCCGGCGTCAAGGCTGGGCTCAAGCTCGACGGCAAGACCACCGCCGACATCTTTCTCGGCAAGGTGAAGGCCTGGAACGATGCTGAGATCAAGGCGCTCAACCCCGGGGCGAAGCTTCCGAGCACGCCGATCACGGTCGTCCACCGCTCGGACGCCTCGGGTACGACGAAGGGCTTCGCCACGTTCCTCTCCGACTACAGCCCGGCGTGGACCGCCGCGGCCGGCAAGGCCGACAAGACGGTCAAGTGGCCGACCGGCACGGGCGCGAAGGGCAACTCGGGCGTCGCCGCGGCGATCAAGCAGACCAGCGGCGCGGTTGGCTACGTCGAGCAGGCGTATGCTCTACAAAACAACTTCACCTTTGCCGCTGTGAAGAACAAGGCTGGGACCTACGTACTGCCGACGCTTGCCGCGACCTCGGCGGCGGCCAACGGGATCAAGGTCCCGGCTGACTTGACGATCTCGACCATCAATTCGCCCAATGCATCGGCCTATCCGATCGTCTCCCAGACGTTCTTGGTCGTGTACAAGGACATGTGCAAGGCCGGCGTGAAGCAGGCGGCCGCTGCCGGCGTCAAGAAGTTCATCGCCTACGGGCTGGGTGCTGGACAGGAGGTCGAGAAGAAGCTCTCATACGGGCCGCTGCCGGCGTCGCTGGTCACCAAGGACCAGGAGCAGCTGAACGCCCTTACCTGTAATGGTTCGCCACTGCCGTAAGGACGGTTGGTGGAGGCACACGCCACGGCGGTTGGCGGCGATCGCTCGATTCTAGAGCGGTCGCCGCTGCACCGTCTGCCCGACCAGGTGCTGCAGTGGGGCCTGAGCGCCCTCGCGGTGGGCGTCCTGGTGCTGATCGCGTACTTCTTGGTGCGTCTGATCGGCCAGTCCTCGATCGCGCTGGGCCACATCGGGTTCTTCGACTTCCTGTTTCGCAGCAACTGGGACGTTTCGCAGATCCAGCAGGGGGCAGCGTGCACGACCGAAGCCAACGCGGGCTGCACGTTCGGTGCGTGGGCGCTCGTCCTGGGAACGGTGATCACCTCCGCGATCGCGCTCCTGATTGGCGTCCCGGTCGCGGTTGGGACCGCGCTCTACCTGACACAACTCTGTCCACGGCGCGTACGGGCGCCGCTGTCTCTGCTGGTCGATCTGCTCGCGGCGGTGCCGTCCGTGGTCTACGGGCTGTGGGGGGTGTTCGTCCTGATCCCGCATCTCCACGGCTTCCAGCAATCGCTCGCGAGCACCTTCTCGTTTCTGCCCTTCACCGGCGGCGCTGTGGCCGGGCCGAGCTACTTCATCGCGGGCCTGATCCTCGCGATCATGATCCTCCCGATCGTCTCGGCAATCGCCAGGGAGGTCATTTCGACGGTCCCGCCGGAGCACAAGGAAGCGGCGCTCGCGCTCGGCGCGACGCGCTGGGAGATGATCCGGGTGGCGGTCCTCCCGTATTCGCGTGCGGGCATCACCGGCGGCGCGATGCTCGGGCTCGGTAGGGCGATCGGCGAGACCATCGCGGTCGTGCTCGTGATCGGAAACTCGCCAAAGCTGGGGCACTCGATCTTTCAGCAGGGCTACTCACTGGCCTCGGTGATCGCCAACGAGTTCGGCGAGGCCGCCTCGACGCCGGTGCACAGCTCAGCACTCTTTGCGGCCGGCCTCATCCTGTTCGTGCTCACGCTGCTGGTCAACATCGTTGCGCGCCGCTTCGTCGTTCGCGGAGTGCACGGCAAGCGTTCCGGCGCAGACCTCGGACTCGCCCCTGATGTCGAGACCGCCGGAGCCCCGGGATGAGCACTCTGACCGAGATCAGTTCCCGGCGGCGGCGCACCGATCAAGCGATGCGGGGGGTGCTCGGCGCGGCCACGGCGCTCGCGCTGGTGCCGCTCGTGTTGGTCGTCTACTACCTGCTTCACAAAGGTCTAGGCGTGTGGAGCGGGAAGTTCTTCACAACCGACCCCAACGGCAACTTTCTCGGGTATCCGGGGGGGATTCGGAGCGCGATCGTCGGCACGCTCGAGATCGTCCTACTTGCGACGCTGATCTCGGTCCCAGCAGGCATCGGAGTCGCGCTCTACTTGACCGAGTACGGTGGGCAGTCGCGCTCGGCAAACGTGGTGCGGTACTTCGTCGACGTGATGACGGGCGTTCCGTCGATCGTGTTTGGCCTGTTCATCTACATCGTGTTCGTGCTCGCTCACGTGGGCGGCAACTTCACCGGGTGGAAGGGCGCGATCGCGTTGGCGCTGCTGATGCTTCCGATCGTGATCCGTTCGGCCGAGGTGGTGCTGCTGCTGGTGCCATCGAGCCTCCGAGAGGCGGCGCTCGCGCTCGGCGCCCCGCGGTGGCGGGTGATCACGCGGGTCGTGCTTCCAACCTCACTGTCGGGGCTGGTGACCGGCTCGCTGCTGGCGATCGCGCGCGGCGCGGGGGAGACTGCACCGCTGCTGTTCACGGTTGCGGGCGCGCAGGTGCTCACCTTCAACCTCTCTCACCAGATGGATGCGCTGCCGCTGGAGGTCTACAACGACATCCTGTCTCCGCGCACCGCCGTGATCGATCGCGCCTGGGGGGCCGCGCTCACGCTCGTGTTGCTCATCCTCCTCCTCAACCTGATCGCGCGAACCGCCTCAAGAAGGAGCCGCATGGCATGATCCGCCCAGACACCAAGAGCAAGGACCCAGTCAACGTGTCCACCGCCGATTCTGCAGCCGACCCACAGTCTGAACGTGCGGTGCAAAGCGCTGAGACGGGAGTCGCCGGCGGCCGACGCGTCTCGCTTCAGAAGTTGAACGCCTATTACGGCGAGCAACACGCCGTCAAGGGGGTGGACATCGAATTCCCTCCCATGGAGGTGACGGCGATCATCGGGCCGTCGGGGTGTGGGAAGTCGACGATGGTCCGGTGCATCAACCGGATGCACGAGGAGATCCCGGGGGCGCGGGCCGAAGGGCGGGTCACGCTCGACGACCAGGACCTCTACGGAGCGGGGGTCGACGTCACCGCGGTGCGGCGGCTGATCGGGATGGTGTTCCAGAAGCCCAACCCGTTCCCCACGATGTCGATCTCCGACAACGTCGCCGCCGGGCTGCGGCTGACCGGCATCCGCAAGGACGAGGCCCGTGAGCGGGTCGAGAGGGCACTGGGGGCGGTCGGGCTGTGGGACGAGGTCAAGGATCGCCTGAGCGCTCCGGGAATAGGCCTGTCCGGGGGCCAGCAGCAGCGCCTGTGCATCGCGCGCACGATCGCGGTCGAGCCCGAGGTGATCCTGATGGACGAGCCGTGCTCGGCGCTCGATCCGCTGGCCACGCTCAAGATCGAGGACCTGATCCAGGAGCTCAAGGAGCGCTACACGATCGTGATCGTGACGCACAACATGCAGCAGGCGGGGCGGGTCTCGGATTCGACGGTCTTCATGCTCGACGGCGAGCTCGTCGAGCACGGACCGACGACGGAGATCTTCACCAACCCCAAGGACGAGCGAACCGAGCGCTACGTGACCGGGAAGTTCGGATAGCGCCGTGCAGGAGATACGCCGCCAACAGACGCGCCACGAGTTCATCGGCGCGCTCACGGGCCTCGAGCGCCAGACGCTTGGGGGATTGGACATGGTGGGCCAGGCGCTCGACCGCTCGCTGGAGGCGGTCAACTACCAGGATGTGGAGCTGGCCGGGATGGTCGTCCACGACGATGAGCGGATCGACGGGCGCTACCTGGAGGTTCATCAGGGCATCCTGTCGCTGCTCGCCCTTCAGTCGCCGGTCGCCGGTGACCTGCGGCTGGTGGCGGCGCTGCTGCACATGATCCGCTGCGTCGAGCGGATGGGCGACCAGTGCGCGAACATCGCCAAGCTGATCCCGCTCTCCGGCCACGAAGCGCCGAAGGACAAGGACATCCTCGACGCGATCGTGCGGATGGGAGAGCTCGCCGGGTCTCAGATCTCCCAGGCGAAGGAGGCGTTCGCCTCGCGCAACGCAGAGCTCGCCCACGACCTCGTCCGCCAGGACCAGGAGATCAACCGGCTGAACCGGGAGATCTTCAAGCGCGCCGTCGAGGTCGGCGACGAGCACGAGATGCGTGAGTGGGCCATGTTCATGGTCCTCGTGGCGCGGTGCCTGGAACGCATCGGCGACAACACCGTGGACATCGCCGAGCAGGTGGTGTTCGTCGTCACCGGCCTGTTCCGTGAGATGGCCGACGCTTCGAGCCCCGGCTAGCCGGTCGCGCTTCAGTGGCCGGTTGTGGGGACGACGCCTTCCCCCCGGGCTCGCCCTCTCGTCGCCTCGCCCTCTCGCCCTCTCGGCGAGCGCATCGGCGAGAGGAACGTCGGCCCCTACGTGTGGCTGCCTCTGCCCCGGCGGGCTCCGGGCCGGTGTGCTCCTCGGTGGTGCCTGCGCGTCTCGTGACCGCGCTGCGCGACGTGGCGTGGCGGGCCCGAAGTCGGCCGGCCGGTGGTCGGATCGAGGAACAGCTTGGCGTTATTGCCGTGCGGTTGCCCGAAGCTGAACAGGCCATTGAGCGGCCCGGCGATTGCGTCGAACGAGCCGCTGATCCGCTGCAGGTGCCAGTTGTCCTCCACGAACTTGTCGACCGAGCTGAGATCGGTCAGCGTGTGGTCGATGTGACCCTGCCTCGCCCATGGTGAGATGACCAGCAGCGGCTGGCGAGGTCCGTAGCCGCAGCGGCCGTTCTGCCCGGCGAGCGGTGCAACGCTGGTCGCCCCGCAGATTCCGAGCCCGTTCAGGAAGTCCTGCGGCCCGGGGGGAGTGGGCACGGCGGAGGTGTTCGACGGGTTGTGGACGCCGCTGAAGGCGTGGTCGTAGAAGCCGTCGGAATCGTCGTAGGCGATCACCACTGCAGTGCTCGACCAGTCCGGGGTGTGCTCGAGGGCGTTGATCTCGCTGGTGACGAAGCGCTGCTCGTCCAAAGGGTTGGAGTAGCCGGCGTGGCCGTCCTGGTAGCCCGGGGCCTTCAGGAAGCTGACCGCCGGAAGATGATCGGGCGAAAGGTACCCGTGGTTGATCGCCCCGAGCAGCGCGTTGAAATCGCTGGTGTCGTACTGGTGGTTGGCGGTGTCGAACTGAGGCGTCCCCCCGCTGATCGTCGCCACCGATGCCGGCGGCAGGTGGTGGGGGTTCGCCGTGCTCGCGTAGTACTGAAACGGCTCGTGGTGGGCGATGTAGTCGTCCTTGTTGCCGTAGTTGTTGGGTCCGGGACGGGTCCCGCCGATCCCTCCGAGGGCAGCGCCGATGGGGTGCACGGCGTTGCACAGACCCTGATCGGAGGCCGGAGCCGTCGCGAACTTCCCCTTGAACTCGTCGGGCGTGAACGCGCTTGTCGGCTGGGTGGTCGTCGCCTGGCCGGCGGTCGCCGCCGCGAAGCTCGTGGTCGGGCGGAAGCCGCCCTGGAACCAACCCCAGCTCAACCCGGCGGACGTGAGCTCGTCGCCGATGTTCCTGCCGGTCAGCGATACGGCGTCGCGGGTCGAGCAGTCGTCGTAGTAGGGCTGCGCGTCGGAGATCAGCGACCTCCCGCCCTTGCCGTCGGGCACCGTGTCGCCGTTGGTGTCCGCCTTGTTGATCGTGATCCCCACGCCGCCGGTGTTGCCCGAGGCGAGGTTGATCGCGCCGGGCGAGGACGGGCCGAAGGTCGTTCCGAACGAGTTGTCACTCAGCGCGAACTGCCTGGCGTAGTGCCACAAGCCGGTCACGGTGTTGCCGTCGTAGTAGTTCAAGACGTCGCTGGCCTGGCACGGCTGGCCGGTCGCGCTCTTGCCTGAGGAGTTGCCGACGGTGGTCAGGAACTTGTCCATCTTGCCGCCGTCGAACGCCTTCTGCTCGTCGCCGTAGTCGTGGTTCTGATCGCAGGTCAGGACGTCGTTGATGTTCGACGGATCGAGCCGGCGCGGATTGACCTGCTTCCCGGTGGCGTCGGTGTTCGGATTGTTGGTCAGCAGCGTGCCGCTGCCATTCAGGCCGGGCGTGTTCGCCAGGCCGTTGACCTCGAGCGTCACGTGCGGCGCGGGGAACCGCTCGCCCGACGTGTTCGCCGCGTGGGGATAGGTGCCGAAGTAGTGATCGAACGATACGTTCTCCTGGAAGATCACCACGAGGTGCTTGATCGGCGTCGCCGTCGATCCCGCGGCCTGCGCCGCGGACGCTCGTCCAGCTGCCGCGGACGCGTGCTCGGCGCCCGTCGCGGCGATCGTCGCGCCAACCCCGCAGACGGCGGCCAGAACCGCCGCCGCGCTCCATCTCAAACCCCGCTCACCACGCATGCATTCTCCTCGGCAGTTGTCGTCAGGCACCACGAGCTCTGCGCTGGCTCACGTCGAGCAGTCCGGCGTAAGCTGGTCAGCCTGTCCGGCGCACGCGCGCAAGCGTTTGCACCCGGGAGTCTTGCCCCGCGCGCCCACCGCCGGGTTGCCATGACGTGAACCGGTTGTGAAGATCCTGACAACTCGCGAGGTGCTGGTATCATCGCCAGTGTTAGTGCCAAACGACACAAGGAGCCTGTGATGTCAGCTGCGCGCGTGCTGCTCGTTGCGAATCAGACCGCGATGGATGAGCCGCTCGTCGAAGCGGTTCGGGCTCGCTCCCAGCGCGGCCCGGTCACGTTTCACCTGGTCGTGCCGGCCACTGCGCAGGGCCTGCATCGACTGGTGGATCCAGAGGTAGCTGGAGTGCAGGACGCGCAAGCGCGCCTCGGACGGGCGCTGATCGTCCTGAGCGAGGCGGCGGGACAGGAGGTAACGGGGCACGTCGGCGATGCCAATCCGCTCGCCGCGGTGGCCGACTCGCTGAACCTCCATGGCTTTGACGAGATCATCCTCTCGACGCTGCCGCGGAGAGTCTCGCGGTGGTTGAGGATCGACCTGCCGAGCAAGATCCGGGGACTCGGGGTCCCCGTGCTCCACGTCACCGGCGCCGAAGCCGGGCGCGCCGAGGACGCCCTCGTGGATGTCGCCTAGACCCCGGCCTTGGCCGGTGGCACCTGCTGCCCGCCCCGCTCGGCGTTGCGCACCCCGTCGCCGCCGAGGGCGATCGTGGCCCTGGCCGTGACCAGGTGGTAGAGGATCAGCAGCTGAACGAGCGCCAAGGACTCGGAGCGGTACAGCTCGGTGCCGATCGTGAACTCGCCCAGGCGGCGAGCACGCAGGTGCGTGGCGAAGTGCATCCGCTCCCAGATCGCCTCCTCGATCGCGGCTGCCTGCTCAGGATCGATTCGGCCGGGGATGCGCAGCAGGCGCTGACCATCCTGCTCGGTCAGCGTCAGCCCATTCTTCTCGCCCTGCACGAACGGCGCCAGATCCGGGTGCGGTAGCCCATCGCGGAGCGTCAGCTCGGCATCGAGATGGATCGGATCCTGCTCGCCGGCCGGCGCGATGAAGGAGACGAGCATGTCGGCGTAACGGCGCTGCGGTCTGATGAACGCCTCGGAGTCCGGCTCGCGCCGGTCGAGCTCGACCAGCACCTGGTTGGTCGTGTACCCGCGCCGTGAGCAGTCGCGCTGCACCTTCCACCGGCGCCGCAGCTCCTCCGGTGGATTCAGGTAGATGCGCACGTCATAGACGTCGCGCATCTCCGGCAGGTAGTAGCCGAGCAGACCCTCGATCAGCGTGAAGCGCTCCGGCTTCATGTACACCGGTGGCCCGAACGTACCGTCCTGGTGGCGGTAGACGGGCTTGAGGATCGCCTCTCCGCGGCGCAGGTGCGCGAGCTGCTGCGCGATGATGTCGAGGTGGTTGCAGTCCGGGTGCAGGGGCGTGATCCCGAGCTCGGCCCGCTGATAGCGGTCGTAGCGGTGGTAGTCATCGGTGCAGATGTACGCGACGTTCTGCTCTCCGAGGACGCGCACCAGTCCGCGGGTGAGGGTCGTCTTGCCGGAGGCGGAATCGCCGACGACGCCGAGGATCACAGGGCGTACGTTCATCATTGGCTCCTCGAGTTCGGTGCGCCGCCGGCATGGCCTTCTTCGTGGGAGTCCTGCGGGCCGTCGTGCGACGCGTCGCCCGTCAGGACATCCTCCGGCTTGATTTCGACCAGGTCCTCGCGCGAGGGTTGCCCACCGCCACGCGCCATCTCATAGATCCGGTTCGCGTGACGCAGCCGGGCGCGCTCGATCGCGTTGCGCACGCTGCGCCCGTGGGCGAATCCGGGTTCCTGCATCGAACGCTCCAGGTACTGACGCAGAGCGTCCTGCGCCTCCGGATCGAAGCTGTACTGCTCGGCCTCGAGCATCAGGTCGGCGATCCCCAGCAGCTCGTCGAGCGCGTAATCCGGGAACTCGATGTGGTGAGCCACGCGCGAGCCCATCCCCGGGTTGAGGCGGAAGAACTCGCCCATCCGCTCCGAGTAGCCCGCCAGGATCACCACCAGGTGCTCGCGCTCGCCCTCCATCACCTGCAGCAGGATCTCGATCGCCTCCGGGCCGTAGTCACGCTCGTTCTCCGGCCGGTAGAGGTAGTACGCCTCGTCGATGAACAGAACCCCTCCGTAGGCCTGCTTGAGCACCGCCTTGGTCTTGGGCGCGGTGTGGCCGACGTACTGGCCGACGAGATCGTCGCGGGTGACCGCCACGAGCTGGTTGCGCTCGAGGTATCCGAGACGGTGCAGAAGGTCGGCCATTCGCAGCGCCACGGTCGTCTTGCCCGTCCCCGGGTTTCCCGTGAACGACATGTGCAGGGTCGGGCGGGTCGATCTGAGCCCCGTCCGTCGCCGGAGCTGGTCGACGACCAGCAGTGCCGCGATCTCGCGAATACGCTGCTTCACGGGGGCCAGCGCGACCAGCTCGCGGTCGAGCTCGTCGAGCACCGGCTCGATGTCGAACTCGCGCAGAACCTCGGCGGCGTCCGGCACCTGGGTACCCTGGGAGGCCTGCGGATTCGCCTCGCCCGCCGCGGGGGGCCGCGTGGGTGCTTCAGAGGAGCTCGTCAAGGGGTTAGCTGGTGCTCGCGGGGACTTGGCGTGATCGGGGGTGTCGGTGGAGTCGAGCTCGAAGGCGGTGAGTCCAGACCTCCAGCGCGGCGTCAAGCTTAGCCTCAATCCACCGTGGCGCCGGCTTGGACGAGGTCGTCGCCGAAGATGACAGGTTGGCCGGCCCTTCGGGTCGAACCTCTCTGCGTGAGAGTAGCCTCAGGGGTCACAGCGGTCAAGCAACCGATTTGCCGTGCTCCTACACTCAGGGGTCACAGCGGTCAAGCACCCATTTGCCATGCTCCCACATAGACGAGACTCTATCGTTCAGCCACAACTTTTACTGGTTGATCGATGGTCGGTGGAATAGGGTCGCGAGCAATGGACTCTGCGATGCTCGAGCCGCCCAGCCCGGCGGATGCTCAGTCCCGGGCCGGCTGGCTTACGGATCTGGAGCCGGTCGCGCTGGAGGCGACCCGGGCCGCCGCGCTGGCCTGCCAGCGGTGGGTCGGGCGCGGCAGCTCGGATGACGCCGACGGGGCGGCGACCGAGGCGATGCGAGGCGCGCTGGCGCAGGCCCGCGGCTGCGGGACGGTGGTGGTCGGGGAAGGGGAGAAGGACGATGCGCCGATGCTGTTCGACGGTGAGCGGCTCGGCGCCCAGGACATTCCCGAGTTCGACATCGCG
>JAABUQ010007661.1_pt1 | contig 15539 bp, 13 predicted proteins | sample 5560001 | NCBI WGS metagenome assembly JAABUQ01 (sample SAMN10711888, study PRJNA513371) | rock metagenome | isolation source: Antarctica rocks | place: Antarctica: Victoria Land, Finger Mt nord | collected 2015-12-18 | reverse complement strand
GCTACGGCTTGACGGGCTGAAGGTCGTGGCGCAGGCTTTCAGCCATCTGAATGAGGCGGGGGCTGATATCGACGGGATGCGGGTGCGACGCTTCCAAGGAATGCAAAGTCTTGGGAAGCGCAGCAATGGCCGATTGCGCGTATTTGCGGATGTTGGCGCTGGAGGGGCTTGGCTCGACCAGTTCGCCATTCATGACCATGGGCCGAATCAGCGGCTCACCTTTGAAATCGGCATTGCATTCGGTGTAAAGGGCTACTACGTCGCGATCGGGGTAGCGATAGATCTGTTTGGCGCCGGGGAGCGTGCTCTTTTCACCGCTGAATTTTGCCGTGTAGTGAACGGTGTCGCCGCGCTTCAGCTCAACAAGTTTGTAGACTGCCGAAAGTGCGGGTGCATCGGCGGAGGTGGCGAGTTGGGTGCCGACGCCAAAGGAGTCGATGGGCGCTCCGGCGCGCACCAGTTCGGCGAGCCGGTGTTCGTTCAGATCGTTGGTGACGAAGATTTTCGCATCACGCAAGCCGGCGTCGTCGAGAATGCGGCGGACTTCACGCGAGAGCTGAATGAGGTCGCACTATCGAGGCGCACGCCCCAGCAAGGTGGTCCTAGCCGCGCGACCAAGTGCGCGGCTTCGACCGTGTTGTAGGTGTCGAGGAGGAAAACGCTCGCGTCGCCAAGCAATCGCTGAAGCGAGCGGAACGACTCTTCTTCGCTTGGGAACGCCATGATCCAGGAGTGCGCAGCGGTGCCGAAGACGGGAATGCCGAAGCGCAAGCCAGCCTCTGTGTTGCTGGTACCGGAACAGCCGGCCAGATAGGCGGCGCGGCCGGCGAGAACACCCGCTTCCGGCGAATGCGCGCGACGGCTGCCGAATTCAACAACCGAGCGGCCCTCAGCGGCGATGAGGCAGCGCGCGGCTTTCGACGCAATGCTGGTCTGGAAAGCAAAGGTGGAGAGCAGGTACGTTTCGACCAGTTGGGCTTGAACGAGCGGCGCGCGGATGATGGCGATGGGCTCGTTCGCGAATACCGGTGTTCCCTCCGGCAGGGCGAACACGTCACCGGTGAAGCGAAGCTGGGCTAGGAATTCGAAAAATTCGGGCGGAACGTTCTTGAAGTGCGGAAGTGAGCGAAGATAGGCGAGCTCTTCCCGACTGAATTGGAGCGTCACGAGATATTCGAGCGCTTGCTGTAAACCGGCTGCGACCAGGAAATTGCGGGTTTCGGGAAGCCGCCGTACCGTGAGTTCGAATGTCGCTTGTTCCTGCGTTTTCCCGGCGGCGAAATACCCGGCTGCCATGGTGAGTTGGTAAAGATCGGTATTAAGAGCAGACATGGGGGCAATGTTTACGAGCGAACGCCACGAAGGGATCGCCTCCGAGCGGCGCATGCGCGATGACCTCCTCTACTTCTTAGAGCTAGAGGTCGTTTGCTTAATCGCTTTACTTGAATCCAGAATATCGTTTATAGCTTTGGTGTCGAGCTGGTACAGTGCCGGTTCGTTGCTTCGGCGGGCGATGTAGCCGTCCGCAGTCTTGGCAAATTCGGCTTTCTCCGTCCGTTTGCCGTCATTCGATGTCACGGCAATGCTGACTGTTGGAGCGGTGAAGCCTGAATCGACGAACTTAGCCGCCGCTACGTCGCGCAGTTTATCGATGAAGGACTGAATGGAACCGGGATCCATGGTAGCTCCGTTCCAGTCGGAGCCGCTGCGCACGTAAACTTTGTCGCTCGTACCCTGCTGAAGCTCGATCTTCGTGGGGTCGCTGAAACCGAAATCGAAAATTTTCTTGTTTCGGAAATCTTCGAGAGGCTTCGCCAACTCTTTTCCAAGATCGGCCGAGACCTTGTAGGCGCCCTTCACTATGCTGCTTTTCGCGTAATAGTCGTCGGCGTTCTTGCGTAAGTCCAAGGTTTGGGTGCCGGCTGCGTCGCTGGCTTTTGCGATACCGGCGGGCTGGCCAGAGGCGTAAGCGGCTTCAGTTTTCGTGGCACTATCCGCGGTACCGGAGAGATCCATTTTGGCTTCCGTTAACTTGCGAAGCAGTTCTTCCACCTGGAAACTGTCAGCGCGATACGGTTGCGGCTTGAGGATCTGCCAATCGTTCCCATTGTTCTTGCCGAACTCGATGTCCGACTTGCCGGAGACCAGTTCGATGCGCGTGAGCTTGTTCGAATCGAACGTGAGCAGGCGTTTGTCGCGCAGGTCGTTGGTGCTTTTGTCGAGCGAAGTCTTGGTCGAAGAGGCCACGGCATAGACTTTGGGGCTCGCTCCGGAACGCGCATAGACCAGCGAGCCGGCGGGGATGTCGTCACCGAAGTAGAGGGCTTCGGACTTGCCATTATTCTCATGCACCGTGACAGTGAGGCTGGGAGCGTTGAGGCCGTACTTGCTCAGATCTGCCGCCTTCTCTTCCACCACGTTGTCGGCCGTAAGCGGATTGAGCGACGAAGCGATGCCGTTCACCGCGTCCTGATCCGCGGGCAGCACTTCCGGGCTAGTGATGGCCCACTTGCCATTCTGGCGCTGGAGCGAGAGAGCGGAGCCGCCCTTCTTATTCAGATCGATTTCCTGCACCTGGGCCGCGGGTATATCCACCAATTTCGCGGTAGCGGCGGCGGGTGTGGTGGATGCTGCCGCTTGCGGATGGCGCTTTGCCCACCACACAGCTCCACTAAGAGCAGCGAGAACGAGTGCTGCTACGAGAAGGTTTCTTTCCCGCATGCTATCTCCGCTTCAGGAAGATCGAAACGCCGCCGGCGATGATGAGCAGCGGTATCGCGATCAGATCGAAATAGAAAAAGACGTTCATCTGGCGCTGGGTGACGTTCAGGCGGCGATCTTCGGCTTCTTTAGGACGGATGGAAATCAGGTCTTCGTCCGAAGATAGCCAGTTGATGGAATTGAGAGCCAGGTCGCGATTGGCTTGAAATCCGAGCATGCTGTTGGTGAGAAAACCTGAGCTGCCGATTACGACAAAGCGGCCGGGCTTGCTGGTTTTGCCCGTATTGTAAGAGCCTGCGGCACCCAGTACGAACGGGCCTTTCTTGTTGTTCGGATCCGCCTGATTAATTTCATTGGTGTCGAGGCGAGTGGTTGCAATCGCACGATCGGTGGTAGAGAAGAGTTTCTCGACAGTGCTCTTGCCGGCGTTCTGGATTTGCATCGAGCGGGCAATGGGGAAACCCGTGAAGCTGTTCTTCAGGTCGGCCACGATGGGTTGGGTCCCGTAGCTGCTTACGAGAGGAATTTCAGCGCCAAACCCGAACAATTGGCCCATAGGATTCTGCTCCAGAACCAGATCTTTGTCCTCGGTGACGCCCCACGATTGCAGAAGCTCAGTTAGGCCCGCGTTTTCAGAGATGTGTTCGCGTTGAAAATCGAGCGGGGGATCGAGAAGAAACAGGACGCGGCCGCCGCTTTGGACGTAATTCTTGATGGCAGTTACTTCGTTGGCGGTGTAATCGGCTTTAGGTCCAGCAATGGCGAGGACGGTGCAGTCGGCGGGAACCTCGGTCTTATCGATCAGCGTGACGGCTTGCGCCTGGTAGTTATCGCGCTCCAGAAGAGTTTTGAACTGCGACAAGCCGTTCGAATCGGTGCCGTCCAGCGGGTGCTCCTGGCTGCCGCTGACGAAGCAAACCCGGCGCACGCCCTTCAGATCTTTCAGAAATGCGCCGGTGATGCCTTCTTCCGTCAGGGACTTGGCTTCTTCACGGCGCTGGCCGATTTCCACGTAAGCGGTTCCGGGGAAGCGCAGGCCGTAGGCTCGCGCCACCGTGGGCTGCTTCTGGTAATCGATGTATTGAACGTGAATCTTTTGGGAGAGATTGCGGTACCGGTCCAGCATTCCCTTTGCCGCATCGAAGCCGCTGCCTTTGTCGATGTAGGTGAGGGTGGCGTCGCTCTTCAGATTCTTGATCAGTTTTGAGGTTTCCTGAGACAAAGTGAAGCGCTTGTTGCTGGTGGTGTCGTAGGTCTTGTTGTAGCGATTGCTCAGCCAGTTGACGAGCACCAATGCGGCGATGACCACGATGGTGTAGAGCCCGGCGGTGGCGCCGAAGCGCGCTTGGCGAGCCGCCACCGTGTCCTTGCGTCCCGCAGGTTTGGGGGTTGTGCCGTTTGGAATGACGTCTGCCATTTAGGCCCTCCACCGCAACGACTCGAGCGAGCGAGACGTCAGAAACAATCCAAGGAAAATCATAGAAAGGTAATAGATCAGGTCTTTGGTATCGATGACGCCGCGCGAGAAGCTATCCATGTGGCTGACGATCGACAAGTAGTTCAGCACTTGCACGGTACCCGAGTTGCCGAAGGAAGTGGTCCAGTTCAGAATCCATAGCACGAGTGCCAGCGCGAAACCGATGGCGCCGGCCACGATCTGGTTCTTGGTGAGCGTGGAGATGAATGTCCCGAGCGCGAGTAGGCACGCGCCCTGAAGCAGGATACCTAAGAAGCCGGTGGCCACTGGCTTCCAATCCGGATTGCCGTAGAGAAACAGGAACGAGAAGTCGAGCAGCAGAACGAGAAGCAGGGCACCGTACATCAGGACGGCGGAAAGCCATTTACCGATCACGATCTCCATGTCATGAACGGGAGAAGTGACAAGCAGCTCGATGGTTCCCTGACGCTTCTCTTCGGCGAAGAGCCGCATGCTGATAAGGGGAATGAGGAAAAGGCCGACCACCGCGATGTTAGAGAACAGCGGTGCGATGACCTGCTCATTCACGTTCATGGGCATCGCTTGGCCGCTCATCTGGCTTTCGAGCGAGGCACGAACGAAGCTGGCGCTGATGATGTAAGTGAAGAAGCCGCTTAGAACGGCGAAGATGGAGAGCAACACCCATGCGATAGGAGAAACGAAATAGGAATACAGCTCACGGCGGCAGATGGTCCAGATGTTTCTCATTGAACACCTCCATCCACGAGGGGCAGGGCGGGGGTCGCGTTCGATCCGGTTAGCTGCAAGTAGACCTCTTCGAGCGAAGGCGTGGTGGATTTAAGCTCCAGCAGATTCCATCCGGCATGCACAACGGCGCGCGCGACGTCCGCGCGAGCGCTGTGATCGCCGAGACTTTCGACTTCAAAGATCAGGCGATCGCCCGCGGCCGTTCTTTCGAGAACTTTGCTCACTCCGGGAACTTGCTCGAGTCTTTGCTGAACGGCGAAGGCGTCGCCGTTTCCGGCGGTGTCTACCTGTACTTCCACCGCGTTTCCAATGCCGCGATTCTTCAGCCGTTCCACCGAATCGGTGGCGACCAGCGTGCCTCTATTGATGATGATGACCTTGCGGCAGATCGCTTCTACTTCAGGCAGGATGTGAGTGCTCAAGATAATGGTGTGTTCGCCGGACAAGCGCGTGATCAGGTCGCGGGTCTCGGTGATCTGTTTCGGATCGAGACCGGAGGTTGGTTCGTCCAGGATGAGCACGTCGGGATTGTGAATGATGGCTTGAGCGAGTCCAACGCGCTGGCGGTAGCCTTTGGAGAGCTTCGAAATCAATTTTGACTTCACGTCGGCGACGGAGCAGCGTTCCATCACCTGTTCGGTGCGGCTCTTCACTTCGCCGCTGGGCACGTTCTTGAGCCGCGCGACGAACATGAGGTAGTCGGCAACGCTCATTTCCGGGTAGACCGGCGGTGATTCCGGAAGATAACCGATACGCTTCTTCACTTCAAAGGGTTGTTCGAAGACGTCAAACCCAGCGACTGTCGCCTTTCCCGCCGTGGGCGGCATGAAGCATGTCAAGATGCGCATGGTGGTGGTTTTCCCAGCCCCATTGGGGCCCAGGAAACCTACGATGTCACCCTTGTCCACGCTGAACGAGATGTTGTTGACAGCGACGTGGCGCGCGTATCTCTTGGATAGACCTTCAACCTGAATCATATGGTTAGACGAAAACGATTCGGCCCAGCGGCGTAGCCTGAACCGGTCTGGATCTTTTCTGGATCTTTTCTTCGCCGGTCACTTAGCCGAACACAATGTGCGCCCGGCCCTATTGCTACGACGAAAATACCTAGGATAGTGAAGCGGGAAAACCGCTGTCAATTGAGACGAACGGTTTCCCGAACCGTTAGGGACGGAAGGTGTCAGCGTTTACTCACCCAACCCCAGCCCGACGGTTTGAAATCCTGCATCGACAAATACTACGTTTCCGGTCACTCCGCGGCCGAGGTTGCTGGCCAGAAAGACGGCGGTATCGGCCACCTCGGCGGGGTCTGTATTTCTCCGTAGCGGAGCAAGGGCCGCCACTCCGTCGAGCACCTTCGAAAAATCTTTGATCCCGCGCGCGGAAGTGGTCTTGATGGGGCCGGCCGAGATGGCATTGACCCGAATGTTTTTGGGCCCGAGATCGCTGGCTAAGTAGCGTACGGAGGCTTCGAGCGCCGCCTTAGCGACCCCCATCACGTTGTAATTCTGCACTACACGCGTAGACCCGAGGTAAGTCATGGTCGTGATGGAGCCGCCGTTGGTCATTAAGGGAGCGACAGCACGGGAGACGGATACCAGCGAATAGGCGCTTACTTCGTGCGCCAGAAGAAAACCATCGCGGCTGGTCTCGAGAAAGGGGCGGCTCAGGTCTTCTCTGTTGGCGAAGGCAATACTGTGAACCATTGCATCCAAGGAAGGCGCGGCGCTCTTCAATTCGGAAGCGAGACGATCGAGCTCTTCCGGCTTTGTGACGTCGCAGCTTAGAATCTTGGCGGCTTTCAGCTCAGAACCTAATTCTTCGACAGTTTCGCGCTGGCGTTCACTTTGGTAGGTGAGTATGAGCGACGCGCCTTCCCGAACGAATGCCGAAGAGATCGCGTAAGCGATGCTCCACTTGTTCGCGAGGCCCAAGACCAACGCAGTCTTGCCAGCCAATAACTGTGACATGAATAGGTCATTGTAACGTGGTGGGTCTGCGTAAACGTTCGGCCTACCGCAAGCGAGGGTCAAAGAGAAAAGGCTGCGGAACTGAAAACTGAATGTGGCGAAATTCTGGATGGGCAGGATTCATTACGAAGTTTCGCTCACTGGGGATGACGCTTGATGGGATGGATAGTACAGCGGATCGCCGTTCGATCACCCAGCGATCACCGAATCGTTGGGTCTCGACGACCGGTACTATGGAGTCCCAATGTTCCGGCAGTTGCGCATCGGAGATGTGCTCGATTCGAATGTCATGAATGGCGATTTCAGCGAGGGAGTAATTGACCGGGAGCACGGAAAAATTGGCGAGTATCTCAAGCGCGGCCAAGGAGACGGAACCGGCAGCATAGATCACTTCGGTTCCGATTGAGTTCCAGCGGCCGCCCCGGAGAGCAGCACCTTTTCCACTGTTTGCAGGATAGGTCTGCTTAAAAAAGACGATATGCCGTCAGGCGATGCCGTGTTCCAGCCTGGTGAGCACTGTTTCGACTGCTTCTTTGCCCTGCGGGGTGACGAGTTGAGATACTGGGGTTTCGAAATTCAGCGCGCGAACGGGCGTGCCCAGCCAACGTAAGGCTTGCTCCCGGTCTCCTATGACTTGAGTGGCGCGGTTTAGGAGATTATCCAGTGATGTCAATTCGACGGGGACCGGTCTTACACGGGGTGAGGCCATGCGTTTTCTCAGGCTTGATTTCTTAAGAACCATTATGTCTTATTTCCTCTATCGGCTCAAGGGGAGCTGTTATTAAATGGGGAGCTGTTATTGAAGCAATTTGAACATTCAGCGAATATAACCATCCAGAAAAATCCAGCTAAGTTGTTAGGATAAAACGAGTTTCCTGTTCCGGGCTTTATGAACTGCAACAGCGAGCCGGTAAGCTGCCGGAGGACAGACGATTGCGAGTAGGGCTTTTTACACGCGAGTACCCGCCGAACATCTATGGCGGCGCCGGGGTTCACGTCGATTACCTCAGCCGTGAGCTGGCCAAGAAGATTGAAGTGGAAGTGCATTGCTGGGGAGATCAGAACTACGATAGCGGCAATCTGCACGTGCGTGGGGAGCAGCCCTGGAGCGAGATCACCAACGGCACCACCGAGAAATTCAAGGGCGCGCTGGAAGCGTTTAGCCTGAATCTCACGCAGGTAAAGGCGCTGAGCGGCGTGGATATCGTTCACACGCACACCTGGTACGTGTCGATGGCCGGATTTCTAGCCAAGAAGCTGTACAACGTTCCGTTCGTTCTGACCACGCATAGCCTGGAACCGTTGCGCGCCTGGAAAGCGGAGCAGCTTGGGAGCGGTTACGCCATGAGTTCCTGGATGGAGCGGACGGGCATTCTAGATGCCGATGCGGTGATTGCCGTCTCGAACGGGACCAAGGAAGACATTCTGCGCGTGTATCCGGTGCGTCCGGAACGCGTGCATGTAATTTACAACGGCATCCAACTGGATGAGTATCGAAAAACCCGCGAGACGACGGCGCTGAAGACGTATGGGGTTGATCCGGATGCGCCTTATGTGTTGTTCGTAGGCAGAATCACGCGGCAAAAGGGCGTCACGCATTTAGTGGATGCGATTCGCTACATGCCGCCCGACACGCAGGTGGTGCTTTGCGCGGGTGCGCCGGATACGCCGGAGATTGCGGCGGAGATGCGCCTGAAGGTGGAAGAAGCGCGCCTTCGAAATCCGCGCGTGTTGTGGATTGAAAAGATGGTTTCGAAACCGGAGGTTATTCAACTGTACAGCCACGCGCGCGTGTTCTGTTGCCCGTCCGTCTACGAGCCTTTCGGCATTATCAACCTGGAGGCAATGGCGTGCGATGCTCCCGTGGTGGCTAGCGCGACGGGCGGGATCAAGGAAGTGGTGGTGGATGGTGAAACCGGATACCTGGTGCCCTTCGATCCGGATCCCACCACGGGCTTTCCCACCGATGCCGACCGATTCGCCAGAGATTTGGCGGCAAAAGTGACAGAGCTGCTCCACGATCCCGACAAGTGCAAGCGGTTTGGGGAGGCTGGTCGCAGGCGAGTAGAGGAAACGTTCAGTTGGACGGCGATTGCGGACCAAACCATTGCCCTTTACCGGACGCTTACTAATGAATCAAAGCGCGCGCCCAGCCGTTAAGCAATGATCGTCGATAATCGTACCGTTGTGGAGGAGAAAGTGAAAGTAAGCGCGCACCCGCAGCAGGCCGGACGCCGGCGAGTCATTATTGAGGGCGTTTCGCCAGAAGTAGACGGCGGCCGGTTTCCGGCGAAGCGAACTGTGGGTGATGCCGTGCGCGTGGAAGCCGATATTTTTACGGACGGTCATGATGCGATCGCCGCAGTGGTTCGGTTTCGCCAAGAGAAATCGTCCGCTTGGACTGAGCACCCGTTCGGAGCGCTTGTGAATGACCGCTGGGTTAGCGAGTTTCCAGTAACGGCACTCGGGCGTTACCTGTTCACAATTCACGCCTGGGTGGATCACTGGGAGACGTGGCGGCGCGATCTCCTAAAGCGAATTCAGGCCGAGCAGGACACTCCGCTCGATTACCGGATTGGCGCCGAGCACATTGAAGCGGCAGCAGAGCGCGCCCATGGAATCGATGCAGACCGGCTGCGGGAACAGGCCGAATTGCTCAGCAGCACTGTAGACATCCCGGAAAAGCGCGTATGTGCGACCGATACATCTCTGAACGACACAATGCTCCGGCATCCGGACCGCCGGTTTGCGACCGAGTTGGATCATGAACTCGCCATCGTGGTGGATCCCGTCAGCGCGCGGTTCAGTTCGTGGTACGAGTTGTTCCCGCGCTCCACTTCCCCAGAGCCGGGCCGGCACGGCACGTTCGCCGATTGCACCGCGCGATTGCCCTATGTCGCGGATATGGGGTTCGATGTGGTGTATCTTCCCCCGGTGCATCCGATTGGGACGAACTTTCGCAAGGGCAAGAACAATTCGGTCACGGCAGAACCGGGCGAGGTGGGCAGCCCTTGGGCGATCGGCGCCAAGGATGGCGGGCATAAATCGGTGCATCCGGACCTCGGCACGTTAGAGGACTTCCGCGCGCTTGTGCAGCGGGCGTCGCAGCTAGGCCTGCAAGTGGCGCTCGATATCGCCTTCCAAGCAGCGCCCGATCACCCTTACGTGAAGGATCATGAGGAGTGGTTCCGCAAGCGCCCGGACGGAACTATCCAATACGCCGAGAACCCGCCCAAGAAGTACCAGGACATCTATCCATTCGATTTCGAAAGTTCGAAATGGTGGGAGATGTGGCAGGAGTTGAAGAGCGTCTTCGATTTCTGGATCGAGCAAGGCGTGCGTATTTTTCGCGTGGACAATCCGCATACCAAAGCGTTCCCCTTCTGGGAGTGGTGCATCACCGAGATCAAAAGCGACTGGCCGGAAACGCTGTTTTTGTCCGAGGCCTTCACGCGACCGAAGATTATGTACCGGCTGGCGAAGGTTGGCTTCAGCCAGTCTTACACTTACTTCCCGTGGAGAAACGCCAAGGAAGAGCTGACTACGTATCTGACAGAGCTCACGAAGACGCCAGTGCGAGATTTTTTTCGCCCGAATCAATGGCCGAATACACCCGATATCCTAACTGAATTTCTGCAATTGGGAACGCGCGCGGCTTTCATGATCCGCTTGCTTTTGGCTGCCACGCTGGGCGCGAATTATGGCATCTACGGCCCGGCGTTTGAGTTGCTGGAGGGCCGGCCGGTTCGCCATGGCAGTGAAGAGTATCTGGATTCGGAGAAGTATCAGATTCGGGCTTGGGATCTCGAACGACCGGATAGTCTGCGGGAATTTATCACGTTGGTGAATCGCATCCGGCATGAGAATCCGGCTCTGCAGAGCGACTGGCTGCTGGATTTTCATCCGGTGGATAACGATCAGTTGATCTGTTACAGCAAGCGGTCTGCCGACGGAACGAACCTGATTGTGGTGGTCGTAAATCTGGATCCGCATCATCGCCAGTCCGGGTTTGTGGAACTTGCGCTGCAAGATCTGGGTATTGAAGAAGACCGGCCTTACCAAGCCAACGATCTGCTTACCGGCGCGCGATATATGTGGAGTGGCCCCAGAAATTATGTGGAGTTGGATCCGAACAGCGTACCGGGGCATATCTTTCGCATCCGTCGGCGGCTTCGCGTGGAAACGGATTTCGAGTACTTCCTGTAAAGTGCGGCCTCCGTGTCAGAATCCATAACGTATGGCCTCCCCGGATCAAGACTCCAGCGATTTGAGACGTGACACACCGGTTCTGGAGATTAGCTCGCTCGAGAACGCGTTCGACGACGCTTCCGTCGCGCAACTCGCTTCGATTTTGCCCGAGTACATAGCGCAAAGGCGCTGGTTCCGGGCAAAGACGCGCACGATTCAGAAGGCCGAAATTGAGGATGTACTAGCGGTGCCGGGTACTCAGGCCTATGTCCTTGTGATTCGCCTTGATTACACAGATGGTGAACCGGACAACTATGTGCTGACGCTGGCCCTAAGCGATAGGCGATCAGGGGAAGACTCGATCGCGGGATATCGAACGCGGGATGGGCAGGAAGGGGAGCTGCACGAGGCGCTGTTGAGGCCAGAACTGCGCGGCGCCCTACTGGAGGCGGTGGCGCGCAGCAGAAATTTTGCGGGAGTAAAGGGCGATTTGGCCGCTTTACAGACCAGCGCATTTCACGGTAAATGCGACGACGCCGGCCTGCGGCTGGAAAGCTCGGTTTCGCGAGCGGAACAGAGCAATACTTCGATCCTCTATGGCGACCGCTTCATTTTGAAGCTGTTCAGGAAGATTGAGCCGGGCATCAATCCGGATGTGGAGATTGGCGCGTTTCTGACGGAGCGAAAGTTTCGGAATACGCCGGCGGTTCTGGGTCAGTTCGAGTACCGTTCGAAAGACGGCGCTACGGTGTATTCGGCGGGTATTCTGCAGGAATTCGTCCGCAACCAGGGTGATGCGTGGAAGTACACGCTCGATTCGCTAAGCGGCTATTTCGAGCGTGCGCTAGCGACAGGGGCGCAAGCGCCGGCATTGCCCACGGATCATCCTCTAGAGCTGATGGACCACGATCTGCCGCGGAATGCGCGGGAACTGTTTGGTGAGTACCTCCAATCCGCGCGTTTGCTGGGAGTGCGCACGGCGGAGATGCACGCGGCCTTAGCGGACGAGAGTGGCGGCGCTGATTTCGCGCCCGAGCCCTTTACGCCAGAAGACGGGCGGAAGCTCTATGAGGAGATGATCAGCCAAGCGGATATCACCTTCGGACTGTTGCGCCGCAAACAAGCGATGCTGGTGGATGCGGCAGCGGATAACGCAAAGCAGGTTCTGCACAGGGAGCATCGCTTACTGGAGAATTTGTCTCCTCTGCGCGATCAGCCCATAAACGCCGTGCGCATCCGCTTTCACGGGGATTATCATCTGGGGCAGGTTCTCTACACCGGCAGCGACTTCATGATCATCGATTTTGAAGGCGAGCCGGCGCGCCCGCTTCGGGAGAGGCGGACCAAAACGCTGGCGATGCGTGACGTCGCCGGCATGATCCGCTCGTTTCAGTATGCCGCGTACGCCGCGCTCTTCGGGCAAGTGTCGGGAGTTTCAACGAACCCCGAGATGAGGAGCGCCGTCGAATCCTGGGCCGCTTTCTGGAACTCTTGGATCGGCGCGACTTACTTGCGAGGCTATTTCAGCGCCGCTGGAAGTGCGCAGTTCGTTCCGGCAAATTCGGACGAGCGGCGGGTTGTGTTTGACGCATTTCTTTTGCAGAAGGCGCTCTATGAGGTAGCGTACGAGTTGAACAACCGGCCGGATTGGGTTCGTATACCGCTCCGAGGCATCTTGAGTCTTGTTAGTTAGGGGCTTAGCTACATGGCGAATAGCTCACGGCTCCTCAACGACAACGATCTCTACTTTTTTCAGGAAGGCACGAACGGTAAGCTGGCCGAGGTTCTGGGCGCACACATACAGACGGAGCAAGGCGGGACTCAGTTCGCGGTATGGGCTCCGAATGCGCGTTATGTGTCCGTAATAGGAACTTTTAACGAGTGGAACAAGAGCGCGAATCCATTGTCGGCTGGCGTGGCTGGAGTTTGGCAAGGACACATTCCCAATGCATCCGTCGGGGCGCGGTACAAGTACTACGTCGAATCCAAGTCCGGCGAATACAAGGCCGATAAAGCCGATCCGTTCGGCTTCTGGCACGATGCGCCTCCGCGGAATGCTTCGGTGATTTGGGATTTGAGTTACCAATGGGGTGACGAGTCCTGGATGACGACCCGGCGGGGAGCCAACAACCTGGATGCGCCGATGTCCATCTACGAAGTGCATCTAGGGTCGTGGCGCAGGGTGGCTGAGGAAGGCAACCGGTCCCTCAGCTATCGGGAATTAGCCGAACAACTAGTGCCGTACGTACAAGAAATGGGATTCACGCACGTGGAATTCATGCCCGTGATGGAACACCCGTTCTATGGATCATGGGGTTATCAGATTACCGGGTTCTTTGCGCCGACGAGCCGTTACGGCAATCCGCAGGATTTTATGTACCTGGTGGATCGCTTCCACCAGAGTGGGATTGGCGTGATTCTCGATTGGGTGCCGTCGCACTTCCCGCAAGACGAGCATGGCCTAGGTTATTTCGACGGCGCGCATGAATATGAACCGGCCGATCCGCGCCGCGGCGTCCATCCGGATTGGAACAGCTTCATCTTCGATTACGGGCGGCCGGAGGTGCGGAGTTTTCTACTAAGCAATGCGCTGTTTTGGCTGGATCAATATCATGCCGACGGACTGCGGGTAGATGCAGTCGCGTCGATGTTGTACCTGGATTACTCGCGGCGCGCTGGCGAGTGGATTCCGAACCAATATGGAGGGCGCGAAAACCTGGAAGTCATTGCGTTCCTGCGCCTGATGAATCAGGACGTCTTTAAGGCTCACCCGGATGTCCAGACGATTGCTGAAGAATCTACTGCCTGGCCCATGGTCTCGAGGCCGGCTTACTTAGGCGGACTCGGCTTCGGATTGAAGTGGGACATGGGTTGGATGCACGACACGCTCGCGTACATGTCGCAGGACCCGCTGTTCCGCAAGTTTCATCATCACGAGCTGACGTTCCGGATGGTGTACGCATTCAATGAAAATTTCGTGCTGCCTCTTTCGCATGACGAGGTGGTCTACGGCAAAGGTTCGTTGCTACGAAAAATGCCGGGCGACGATTGGCAGAAATTTGCCAACCTGCGGCTGTTGTTCTGCTACATGTATGCTCAGCCGGGTAAGAAGCTGCTGTTTATGGGCGGTGAGTTCGGGCAGTGGCAGGAATGGAATCACGACGGCAGTTTGGAATGGGGTCTGCTCAAGTTCGAATTCCACGCGGGCTTGCGGCTGCTGGTGGGTGACTTGAACAGCCTCTACCGTTCGGAGGGCGCGCTGCACATAAGCGAATTTAATCCGTCTAGTTTCGAATGGATCGATCTTCATAATGATGAGAAGAACGTCCTGAGTTTTCTCCGCAAAGGTGGTTCCTCGGATCAGGTCACGGCGGTGGTGTGCAACTTTAGCCCGGTTCCGCGTGGGAGCTACCGGATCGGCGTACCGCGCAAGGGATTTTGGAAAGAAGTTCTGAACTCGGACGCGAAGCAATACGGCGGGAGCGGGAGAGGCAACTTTGGTGGAGTAGATACGGTGCCGATTCCGCTGCATGGCCGGAGTTATTCGATTACGCTCGATCTGCCTCCGCTGGCGACGGTATTTTTCCGCTGGACAGGCGATGGCGAGAAATAATGCGAGTGAGCTAAAGAGCACGCCGGGGTCAGCCGTTGTTAGGATAGAGAGGAGCCAAGCTCATAGCGAACCCGTCGCACGCCATGGCGCGTTGCGTCGAGGCCACCGCACATTGAACCTTGCTGACCGTTAAGTGTTCCGTCCGGGTCGCCCGATAGCCGTACTTGTCGCTTTCCCTTTGTATGACCAATCTTATTGAAGACATCTCCTTATCCGAGCGTCTGCAGCCGCGAGTCGAGGTGGAGGAATGGATGGCCAAGACCGGGCGCAAGCTGCGGAAAAAGCATATTGTTTTCAAGCACGAACGTCACACCATCCGGCCCCTGCTGAAGCTCTTCCTTCAGATAAGCGGGTTGTACCAGCGAGGTGTCGAAAACGCGCTCTCTCCTGTTGTGCGAAAGCTGGAACTTGTCTTCCCGAACCTGCCGGAGGAATTTGACGGCTTCCAATTGCTTCACCTCTCCGATCTGCACATTGACGGCGTGGAGGGACTGCCTGAGGCTCTCGCGCCGTTGCTGAGCGAATTACAACCAGACATGTGCGTCATGACCGGCGACTATCGATTCGAGGATGAAGGGTCGTGCCGGCGAGTTTACCCCCGGATGCGCGCGGTGGTGCAAAGCATCTCGGCAAAGCACGGGATCTTCGCGATTCTCGGGAATCACGATGTTTCTGAGATTGCCCATGCGTTAGCGAAGATGGGCGTCCGCATGCTGGTGAACGAAGCGGTTGAGATCAGCCAGGGCAGGGCCTCTATTTGGCTGGCCGGCCTCGATGACGATTTCGCCTATCAAACCGACGATCTTCCGGGCGCGCTCTCTTCGGTGCCGCCCGATAGCTTCAAAATTCTGCTGGCCCACAC
>JAABUQ010007660.1_pt1 | contig 15541 bp, 14 predicted proteins | sample 5560001 | NCBI WGS metagenome assembly JAABUQ01 (sample SAMN10711888, study PRJNA513371) | rock metagenome | isolation source: Antarctica rocks | place: Antarctica: Victoria Land, Finger Mt nord | collected 2015-12-18 | reverse complement strand
TCCGAAGCTGGCCCCATCCGCTTCTCGAGTCTTTTTGGAGGCCAACAGACGCTCGTGATTTACAGCATGATGTATGGTCCGCAACGCAAAGCGCCGTGTCCGATGTGCACATCGTTTCTATCCGCGTGGAACGGGATTGCGGCCAATCTGGGCCAACGCGTCTCCATTGCCGTCACTGCCCGCTCGCCCATCGAGCGCCTGATCGAGTACAAGAATCAACGTGGCTTCACGAATCTGCCCTTGATTTCCGATGTGTCAGGCGAGTACACTCGCACCTATGTAAATCCCGAAGACGCCGATGTCCCCGGGTTCAGCGTTTTCAATCGACGCGATAAGGTCATCCGCCACTTCTACAGCGGTGAGATGAGCTCAGCGATGGCAGATCCCGGACAAGATCCGCGTGGCGGCCCTGACCTTGATCCTCTATGGCTGATGTTGGACTTAACGCCCGAAGGCCGCGGTACGGACTGGTATCCGAAACTGAACTACGGACATAAATAAGTCGCTTCTTCCTCGCTCTGCACACAACTTGGTGATCCTGGCGCTAACGGCTAGCATGTTACGAGCCATGTCCGAACAGCCCGCAAACCGGACATTGAGTCTCGGCGCTCCCAAACCGAGTGTAGTCGGCAAGTGACGGGTAATCGCCCTCGCTCAGCCGGTCATCCTCAGATCGTCACTTCGCAGATCGTCACTTCGCCGTCACCGAGGACTATGTTGCCGACCCAATCAAGTGTCGTTTCCAGACTCCCAACCAGTGGCACTTTAATCACTAAGTGTGGCCAGAATGCGTTTGCTGAAAGTTCGTTCGTGAAACCCGCTATTTCGTGAAGCCTCGAGCATCGAGCCAACGGATGATGATTTCCGGATACCCTTCGACGGTGCGCTCAGGCAATAACGGATCGTCTTCATATCCAGTCGTCGACCTTAGTAACGTGTGCCCTGCTCCGGGAAAGGTCACAATCGTCAGATCCTTTAAGCCGGCTTGTTTAGCCGCCTTGCGAAAGCGCGCCGCGCTGTCGCTGGCGTCGACGTTCTTGTCGAGTGCTCCGAACAGTGCCAGCGTGGCTGTACGAACGCGCAGCAATGTCGCTGCCGGATCGTAGATTAGCGCAGCTTGCAAGGCGGCCAGCATCGGTGGTGGCGGTGGAGTTGTCATTCCGGGGGGAACCCGCATATAAGGAAACCACGACTGCTTCTTTGCCGCATTCAACGCTTCGCCCGCTGTGCGCCAATTCGAGTTCGTCTGCAAGGCGAGGAGCATCGTTCGTTCGAAGGCGAGTGCAGGAGACGTCTGTTCCGAGGTGAATCGGTCGTGTTCGCGCAAAGCCTGCCCAATCTCGTACAGCACATTTTCCGTGATGCTTTCACTTGGGGCGCTCTTCAAGATGAGGAACGCGAGCGGGAAGCGGGTTGGAACGATGGGCGCGCTCCAACCGCCATTGCTGAATCCCCAAACACCGATGCGATGCGCATCCACCGCGGCATCGTTTTCAACTTTCTGGAGTATGGCTACGGCGTCTTCGGCCTTCGAATCTGGGCCTGAATATCGCCAGTTGCCCGTAGAATCGTCGGTCCCTCGCTGATCATAGGTGATCACATTGAGTCCATGCGAAACGAAGTATGGAATGAGAAACCCCATCGCGCGCGTCTCGTCATCGGCCCCGTGAATCAACATGATTGTTGAGCGTCGGTCTGCTCCCGGCGCCTGCCACAGTGATGCACCCAGACGATCGGGACCGTGCTCGACTAGGAATCGCTTCTCCACAACTGGAGAAACCGGCGAATCCAAAACGAACGTGACGACAGGGGAGCCATTGGTTCGGTATTCATGGCTCGAGACGTTCTCGATAGTTCCGATCCGCCGAGTCTTTGCATCGTAGTACTGTATCCTTGGATTGTCGGCCGGTTCAGCTTCCATTCCGACGTAGATGGTTGCTCCGGCGACTCGATAGGCGCCCGGTTTCGCCGCAAGAGAGCTGACCGGCAAGTGAAAGAGGTTTTTTCCCCGGTATTCGGCTGCCCCAGCCAAAGTCACAAACGTGAGAACGAGTAAGGTGCCTGCACTGCGGGTGTCGCTTTTCGTCATACGCCTTGCGACGAAAGACGAGTTCGGCATGATTGATCCTCTCACGCCGGTGCAAAAAAAGGGTTTGGCATCAGATCAAGAGAATTGCGGATAGTCGCCCAGCGTAGATTATGCTTGGCCGTTCGCGAGGATTTACCCTCGGCGGCAGGGTGGTTCCGCCTCAGTGGTCAATATGAAATCGCCGAACAGGTTCGACGTTGGGGCCAATACCGGTGTGGTGAAGTCAGCCGTAGAGTCTTATACCTGGAGTCCGTCCCACGACCAGTGTGGGATGCTGAGGCCCTTAGGGACATCATCGGCGGACTGGTGGTAGCGGGACATTGTTGTCGTGGTCGCCCAAGCGAAGTAGTCGTGCAGCACCTGTTGCAGCGCACGGTCGTCGGCTAGTCCAACATCGGCCAGAGCCTGATCGAAGCAGGCAATCGCGCGGCGATCCATTTCCTCGTGCTCCCCGTTTCCGCTGTGCATCTTGACGACGATGGTCTCGTCACCATAGCAGTCGGAATACGTGCTAGGCCCACCGAGTGCCTCGGCCCAGTAAGCGGCGAGTCGCCCGACATGCTGGGGTTGGAAGCCGTGGCTGAACGCATGGCCCACCACGTCGTCGGCCATCACCCGAAGATGCCAGGCACCAGCAAGACGGCGCAGACCGTCGTTCCCACCCGCCGCCTCGAAGACAGTTTGCATGCCTTCATCATGACAATCGTCCCGTGTCTACGCAAGACGATGGCCGCGGCGAGTCAGGGATGCCTCCTGGCACTCTACCGATGCTCATCTTGCATGTCCTCCATTCTGGCGCTCTGCATGGCTTGCCAACGCCCGCCTGAGCTAACGTAGTGAAGATGCTCGAATCGGGCCTGCAACCCGCGCCGATCCCGGCGGAAACACGCGCTCGAAAGCTCTCAAGCCTTCACGTCAAGGCGCTCGATGGCGTGCGTGGTATCGCGGTGCTGATGGTCATTATTTATCACATGGAATACCTGGCGCCGAGGTCGAGCCTGTGGGAGAGGGCTTTGATCGCTCCTTTGCGCATCGGGTGGGCAGGAGTCGATCTATTCTTTGTTCTTTCCGGCTTTTTGATTACTGGCATTCTTCTTGACACCCGTCGATCGCCAAATTATTTCAAGTCGTTCTATGCCAGGCGTGCGCTGCGGATTTTCCCGCTCTATTACGTGGTCCTCTCCGCGATTTTGATACTGTCCCACTTCACAGGCGCGCTCGACTACGTTCTCCCAATCCCGCACGACAGGATCTTCTACTTCTTTTACTTGAACAACTGGTGGCCGCTTCTGCGGGACACTTGGCACGGCAACATTCTCGGCCACTTCTGGAGTCTCGCTGTCGAGGAGCAGTTCTACCTGCTGTGGTCGGTGTGTGTATTCTTCCTGAGCCAGAGGCGGATCAAGCTCGCTGCAGTGCTGGGGATCGCCGGAGCGCTTGTGATTCGCTGCTTGCTTTTTGCGCACGAGGGAGTCACGCGCAATATAGTCGAGAATACCTTCTCGCGGATGGATACACTTCTCGTCGGCGCATTTCTCGCTTCGGCTGTACGCGATCCGGAGTTTCTGAAACGGGCGAAACCGCTTATTTACACTATCGGAGCCGGATCAGCTGCCGGTGCGCTCCTCATCTTCTACGGCGTTCGGAGCGAGGCGGCGACAGATATTGTCGGATTGTCACTGCTCGCATTTGCCTTCGGGGCATTCGTCCTGAGGGCGTTTGTGACAGACGATCGACCGCGTCAGTCGCTGCAGCTATTGCTTTGTTCTAACCAACTCACCACGCTCGGCAAGTACAGCTATGGAATGTATGTGTATCACGTGCCTCTCCTGCACGCGATGCGTTCGCTTGCGAGACGCGCCGGAGTGCTTCCCGAAAAAAATATCTGGCTGACCCTGCTTTTCATGTTTGCGGTAGTAACTGCCACATTTGTGATCGCGAAGTTCAGCTTCGATCTATTCGAAAGCAGATTTTTGCAGCTGAAGCAGTATTTCCGGGCGTGAGGTCACCTCGCAGGAATCGTGTCTTCAGATGTGAACTGTGGAGCAGGTAAACCAGCACCGTTAAACAGACTGGCGGGCGGCACGCTATGCCATGCGTAGCGGACATATTTGGGCCGCTCCACCTGGGGAGACATGACGAGCACACTCGCGCCTTCAATATTTGCGCTGGCGCTTACCAACTTGCGAATCGTCGCCAGCTACTTCAAATCCCTCGAGCGAGTCACCGCCCTTGACAGATAACCCGTCGGCAGCCTAATCGAACCACACCCGCACTGCAGTATCCTCGGTGCTTACCTGGCGAAAGAGCGGACCGGAGTATTCGATCTTCTTGTGGTAGACGAGAGCGCGCGCAGCGAGCGCAAGCCGGCCGCCTTTGTTTGTCCGCGGATGTACGTTATCCGGATCGCCTACAGCGATCGTCACTGCCGTGGCGGTGTTTGCCGTCGACGCGTGCGGCGCTGCGCCTCGCGAACCACCCCTTTGGCAAGGTGAGAGCGCCGTGCCTTAGTTGGGCCACGACGTCTCACCTGTACGACTCGCGCGTTAGAGGGCCAAGTGGCGGCAACTAGCGTACCGAAGCCGACTTATCAGGAGTTATCGAGAGTGCGTCCGGTCCGGAACTGGGTCACACCGTCGCTGGAGCCGCTCCGCAGAGGTCCGGCGAGCGTGTAGGTGTTGATGAGGACGCCGGAGGATGCGGCTTCCGTGCCGGTGAGTACGAGTCCGCGTGGCGCGGTGTCGTTCGAAAAGAAGCGCTTCCCCTTGCCCAGCAGGACTGGATAGACGAACAGCATGATCTCGTCCGCAAGCCCGTGTTCGAGCAGCGTCGATGTCAATGTCGAACTGCCCCAGAGAATCAGGTCCGGGCCATTCGTCGCCCTGATGCGGTGAACATCCGCAATGATGTCCGGTCCAAGACCCTCGAACGGACCCCATTCCAGAGTGTCCGGCCTGTGGGTCGCAACATACTTTGTAGCCGCGTTCAGGCTGTCCGCCAACGGACTGCTCCCGGCCTTTGGCCAGAAGGCCGACCAGATATCGTAGGTGCGCCTGCCAAGCAACAGATCAAAGGAGTTGGCGTGCGCCTCGAGGACCGCTTTTCCCCCGGCGGGATCGCGATACGGCGCCGTCCATCCGCCGTATGGGTAGTCGCCGTCTTCGTTCCGGCCACCGGGAGCCTGGATCACGCCGTCCAGCGAGATATGTTCGATGATTTTGAGTTTTCTCATCTTACCTCCCGGCAAAACCTGGTACGTTCCATCAGCTTCATGGTTGATAGCCAATTGTAATCACGCTCGGCGTGGCCAGTCGACTTCAGGAAATCTGGCGATAAGACGACTTCTCGAGACCAATCCACTCACGATCCACAAAGAGGTATATGCGAGTCAGACCAGCTTCCGTCTACGCTCAATGTTGGGTAAATGCTGAGGACGGGTTTTGCTCGGAGTCTGTTTCCTTCTCTTCGAGGTCCATCCGTTCAATTAGACAGTTTGCGGTGGTATACGAATGCCAGACCTCGCCGTCTGAAAGCACATCGCCACCAAGGCTCTTTACGAGTTGATGGACTCTGACATCGATCTTGCCCGCTCCGCGGTCGATCACCTCAATCGGTTCGACCTGGGGATCAAACTCTTTCCACTGGCGGCTCCAGTAGGCACGGATCTCTTCTTTCCCGACTACACGCCCGCCTTCCGATGCCTTAGGCCAACTGACGCTCTCACTCATCAGCGCCAATGCAGCATCGATGTTCCGCTGATTGAAAGCAGAATAGACCTCAGCTATGAGCGTCTGCGCGTCTGTCATACAGTCCTCCGTGTGGCTGATTATTCAGCCACACGAACCATGATAGGTCCTCAGAAACGCCCTTGTGGCCATCGATAATCGTGCCGCATCGACAGTCGCGATTTGCGGACCTATGCTCGGTCCCGACGCACTACTTCACCAGAACATTCTTCTCATGCCAAGTTTCTCCCGGCCTACGAAATCTGAAGCGATACTCCCCAGGCGGCACACCTCGCAGATCTTCGTTGACCGGAATCGATGTCAGTCCATCCTTGATCGTCGCGAGACCACGAGCGCTCCAAACAGTCTCCCCCGCCGCCTTCGAAATCTCAAGCTCATATTCACCAGCAGGGCTGCCGAGCGGCAAGTACACAGTGAGGTTCAACTGATTGCGAGGCAAATGCTGCACGCCGGAATTCGCATTGGCAGTTGTCCCTTCCTGAGCGCCACGTAGTCCCGATCCGTCCTCGAAGTTCAGAACTGCCGCTTCGCCGTGGTTTGTTGCGATTGTCGGTTGGTCAACAACCGTCTGATGCTGGCGCCAATAGTACACGCCAGCACCAGCGCCAGCCGCTATCGCAAAGACTAACAAGTTTCGCGCAGCCTTGCGCAAGCCCTTCACTCGATCTTGCTTGAAGAGGTCTTCGCGAATATCGGTGAATTGGCAATAACAGGGCGAGCAATGCTCGATGTGCTCCCAGACCGGATCATTAAATGCAATCTCACGGCGCTTCAGTGCCTCAAACGTTGAGTCGGGAGGACACCCGAACCTATCTGGATTCGGGTACGCTGTTCGCCGAAGTTCGTCTATCCGATCATTCGCCACCGTCGGTTATTATCGCCCGTCGAGGGCGGCTGTTTGAAGACGGCTCTTTGCCAGACAGTACCGGCACCGTACTGACATGACGAGCATTCCCAATGTCTGCGCGATCTCTTCATAACGAAATCCGCGGCTGCGCATCACTACTATCTTCTGGTCACACTCATCAAGGCTATCCAGGAGCCGCCGAATCTCTATGGCAGCCAACAGCGCCGATGAGCCGCCCGGCTCTGATTCCAGTTTCTGGACTTCCGATTCAAGCAAAGACACAGTTTGCGGCTGAGACATGAAAGCTCGTTGACTTGACCAGGCGATTCGCCGGAGGACAGAGGAAGCGTACTCTTCTGGCTTGTCGGCGTCTCCATCAGCTATGACTCTGGCAACTCTTGCAGCTCCCGAAACCAGCGCATCGATGTCGGCGTGAGGCACTGCGACTGCGTTTTCGAACGCGCGCGCCACAGTACCCTGGATCGATTCCGAAACCTGATGGCCGGCGCGATCAACTAGTTTCGTTTTGAGCGGTTCGAATGGCACAATTTCAAAAAAACCGGCAGCAGAAAGTCTAGTGCTTATCGTACATCACCCGAAAACAAATCTTCTACGAAATGCTTCTCGCTTTCCCGGACGGCGATGTACGCCAAGGGCGAAACCACAGCCCGAAATTATTTTTTTTAACCTCAACGTTTTTGCGATTTTTACCCCGCTATATAGTGAGCGCCAAAATTGATCGGCCAGAAATCGGCTGCTGGTGAGCAGCTTGAATTCGGACAGTGCTCAACTGGACGCCGATCTCTAATCAGCCAGCGCCACGGTAGAGAAATTCTATGCGGACAAAGAAAGACATTCCACCCGTGCTGACCGTTCTTGAGGTCTCCCAGATCCTTCGAATCGGACGGATCTCCGTGTACCAGGCGATTGCACGTGGTGACGTTCCCTCGCTGCGGTTCGGCAGACGTATAGTGATCCCTCGGCACTCGTTCGAAAAGATGCTCAACACGGCCAGTTCAAAGCTCGACCGTCTCCGAGGACCGGAGGAGTCAGCGTAATATGCGGGGTCACCTTCGCAAGTATCAACTCAAAGACGGCCATCAACGGTGGGCTGTTGTTGTCTACAACGGCAAACGCATTGGGACCAACGGCCAACTGCAAGATTCCTATCGCTGGATTCGAGGGTTTAAGACCCAGAAATTAGCTCAAGGTGAATTGACCAAGGTGCTCAAATCTCTCAGCGACGGCACTTACGTCGAACCGTCAAAGCAAACCTTGTCAGAATTCCTAGATCGCTGGTTAAACACTGTGGAGGGGAATCTTGCACCGAAGACTTTTGAGCGTTACAAGCAATTGGTGGATCTCAATATAAATCCGCGGCTCGGGGCCATCCGGCTGATGGAATTGCAGCCATTGCAGATTGCTGAGTTCTACAAATGGTCCTCAACTTCAGGCAACAGACGAACAAAGCGTGGACTGAGCGTGCAAACTGTCCTGCACATTCATCGTCTATTTCGGCAAGCCATGGAGCAAGCGGTTAAGTGGAACCTGCGCGTCAAGAATCCTTGTGATTTAGTGGATGCTCCACGTCCAGAGCGGAAAGAGATGAAGCCGGTTGAGGAAGATCGTGCCGGCGCTTTGATCATTTCTTCCGAAGAGACGGACATGTATCTTCCCATTTTGATGGGTCTCTGTACTGGCATGCGGCGCGGTGAAATCTTAGGTACACGTTGGAGTGACCTTGATTTAGTAAATTCTTCTCTAACCGTGAATCAGTCTGTGTGCCAAACGCGTTCGCGCGGAGTCTTTTTTAAAGCCCCCAAGAAAAAGAAGTCTCAGCGCACGATTTCCTTGCCCGAGATACTGGTGATCGCACTTCGAGAACATCGAAGCAAACAGGCGAAGGAGAGAGAACTTTTCGGTCCAGACTATCAGGATTTTGATTTGGTCTTACCCATGCCGGATGGAAATCCATGGGCCCCAGATCGCTTTACCGATGCTTATCTCGCGTTTGCTCGAAGCCATGGGGCCGATGGAATTAGATTTCATGATCTGCGCCACACACACGCATCGGAATTATTGCGGCGGAAGACGCCATTGAAAACCGTATCCCAGCGTCTCGGACACTCGAACGCTACGGTGACGCTAAACACCTACGCCCACGTGATGAGCGGCGACGACGAAGATGCCGCCAAGTTGGTGGGAACTCTACTGCAAGATCAATTGACTAAACAGAGGAACAAAGAGCCAAAATGAAGCTGCCATTTGCACCACATTGCACGGGAGAGATAAGGCCCAAGATTCGCGACTCAGCCCGCTAAAGCTAAATCTTTTAGAATCTGGCGGTGAGGGTGAGATTCGAACTCACGGAACCCGTAAAGGTTCAACGGTTTTCGAGACCGCCGCATTCGACCACTCTGCCACCTCACCGTCGTGCTCCTATCAAGATAACAGGCTGAAGGGCGCTACCACCTGAGCACGTAGGCAAAGATCAGAGGCGCCACAATCGACGCGTCTGACTCGATCACGTATTTGGGTGTATCGATGCTGAGTTTCTCCCAGGTAATCTTCTCGTTGGGGATTGCACCCGAGTAGGAGCCGTAGCTGGTAGTGGAGTCACTGATCTGGCAGAAATAGCCCCACAGCGGCGTAGCTTCCTGCTCGAGATCCTGCCGCATCATCGGCACAACGCAGATGGGAAAGTCGCCAGCGATGCCGCCGCCAACTTGAAAAAAACCGATCGATGAGTTCTTAGCTGCTTTCCCGTACCACTCCGCCAACGACATCATGTATTCGATTCCTGTACGAACCGTGTGCACATTCTTGACGTCACCCGAAATGCAATGACCCGCATACATGTTGCCGAGCGTCGAATCTTCCCAACCTGGGACAAACATCGGCAGATTGCGTTCCATCGCCGCATAGAGCCAGCTGTTCTTCGCGTCGATTTGAAAACTCTTCTGCAGTTCCGGTTGCTTGAGAATGCGAAAGAAAAACTCGTGCGGAAAGCGCCGCTCGTTGCTCCTGTCGGCCGCCACCCACTCCTTCAGAATCACGCCTTCGATCCGGCGCATCGCTTCTTCTTCGGGGATACAGGTGTCGGTGACGCGGTTCATGTGGCGGTCGAGCAGAGCCTGTTCATCCTCCGGCTTCAAATCTCGCCAGTTTGGCACGCGTTCGTAGAAATCGTGCGCAACAAGATTGAAAACGTCCTCTTCGAGATTGGCGCCTGTGCAGCAAATACCGTGCACTTTGTCTTGCCGGATCATCTCCGCCAGTGAGACTCCCAACTCGGCGGTACTCATTGCTCCGGCAAGAGTGACGAACATTTTTCCGCCAGACAGCAGGTGGTTATTGTAGCCTTCAGCCGCGTCCACCAGTGTTGCGGCGTTGAAGTGGCGAAAGTGATGCTTGATAAAGTGCGAAATCGGACCTGAACTCATCCCTTCCACGGTACCGTCCTCCGCTTGGGCGCTGCAAGTCATGACGGGAGCTTCGTGTTTCAATCGAGTTGCAGCGCGACGTAGATCAGGTGGCCTTCGCGTTCGATTTGCAAAACGGCCGGGTCGCCCGTCTTCAAACGCGGCAAAAAGAGTTGTTAAGCTCAAGCAGTACATATCCCTTGCAAGTTCGGATTCGCATCTCTCAACGAGCGAGTTTGTCTGGCTCCAGCGACTTGCCGGAACCCGGAAACGCCTCATCGAACCCACTGCTTAGCGGCCCTTCGCATCGTCCGTTGGGAGGCTCCTCACAGGTCGCGCTAGGAATCCTTTTCAGTCGGTTGACGGGTCTCGTTCGCGAGCGGGTCATTGGGCACTATTTCGGAAACTCGCCGGTCGTCGGAGTATTCCGCGCGGCTTTCAAAATCCCGAACTTACTAAGTAACCTCTTCGGGGAGGGCGTCCTTTCCGCGGCATTCGTTACTGTTTATGCGAAGCTCCGCGCGCAAGAGCAGAACAAGGAGGCGCAGCAACTTTCTCAAGCAGTCTTCACTATTCTCGCGGTAGTCGCTTCGATTATTGTTCTGGTAGGCGTATTGGTTACACCGCTGCTGATCGATCTGATCGCTCCTGGATTCCACGGCGCGGATCGCGACCTGACCATACGCTTGGTTCGTATTTTATTTCCTGCGGCGGGCATGCTTGTGATGAGTGCCTGGTGCCTGGGCGTTCTCAACAGTCACCGCAAATTTCTGCTTTCGTACTCCGCGCCGGTGGTCATGAATGGAGCTATGATCGCCGGGCTCGTGCTCTTTGGCCGGTATCTCCCACAGCAGCAAGCCGTTGTTGTTCTTGCATGGGCTTGCGTGGCCGGGAGCGTTCTTCAATTCCTAGTCCAACTTCCCGCAGTGTCCCGCTTGCTGCCCGCTTTCAGGCCTTTGCTTGATCTGCACTCTCCTCATGTTCGATCGGTGGTCAGGAACTTCGGGCCCGTGTTTTTGAGCCGCGGAGTTGTCCAAATCAGCAGCTATATCGATTCGATGATCGCAAGCTTTCTCGGTCCAGAGGCGGTATCGGCGCTCAGCTACGGCCAGTTCATCTCCGTTCTGCCGATCAGTTTGTTTAGCATGGCTATCTCCGCTGCCGAGCTTCCGGAATTATCAAGCGCGGTCGGCCACCGCGAGGAGATCGCAGCACATCTTCGTAAGCGCCTCACCGCAGCGCTTCGACGCATCGCATTCTTTATTGTCCCCTGCGTGGTGGCATTTCTCGTCAACGGAGACACTTTGGTTGCGGCGCTCTATCAAGGTGGCCGTTTCAGTTATGGAGATTCGCTGTATGTCTGGTCGGTGCTGGCCGGTTCTTCGGTAGGGCTGCTTGCGACCTCGCTCGGGCGTCTCTACTCGTCGGGATTTTATGCTCTACAGGACACCCGGACGCCGTTGCGCTTCGCGATGGTGCGGGTGACTCTCACGACCGTTCTTGGGCTGCTGTTCGCGTTTCCTCTGCCGCGCTGGCTAGGCATCGATCCGAGGTGGGGAGTGGCTGGACTGACCGTGTCGGCTGGCATTGCCGGTTGGGTAGAGTTCTCGCTCCTACGCCGCTCGCTCACGCAGAAGATCGGCACGTTGCCGCTTCCCTTCAGCTTTATGTCGAAGCTCTGGATCGTGTCTTTCCTCGCGGCAGCGGCGAGCTACTCTTGGAAGAGCGCGCTCGGCACCAGGCACCCGCTGCCGCTGGCCGTGATTGTGATCATCACCTATGGGACGATTTACTTCGGCGGTACGCTGCTGGCGGGTGTTCCTGAATCGAAAGCAACTGTAAAAACGGTGGTGCGCCGCCTGGGTTTTGGAACGTAAAAGTCAGAGGCTCTGGCCCGCCTGGATCAACTGTTCCGCTTGCTGCAGGGCTTCCGCTGTGATCTGCTCGCCGGAAAGCATGCGGCCGATTTCGCGAGCGCGTTGCTCCAAGCCTAGCTCTTCGATGTCGGTTGTGATCCGGCCCTTCTTCTCGCGCTTCGAAACGGCGTAGTGATGGTCGGCAAAGCCAGCGATTTGCGCGAGGTGCGTCACGCAAATCACCTGGTTGGTTCGCGATAAAGCCTTCAGCCGCTTTCCCACGGCCGCAGCCGCTGCCCCGCCCACGCCTGCGTCCACTTCATCAAAAACAAGCGTTGGCAGACCCTCGTGGCGATCCGCTCCTCCTAATGCAGTTTTCAAAGCGAGCGCAATGCGGGAAAGCTCACCGCCCGATGCAATCTTCTCGAGCGGCTTCGGCTCCTCACCGCGATTGGGTGAAACCAGGAACGCTATTTCATCGATCCCGCTCGCTGTCCACTCGCCCGGTTTAAGCGCAATCTGAAATTGTGTGCCGCCCATCATCAAGCTCTTCAGCTCGCCTTCCGCGGCCTTACTCAGCTTGGCTGCCGCGGTGCGTCTTTTTTCGCTCAACTCCGCAGCGGACCTCTCATACTGCTTCGCCAATTCGTCCCACTGCTTCTCTAAAGCTGCCCGGTGGGTGGCCGCGTTCTCTACTTCGTCGATCCGTCGTGAAACATCTTCCTGAAATGCGATCACCTCTTCGAGGCTGTGACCATATTTTCTTTTCAGACGATCGAGCGCCGCTAGTCTGCTCTCGACATCTTCGAGCCGTGCCGGATCGCCTTCGAGCTTACCCAAGTAATCCCGAAGCGCGTAAGCAGCCTCATCGAGCAGAACGGCAGCTTGACGAAGAGAGCCGGTCGCGTCACCGAGCGTCTCGTCGATCCGGAGCAATTCGTCCATGCGCTTCAAGGCTTGACGAACCTGCGTAGAGGCGCTCGCAGGCGAGTCGTAAAGCAGGTCGAAAGCGGCTGTGGCGCTCTCCTGTAAGCGCGTGACATTCTGCAGAATCTTGCGCTCAGCTTCGAGTTCTGTATCTTCGTTTACGCGCGGAGTGGCCGTCTCAATCTCCTTCCGCTGAAAGGTCCAGAGATCCAGCAAGCGCAACTTTTCCTGCTCGTTTCGATCGAGCTCAACCAGGCGATCGCCCGCAGCGCGCCAATCGGAAAACAACTGTGCGGTCTTCGCTCGCAGCTCGGTAGCTCTTACGTAGGCGTCGAGCAGGTTGCGCTGGGCTGGGGCAGTAAAGAGGAGCTGCTGCTCATTCTGACCGTGAATGTCGCCGAGCGCAGGCGCAAGCTGTCGCAGAAATGCCGTGGTAACGGGCCGGTTGCCCACGAACGCACGCGATTTCCCGTTAGCCGTAACTTCCCGCTCGACAATCAGCTCCTCTTCGGCAGCGTGTTCAATCCCCGCCTCTTCGAGTAAGCGGTTTAGCTCCGGCGAAGGCTCGACTGCGAAGATGCCAGAGACGCGCGCACGAGTTTCACCGCTACGAATCGTTTCAGCGGAGGCGCGAGCGCCTAACAGGAGGCTGAGTGAATCGACCACGATCGATTTTCCACTTCCCGTTTCACCGGAAAGCACATTCAAACCTTCTCCAAACCGAATGCGAGCTTGTTCGACGACCGCATAGTTCTCGACAAATAGCTCGAGCAGCATGTGACCGAATTATAAGCTGCCATGCTGGTCCTGGTCACCTCGCGCTATGTGCGGCGTCGGATGCACTTACTGTGGCAGTTGGCCGTCCGGCGTCACGTGAAAGACCTCATGCTTTTTGATTGACGTGTCAGCGGAGTCCAGGTAATCGATTGTCACGGTATCGGTAGTCACTGCAACTTTCCCCGCATCCAGCCAATCGCGTTCCCAAAGCGTCCGAACGGCCGCGCCGTCAAACGCGTAGAGTCGAAGCTTAATCGACGCGTGACTGCTCCCAAATGGTACTTCCCCCCGCTAGGAACCAAGTCTCGCCGCTTCGGAACACGAACCGGACATCGGAGGCATCTTACCAAATGCGAGAACGTACCGGGGCAGGAAAGCCTAAGCGACCTTTGGGGGACAACAGACTGAACACCAAGCCCTGAACCGATCGAAAGGCGGTCTAGATCACGTGGCCAAAGAAGTCCATTACCCACGGTGCTGTGCCTTGTCGAATTTCTATGACTTGCATCCGTATACTGTAAACTGCTGTTGAGTTCTGACATTCAACAGGAACGCCCGCAGCTTGGAGGCTTACAGGCTCTGTGTAAATATTGTGCGGGATGGGCCCGAGAAATGGATTGTGATCGAAATGGGCCCCTACATCATTCCCTGATACACAGATCAACGTAGCGTTATAGAACAAGGCCATAACTTCTCTGTATCCTATCATCATCTTTTTACCCAAGCTCAACGAGCCCTCGGCGCATCTGTTCTTCCCGTAATCGCTCCAAGACGGGATGAAGCGCAGAGCGAACTCGAATGAATACGAGGTCGCGATTCCTTACCGTGAGGACGACAACCAAGATCGTAATGTTAAGGATCTGCTTGGAGAGATTTCGCTTACGGCAGACCGGCGCAGCTGCTTTGCGAAGCGAACGTTCAGGAGATCGGAACCCGAACGCCACTGCTGAGCTGGTATCGCGCGTCTTGTCGCCGTGGTGATAGGAAACAGCGCGGCTTCGATCAGTACCTGTGCTTCGTACTCGACTCTACACCATTGATCCAACACCCATTCTGTCGAACATCTCATCACTCCCGAGCGGCCTCTACGAGCAATTGAACCGATCAACGGATCAAGTTACTCAATGCCCGATGCACCAAGTCCTAAGCGGATGTGTGCGCCTCTTACCAATGGAGGCCTAGGAAGCGGTTTGCTGTTGGCCCCCTAGGGCTGAAACAGGTACATCTTCATCGACCCATCAAATAAAATAACTAGGAGACGTTTGCCATTGGGACTGAAGGCCATCTTCGTGATCGGCGACGCCAATTGCTCCTGAACAAGAAGGTTTCCTGTAAAGCTATCCCAGATCGACAAGGTGTTAATGGCCGTAGTCGTCCATGAGCCAGAGCTAGCAGCTACCCAGTTCCCATCGGGGCTGAAGGCAGCTTCCACAATGGTATCGGGACTAACCATTACCTTCCCGCGACGCGTTCCTCTAGAGTAATCCCACAATGAAACTGTATGATCCCAAGATCCGGTTAAAGCCACGTTACCATCGGGACTAAAGCACGCAATATTGATCGGCTTATCGTGTGGTCCCCAGGCACTGATTACTCTTTCTTCGTCCACGCTCCAAATTAGCGCTGATCCGTTCGCGGCACCGATCACAATGTGATTCCGGACTGGATTGAAGTTGGCGATTGCGAACCCGGGAGGATGAGGGATTATCGGCCCAATCTGCTGCCCATCACCGCTGTTCCAAACTGCTGCAAAATCTATTGAACTCGTAACAACAAGATAATTCCTTTTACTATTGAATGCGATGTACGGAGTGCAAAGGGTTCCGAGCGAGATTATTAAGCGAGACTGCACTCCTTTATCCAAACGCCAGATATAG
>JAABUQ010007659.1_pt1 | contig 15542 bp, 16 predicted proteins | sample 5560001 | NCBI WGS metagenome assembly JAABUQ01 (sample SAMN10711888, study PRJNA513371) | rock metagenome | isolation source: Antarctica rocks | place: Antarctica: Victoria Land, Finger Mt nord | collected 2015-12-18 | reverse complement strand
ACAGAAGGTACTCGCACACTTTTTCTAGCACGACGCCGCTGCCTTGTGTAAGTGGATGCGTGATTTGTGTTGTATTGCCATTGGGTGAATGGAGAGAACGGGGGGGAGGGGTGAGGGATGAGGCGTGCTGCTGGTTGGAACAGAACGGGGGGGGGTGAGGGAGGGGAAGAGGGAAGAAGGAAAGGGGATATACTTAATCATACCCAACTCGCACCTCCCACTGATTCCTTCCGCAAACCTGCCTACCCCCCCACGCCGTATTAGCCAAACTGTTAAAGCGTCCCAATCCCCAATCCCCACATCCCAATCTCCCATGTCCAATTCCCAACCACCGCTCTGACCCTCCTCCAATCCAACAAATCTTCCCTAGCTGTCCAAGCTGGTGGAAGCTGTCCAAGCTGTGGAAGCCGTTCAAGCGCATCGGCGGGGGGTGGGAGGGGTGGGGGAGGGTTTGTGGGAAGGAGGGGCACTCACTCTGCGGATCCAACATCTTCCGCAGCGTCCCTGCGATGCAGGCGGCGGCGCGGGGAATGATGAAGGAGAAGCCGTCGCTTGAGATGAGGGTTACGTGTGTGGTCGACATTGTGTGGGGGGTGTGTGGAAAGGGGGGTGTGTGTGGGAGGGAAGGGGGAGGGGAGGAGAGGGGAGGTTTGGGGGGGTGACGCGTAGGGTTTTAGCGCGTGGCGCGCTCGGCGCGAGAGTGGTGACTGGTGGATACTTGGGGGATGGGCTGAGAGAGATATAGGGATGAAGGAAAGATGCGTGAAGGTGTTGGTTCTCTGATTTTGATTTTTCTGCTCTGGGGTAGTTTGAAGTCTCCTACTGTACGGGTAAAATCTAATATCCATGCGAGGTGGTTTATACAAGAATGCAGGCGCCCTGCGTCCTTTGAACAAAATTCCAGCAAATTGAGGAAAACTCGGAAATCCTGCAATGGAGCAATGGTCTAGCAATGCTGCCTCCCCCAAGATGCAATACGAAGCACATGCACTTTTATTTTCCCGTAGCAAAATTCTTCTCAGAAGCGATGATAAGCCAGGAGCGATATCAAGCCCGGCGTGGGATATCTTCACACATCGGTAGATGCAGGATCCAACTCCATGAAGACTTTATACAACCGCCTGCTAATCGCAGGGCCGATTTTGCGGTCCGTGACTGCTCCGTTGCGGTTTGCTGATTTCTGCCAACGGCGTTAGCTTTGACAAAACCGCCCACCTCACCCTCGACACCGATAGCGAGTAAAACCACGGAGGGCTTCCGACCGTCTTACGTACCTGCAGGTCCTCCAGAACCAATGGGCCGTACCGCCGAAACGCCTTGACAAGATTGACCGCACTTGGATACTCGGCGGCGATCCCAAAGGCGATGGGCGGCGTGACTCTGACGACCTCCTGGAGCATTTTTGTAAAGGTGTCGTCTTTGTCTTCGCCTGTTTTCACCTGGCCTGATTCCATGCAGAATGAAGTGGAAAGATTCATGCGTTGATTTCTGCGTTTTTGTCAGCCGGACTGGCTGGCTGGGATATACCGAGGAAGAGGGAGCACGCACCTGTAGGGGATGGTAGAAATGTGTTGTGTGAAATGCGTGATCCATTCTGCCGCCTCGATGGAAGCGGAGGCGTGGTAGACGAGGCATTCGTTCATAACTTGGAGACGTAATAACGCGTCTTCGACCTTATCCTCGTCGACGGGTCCTTCGGCTGATTTTTTGCGCTTTGCTTGTTGGCTGCACGAGGGTACACTGTGAGGATTGCTTTGTTTGAGGACCTTTGCTTGGTATGCTCGATTTTCGGCTGTTTTGTTTTTTCGTAGGAAGGCGTGTAGACCCTCGATGAGGTAGATCGGTATGCAGCCTGGGTGCGTACTTTTGAGCTTTGCAACATGTATGTCGATATCTTCGTCACCTCGAGATATTGCTAAAGACACGAATTCTTTGGCTGGCAGTAGACACATAACGTGCTTTTCGTCCTCGATTTGCATATGCTGCAAAGGTTCCCAGCGTTCTAATTCAATGTTCCACTTCGCTTTCATCTTCCGCCGCCACTTGAACATGTTTGCAACAGGGCTTTGGTACAGTGTTGTATCGACTTCTACATTTTTCAAGAACTCTTTGGTTTGCGCGATTATTGTTTGTCCATCCAATGATATTGGCAAGTCAACAATCATTTCGACAGTAGAATCTTTCTTATCGATCTTTGCCTTGTTCACTTCGGCTAGCTCGGCCGCGATTTGTTTCTCTTTCTCCTTCGCTTCCCTCTCTTGTCGCTTTCGTTCCTTTTCCTTTCCCTTTCCCTTAGCCTTTACTTCTCTGTTGGCTGCCCTGGCATTCTCTCTTTCCTTCGCTCTTGCTTCCTTCTCTCTCTCATTCTGGGCGACCTTGGCAATTCTCTCTTCCTCTGTAAGCTTGAATCTTTTGGGGGCACTGGAATCCCTCGCCTGGGCTTCGACGGCAGATACTCTTGTATCTGGCCCGGCGCCTTGAGTAGAACTTCTTGACAAACTCCGTTCATCCGTGCCAGCCTTCTCTGATGATCCTTTGCGCTTGTTGGTCTGTCGAGAGGTCTGTTCGGATAGAGAGGCAAGGAGCGCTGCTGTTCGTTCGGATAAATTCGAAATTTTGTTCCGGGGTACAGGAGCCGTCAGAATGTCGTTGGGAAGACTGTCGTCAGAGTTGTCGCTCTCGACTTGCGGCTGATCGAGGGTTATTATGGACGCAGGAAGTCTTGCAGTCTGTTGATGGGAGGAAGAAGTAAAGACAATTAGATCCTCGTCATCACTGTTGATCCAGCCAGTGGTTTGCTTTTCTGTGTCTTGAAGGCAGGTCTTTATTGAAAGGCCTCCATTTGTCCTATTGGTAGGTGCAAGTCCGGGCAATTCATTCTTTTTCTCGGGAGGACCTAGCTTCCGCCTTTTGGGAAGGCTCTCGGCAGCCCATTCATGTTCAGCGTGGGTGCTGTCGAAATCATCGGAGAGATAGATGAACTTCCTGGCGTTTCCCGTACTAGGTTTGAAGACGCTCTTCGGCGGAGGACAGCGTTTCGATGTGGCTTCGTCGTCGGAGCTGATCAGGTCAATTACCTGGCCTGAAGCCATCATCCCGTAATTGCTATTGTTTGAGAGGTCGTTGAGTATTATCAAAGATTGCAGTTGTCATGGGAACGGGTATTCCTTGTTCACAGTCGTAGGCCCAACTCCTAGACGTTTGAAATGAGGGTGTAGGCAACTTGAGCCGGTGCAATAGGCCAGTAAGCTGTCGAGCTGCCAGAATATCGACGCTCGCTCCTGTCAATGTCCAATGGAGATACAACGCGATGCCTCGGATAGTGCCAAGAGAATGATACGCGACTAGTCTCGCGTAATTCCACGCGAAGGTCACGCGCAAGCATTTGGACAACGCCCATTTTCGCATCTCCACCCCTATCCCCACTGGACACTACTACGTCGTGCAATGTTCTCATGTTTACTGGAGTGAAGACGTTCATTTGAGAGTTTGACCTCCGAGTTTTTTGACCAAGCCATACTGTGTACTGACCCTCTCCAATATAGATGTGTTGGAGAATGGCTGGGGCAGTCTCTCCAGCAGCACTAAGCCAAATCAGGTCTAGCGTATCGCAATCCTAGGATCACTGTCAGCCAGGCTGTATACCGAACAATAAGGGCTATACTCAGGGTATATCAGCTCTACTAAATACCTTATTATCTATAAGGCCTAGATTGATTAGCCGAGTATATAAATAAGCCTATATTCCTAAGTAAATAGAGTAATTAAAATCTCCTAAGCTAATAGGTTATAAGCCTAGCCAGTATTTATATATTTATATAAGAAGAAAAAATATTTAAGTTTTTAATTTATAAATATTATTATCTTATTTATTTTTATATCAAATTATAAAAGTAATACGCAGGAAGGTAATTATCCTAAAGGGGATTTCTAATTATTATAATTAGGCCTCCGAAATATAAGTTATCCTTATTAAAGAAGGATCCTGGTCAGCTATTAATAAAAATAAAAATAATATTAATAATAATTTACCTTTAATAAACAAGAAGGCTTAAGCTATTATTATTTTAATATATAAATTATATATTAAAAACCTTTTTAATAGCAAAAAGGATATTATAAAAATATAAAAGTTTTTAAAGAATAAATTCTAGAAGAAGAATAATTATATTATATATATAACTGTTTAATATTTAATTAATATAGATTCTATTATTTTCAAAAGTACTAGCGAATATACTAACTATTTATATTATTAGAATAATTGTTTAACAATAATAATATAAGTTATAAATAAAATAATATTAGTATTAGGGTATATAGTAAATAGTAATGTAGAATATAATAACTAGATATAGCTACTACGATAATAGAGCGCAAGCTGAACGTAATAGATAAGTAATTATTATTAACCTTATCCTTTAAGAGGATAGAAGAATTAACGGTTATTATTAAAAAAATAAAGGACCTTTCAGGTAATAAGATAAAGTTTTTGAATAAAATAAATACAAGGTTGCTTTAACAGGCTTGGTACTGACGTAGCTTCTAGTTATATAACGGAGTACGTACGGAACGCATACGCAATACCAAGACCTGCGTATAGCCTCACAATTAGCCTATTTATTCCTGAAAAGTCTCCTAAATAAGATAAAGTTATATTAAATTTAAATTATTTAAACTGCAGATAATATTAATAGGGATATTACTTTTAAGGAAATTATTAAAGCAATATTTGCTTATAATAAACAACGAAGCCAAAAAAGCTCCTCGAAAGCCTTAAAAGTAGGGAACTTTAAAAAATAAGGGAAAACGAAAAGTAATAGTAATAATAATAGCAAAAAGGGAAATAGTAAAAATATCAAACCGAGATACTTTTATTATAAAGGATTTTATATAAAGGAAAAATATTATTATTTAAATAGCAACCTCCGTCCTAATTAATAGAAGCCAAAAAATAAGAAATTCCTCCTTAAAGATAATAAAGAGAAAACGAGATAGGTCCTAAAGATATATAGCTTTAAAACGATTATTAATCTTAAAAAAGTATTAATAATATAATTAATATATAAGGTATTTAAAAAATCAGATATTTATTTAAATTTAAGAGCTAAGATTTATATTTATTCTAAACAGTAACGTTTTATTTCCTATTATATATATAATTACCCTATTAATAAGATTGACGATATTATTATAATAATAAAAAATAAAAAAACTTTATTATTGTAATAATTAACGATAATAAAGAAGTCGAGTTGATAAATATATATTATATCCTAGAAAGTTAATATATTATTTTAATAATAAAGCTGGCTAAGAAAGGATATACAATATTGTTTAAGGGAAAATTTTTTGATATTAAAAATAAAATAGGGAAAACGCTATTTTTAAGCCAAAAAATAGGTAATAATTATCTTATTCCTTAATCTCCCTTAAAATATTAAAAATATATTAAAAATATCAGAACAAAGGATATTCCAGTCTTATAGAGGCTTTAATATATACGTTTTGGATATATTAGAATAGCTTTAATAAAAAGCGTAACAAAAATAACTACCGGAATAGATATTAAACAAAGCGATATACTTAAAAATATAATATTACCGGAATAATAATATAAAGCTTATATTATAAGAAAACAATTTTATATTTTTAATTATAAGTTAATAAGGAATAAGTAAATAATACTTCTAAACGAGTAATAATTTATAAATATTATTAAAAATAAAAAAATTATTTTTATAAAAAATAATATAAAATATATTTTGATATTTATTAATAAATATATTAATATAACAATTATTTATTTTCTTTTTTTGCAAAAAACAGGCCCTATTAATAATTATATTAGGAATTATATAAGGAAGAACAATATTAAGGGATATATTATTAATTATTTATATAAAAATAGTATAAAAAAATTTATTAGTTTGTAAATATAAACGACTCTTAATTAAACTGATATTTAATAAGAGCCGATATTATTATATAGCCCTTATTAAAATAATATTATTAAATAAGTTAATAGAATATTATTCGAATAAATCAAAATAATATTATTTTATTTAGGATTAAATAAAGATTTTTGAAGGGAAACTCTGAATTTTATAATATATATTAAGGAGAAGCTCCTTATAGCAATATTTAATAAAAAAATATTATATAAAAAATAAATTAAAAAGAAATTAAATATTAATTATATAAAGCTATTCGGATATATTTATTAAATATATAATAAAGATATTTATAAGCAGAAACTCAAATTCCGGGGTATCAAATATAGATTCCTAAGATTCAATAATAATTCTAACTAATATCGGGTATAAAATAAAAAGATTAAAAGATTAAAGTTTTTAGCCTATATTATCTTCGATAAAATAGTATTAATAAAAATATATTTGTTTAAAATAGGGAATAATAAAGAAATTATTCTTAATATTCCTAATAAAATAAATAATATATTAATAAATAAGCAATCCGCAAATATAGAAGCAAATATTCAAAATATTAATATTAATAAAGAAGTTAGCCCTAACCTTAATATATAAAATAGATTTAAGGAAGTTAATATTTAAAATATTAAGCCTAATAAAACAATTAATTTTAGCCTTAATAAATAAAATATTAAATAAATACCAAATACGGAGTTAAATAAGGAAATCGTAATTTATATTAATAATATATTATCTTTATATAATAAATAAAGGGTATTAGGAATATAATAAATACCTTTTCAAATTTATTAAGGGCTATTAATACTATTAAAATATTAATTAAGACGGTTTATAAGATTTTATTTATTAATAAACTATCATAATCTTCAAAAAGGAGTAAAGGGGGGAGGATTTCCTTTTATATAAATTTCCTAAATAATTAAAAACAAAAATATTATTTTTTTTAAAAATTAATAAAAAATATTCTTAAGGCTAAATAAAGAACAATAGAAAATAATATTCCAGACGGAATTAAATATAATAAAATCTAAAAGGGTATAGAAAATTAGGAAATTATTATTAAGATATAAAATACTCTTAAAAAGATAAATATTATTAATTAAGCTAGATATTAAAAGCGAAATCGTTAAATATAAAGTTTAATAAGTTGTTAAGAACTTCGAAAAAATAGAAGAAATAAATTATAATATTATTTTTTTATTAATTATAAAAATTTTAAGCTAGAAAATACTCCTAGCCTTAAGAATAAAATATAATATAGAAATAAAATATTTCAATATCGATATTACCTTCTTAAAAGCAATTTTCAAGGAAGAAATATAAATAGAATAGCCTTATAAATATATTAATAGTATAAATAATATATATTATTTGGAAAAGGCCTTATATAGCTTTAAATAATTATTTAAAGAATAAAGAAAAATATTAATAGCAAAGCTAAAGAGTTTTAGCTTTAAGCAATTTTAAAAAAACAATTTTATTTTTATTAATAATAAAAGAACGATCGTAGTTATTTATATAAACGATTTATTAATATTCTCGTATATAAAGAAAATAATAAATAAACTAAAAACTTAACTTAATAAGGAATTTAAATTAAAATATTTAAAAGCTATTTCTTTCTATTTAAGAATAAAAATCTTAAGAAATTATAATAATTGTATAATAATTATTATTTAGAAAAGCTATATTGCCTAAATATTCAAGTAATTAGGAATAGAAGATTATTATACCGTTAAAAGTATTATAAATAAGAATATAAAGCTAGAATAGCTACCTCCTAAATATATTATTAATAAAAAATTAAAAAATAACTTTATATTTATTATTAAAGCCTTAAATTAAATAATTAGAATAAACTGGTTTAATATTAATTTTATAATATATTATTTAAATAAATATTTTATATAATTAATAAACGATTATTATATAATAGTAAAACGGGTAATAAGATATTTAATTAATATAATTAAAATTAGAATAATATTTAAATTAAATTATATATATAATAAGACCCTTTAAGCCTACTTCGACTTTTCTTAATATAATAATATTAATAATAATAAATTTATAATAAAATATTTTTTTAAATTAATTAATAAACCGGTTAATTAAAAGTTTAAATAAGAGCTAATTATAATTATATTATTAATTAAAGCTAAATATATCGTTATATTAAAAGTATATAAAGAAGTCATATATTTTAAGGATTTGCTTTAAGAACTTAAATATAATATAAAAATTATAAAAATTATAAAAATAAATTTAAATAATAAATTAATAATTAATTTAACCGAAAACCTTATAATATATTTTAAAATAAAATATATATAATTTCGGTATTATAAAATAAAAGAGTTAATATAAAATAAAAATATAATTATAAATTAAATTTTTATTAAAAAAATAATAATAGATTTTTTGATAAAGCTAATAATAATAATAAGCCTAAGGTATATATTCTAGTTATTAAGGCTAGCTTAAAAAGGTAAAAAATAAAATATAAAATATAATAAATTATTTATTAATAATATTTTAGAAGCTGCTATAAAGCTTGAAAAAGGATATTAAAGAATAATTAAAGTAATCTTTTTAGCAATATTAAGCCAAATCAGGTTTAGTATATTATAATCTTAGGATTATTGTTAGCTAAGTTATATACCGAATAATAAGGGCTATACTCAGGGTATATCAGCTCTATTAAATACCTTATTATCTATAGGGCCTAGATTAATCAGCCGAGTATATAGATAAGCCTGTATTCCTAGGTAGATAGAGCAATTGAAATCTCCTAAGCCAACAAGATGAAATGGCCAAACCAGTACGGCCTATTCTTCCACCATACCTACAAGGATATTATCAAATCAACCTCGAGCCCTTTACGGTACGTTTGCACAACATTGTACAAGTGGAATACCGTTCAAGTGCTTTTGTCCTAGGTGAGACACACTTTTTCAAAGTCTCCTCAAGCCAATCCCTTCTCGCTGCTCCGGTCTGGTCTGTTCTTAGTTCAAGCCTAACGAGACGGAAGGGAAATGCCGAAAAGAGGTGATTTCCCACCATTAGCTTGCTCCGTTCTGCGCAATTTGACTCGAGTCTCCAATTTTGATATTATTCACTGTTGCATGGCCAGGCGCTTCAGCATGAAGATTGGCAGGATTTTGAATCCAGTAGCGGATGATGTATGTGGACAAAGCTCGGACCTGCGAAAAGACAATTGACAAGCGTGAACAAGCAAATCCACGTAGCCTCTGTGCGGAGGGTACAACGCTTTTCTTACTTCAGTCTGTTACCAAAGTTCACTTCCTGAATCAACATTTCGCTCTTAAGCATGGGCACTTGGGATAAAGAAAATGAAACCGGCTTTTCTTCTACACAAAGGCATTGAAGGGATCGCATAGTCAGTAGAATAGTCACTAACGACTTCCATTTTCGTGAAGGGATCCTTCGCTGTATCCTAAGCTGTTCGCTAAAGCCAGTATATAAGCTACAACTCATTCGCCGCGTGGTAACTCTCATCTTTACCATTGCCATGTTCGCCTTTAGGAAATTCTGGACAGACGACCTCTACATCTGAAAAGCGATCCTCCGCCAACGTCTTGGTGTCTCTCAAAGCACCGTGCTCACGAAATGATTTCGGAATGATAGCACAGCCCACAACAAAACCTGACGACAAGCTATCAATTATCTATCACTTGCACGGGCCCCACTAGGTAGGTCATTGCTGGTAAGACACAATCACCCATAATACCAATCCACCAGCTCACACCCAGCCACACCTTTTTTAGTCTTACATTGGTTCGTTGGCTTTGGTTTTTGCCGAGTCTGTTCGCATTCGCTATCAGATGATTTTGCCATGAGCGGCCTAGTTTTGGCCCTTTCTCAAGGCCACGGGGTCCGCCAAAAGCCCGTGCGTTGCTACCGACAGCTCGGGGCTGTGAGACCCTCTCAGATAGATTCCACGTAAGGCGCTTGCCAAGCTTGGAGTCCACTGGGGAAGGCCACCGCAATCAATTTCTCATAGTGACTGCCCTCGAGATGCCCGGGCAAGCCCGCAGCCATTTCAGGCGTGTGGCTTACAGGACTGCTACCCTGCATCGACTTTGGAAATGCTGAAGTGTGTGGCAATTATCTGGCTACCGATGGTTGGCGGCTTGTACCGTGGACGTGGGGCCCAGAGTGCATGATTGCAATAGCCCGCAATAGCCTAGGTCTTCTGAGACTAAATCAATCAATTAATCATTCGATCAATCAACCCTCCACTCACAAGGGGCTCAGCGTGGGGTTCAGTATCAGCAGGTGGAGGCTTAGCTAGGTAACATGGTTGCGAGATAGCATCAAAAACAAGGCGTGGAGTTTTGGCGGGTACGAGGCGTCTTCCTTGTAATGCGCCCCTTTGGTATGGGGAGCCTGTGAGCATTGAGAATGGGTGAGGCTATCTAGACTACTATCAGTAGTTGCAAGCACCGATACTTAGGTAGGTGCGCCACGTATCCGATTGAGCTTGGTAGTCTCTCGGCTAACCATCTACGGGCTGAGTCCAGACTAAAGGTGTCGTTCTCCTGTGTAGCCGGCGCGAGGCTATCTCTGCAAAAGATAATGAAGGTCCCGCCCACCTACTTGCTCCCTGCTCTCGCTCTCTGTTATGTACTGTCTGAAGCATTGAACTCTACCGACGAGGTACCTTCAACTTTACGTACAGTACCCTCGTAAACCTCTCTCTCAGCAATCACAGCCTGCGGCGCCTTCTCTGACCATTTCTGGAAGCACCCAGTACCGCAAACGAGCAGCGGAAGCATGCCTGATAGCAATCCAACCCCACGAATTGACTTGAACAATGATACAATCAAGGAGCCGATTACAATGTCCACACTTCTCGACCGCCTTGGCGAGCGGAAACCAGACTTCCTCGACACTATCCAGCGAGAGATACACGCCCATATTGCTAAGCAGGGCCGGCGAGTCTGTATGTCCATTGTCGAGACAGACGGCTCTGGGAATGGCCGCCCTTGTACGCATATCCTGAACACAGACAGCTTGTCCAGAAATGTGGCCTACGCAGATGTCTTCCAATGCTTCATCCGCAAGAAGAATTATCACAACCACACGCTCGACTCCGGCTTGTCGGAGTCTGTCGCCGGTATCATTGCTCGGGAATATGGTGTTGTGCTGGAGTCCCGTTCCGACGAACTGGGAGGGTTTTTTTTAAGTCGCCTTGTCGAAGATGAGGTGGTGCACAAAAGCCTTGCGGTCCACATGACAAGACTTCTGGCGGAGAAAGGTATCAAGACGGCGCGTGATAAGTTGACGCACATGATCACGCACGGTATCGCCCAGCATGCAAGTACGCATACTACCGTCGCGGTCCAGCATGGAGTCACCACCGCCACTCAACATACTGCAGCTTTCACTGCAGGGACGTCAACTGGGGCTGTGGTAGGCTCCATTGTTGGAGCGGTCCTGATTAAAGTGTTCGCGGCACACATCACGGTTATTTTGCCGAAGATCTTGGCCTCGGAGACCTTTCGTATCCTTGTTATGGCAGCTACGCACAAGATTGTCTATGTAAGCGCGACTGCTGCAACGGCGAATTTGCTGGCTGCAAAGGCTGGAGCAATGACTGCTTCGGCAGTCCTTCACGCTGCTATCGGACCTGTGGCCGCTGCGTATGTCGTGTACAGGCTCAAGAAACTGCCGAATGAGTTGGGTAAGAGCATTGCCGAAGGTGTCGAGAAAGACTTAGATGGCAGCTTTGGAAGCATCACGGAACAGGTACTCGATGAGATGACAAAAGACGTTTTTGATGTTGAGAAGCTGGCTTCTGCAGTCGTTGGCGACATCATCACCGTCGACGGATGGGAGAAAACTTTCGAGGGGCTTGACGTTGTGGATCCGGCGGTCATATCTTTGAATTACGAAATCGCGAACAGCGTAGGCTATGCCAAGGACTTTCATAAGATGAAGAAGGCAGATCAGATGCTGGACGTTCCGGAAGAGAGTCTACCGGCTTACTGCGCGGATATCATTTGTGTAACATGTGGACTGAACGTGGGACCTCTTGATGACATCAACCAGCTGATTCACGCCAATGAATGCTTAGATCAGAAAAAGTCACAAGAGGATATCGCCGATTGCTGCTGGTTCTGCAATGCTGATCTGCGAGAAATGAGTGATGTAGCGAAGAATGACCACTTCGATGGCTGTTTAAGTAGGAGACCGCCGCGAGTCTATTGAAAGCACAGCAAATTTAGCAGTATACGCAAATTTTAAAGCGCATTCCAGGTAGTTACGCGGTTGTCGCAGGTGGCAGTCACCCACTTCCGGGCAGAAAGATTTGTCAGTTGTGGTGAGATGTAGGTCACTGGCCAGGCAAGGGAAAGGGGAATCCCGCTTCAATATCGGAGTAGGTTGAGTGGAGTTTCAAATCTAGATGCAGACGATTCACCAAACCTGGTGACACCGTCAAACCCTGGGAATCAGGCCGCCCGGCTTAAGAATGTGGTTGCCGAACTTGTAGAAGCGCCATGGAGAACACTTCTGACTAAGTTTTATCACTACCGTGTTTTCATTGAACGCTCCCTCGTATTGCATTAGGAAAGTGCTGCGACCTCGATGGCGACAGAGGGTCGATGACGATACAATATTGACTACGATGGGAGATTCACTGGATGGGAGGTGAGGGCAATCTGATAGCTGCCTATATCCACGCAATGAGAGAGAGCGATAGCAAGGTGGTAGACTGGTGATAAAATAAAGACGACCGAGGACGACTTTAGTTTTTTTGGCGGTGGAGGGAGAGAGTCCTCGAGGGAGGGCAGTGAAATAGACTCGAATAGAGCTAAAAGTCGGCGTAACTCGATACTGACACCATTGCCTAGGTTCTTGGGATTCTGGTGAGAGGTGAATGGCAAGATGATTGTCCTTCTGAGGGTTGACTAACAATTGTAGATACCTCCTGTTGGTGTCTGGGTGAGACATAGTGCACCAGGTCGTCACGTGATTAGCGACTTCCCCCCACCAAGCCCCGCATCGCCTCGGCCCCAAGAGTGCCGGCATAAATTGAGTACCCGCGGTTTACCGCCAGTTTCAAACTCGAAACTTCCGTTCACCAACAAGCACAAATATTCCCTACTCGTCGACCCGTTTGATGTATCTCGGAAGATCATTGCGGTTTGGGCTCTTCTTGCGAGCCGCTGTTCGCACGGGCGACTCTCTTGTGGTTGGGGCCCAGGGTGTACGGGTCCCCTCCGCAGCGATGGCGGCGTTCGCTTTCTTCTGCACCAGCTCCGTTCAGAGTCCCACCGACTCTATGCTTGCGAAGGAATCGACAGACACAACCACCTACTTTTGAATCCCGGATTGCTACAAAACATTGTTCGAAATGGTACCTATGCTGTATTCGACATCGCGCTTGAGAAGCCATCGCATGAACGAAAGCGGATTCACAAAGCACATGGGAATCATGAATAGCTGAGACTTTGTGACACACTGAAGGCATCGCCACTTGAGGAATCTTATTGCAATTGCAGCAATTCTCCCTTATGCGGCGTAGGTAGACCGTCAACCCGGAGTGAGGCGGAGCGAGATTTGGAACACTGACCTCCTGGATGGCATCGCGTCCCTTTTCGGGTCTTTGGTGAAACCGTGAAAACGTCATTTAGGTTGTGTTCGTGTTGGTCTATTCCATTTACCAGATTTGCAGCTCTATACAAAGAGTCTTCTCCACCCGCAGGTACCACGTTTTAATATCCCTTCAAGATTCCCCTTGATTGGCTTTTGCACACTGCTGGCGGCCATCTTGTCATCCTTTACTTCCTTTTCAAGATGCATTCATTCTACTACCTGTTGACTTGCCTCGCAACATGTTCCTTCACCCACGCATCTCCACAATATCCTCCCTGGTACAATCATCCCAGTAGTAGCAGCGGCAGCAGCAGTAGCAGCAGCAATGTCGTTGCCACGGCGGCCCCCTCTCCCAGCGGCGGCACAGTGCCCCCGGGTACAGGTTCTGGAGTATGCGACGCCAGGAGTATTGCTTCGCTCGGAGTCTACACCCTTATGGCAAATATTTGGAATACGTCGCCAGGGCCAGGGTCACAATGCGCATCACCGTTATCCGGTGGGAGCGGCAGCCCGGCTAGTTGGACCACCACCTGGAGTTGGAGTGTCGGGCGTGATATCAAGAGCTTTGCCAATGCCAACGGAAACACCTTGACACCTTGCAAGCCTCCTAACTCAATGTCGAGTATCAGCTCTACATGGAACTGGGAGTAAGTAGACGACCCTTTAGAGTCTTTCCATTCGCACTCTTGCTGTCGATTTGGATGATCAATGTATGCTAATGAATGACAACCACACAGATACAGCACATCCGATATCGTAGCCGACGTCGCGTACGACATCTTTTTGGGTGGCGCCTGCAACCAGCCTGGGGGCGGTCATGGTGAGTCCTCTTTTCGGTGTCAATATAGCCCAATACCTGGACGAGAGGAGGCATTGAGCCATCTTCTGGGAGCGCACTTTACGTGATACCCTTGAGACTACTTTCGTAGCTTCTGATCCTACCCCGAAACATAAACACTGACCTAAAATTCTGCAGCCTACGAGATCATGATCTGGCTAGGCGTCTTTGGCAACCTGGGCCCTATCGACGCCGGCAACGGTGTCAAAAGCTACACAGACAAAACCACCGGCACCAGCTGGACCGTGCATACCGGATCCAATCCCGCGAACGGGATCGGAACTGTGTACAGTTTTCTCCCAACCGGAGGAAATCTGCAGAATTTCAACAACGCGAACTTGTTACCCTTTATCGAATACCTAGCCTCGTTTGATGCGGGAGTAGGAACCACGACACTCGTGAGTATACAGGCGGGGACGGAAGCGGTGATGGTTAATAGTCCTGGGGCCAGCGCAACGTTTACAACGAGCGCATACGAGATTTCCGGCAGTTGAATGTTTAGACTGTTGCGCGGGTGCCGGGTGGGGGCTGTAAGCAGGATTCTCAGCTGGGCGCAGCGCCACATCCTGCCGACTGGCAGACGAAAATGTCTTTCTCGCAACCGAGGAGACCCGCAACCTACATTCGGTCTGAGGCTGAAATCCTTCTCAGATGCCAGCTAACATCTTCGTATTCCTCCCACCGTGATGATTCCTTTGCACACCGCTCTTCTATTTTCCATCTTTCTCTCATTTCCATCTCTGTTCGTCACCAGATGCAATATTCTCGCCTTCGTATCTCCAACATACCACTTTTTTAAGATTGAATCGTCTCACAAGATCTAAACATCATGGGCTTCGAAGCCGGCTCTCCTCGGCCAAAAACAATGTGGGAGCATTGCAGCATCTTCATCGCTCGGCGCTTCGCAAAGCTAGGGCTCATCTGCGCAATCGTCTCACTCATTCTTCTCACGATCCCCCTCCTCGGCGGCCATGAGAAGCTCCTTTCCTACGTCTCCCCTCCAAACACCAAACCCATCCGCCCCTCCCCGCCCTTCCACCCCGCCAATAACCCCTCTCCAAACACCAGCCCCTCAGACCCCTTCCCACCCCTCCCCCCCGCCGACGACGCCGAGTACATAGCCATCT
>JAABUQ010007658.1_pt1 | contig 15545 bp, 21 predicted proteins | sample 5560001 | NCBI WGS metagenome assembly JAABUQ01 (sample SAMN10711888, study PRJNA513371) | rock metagenome | isolation source: Antarctica rocks | place: Antarctica: Victoria Land, Finger Mt nord | collected 2015-12-18 | reverse complement strand
TTAGCCTACGGCTAAACGTGTGCCTTGACCTGCACCGCCCGGCCGGCGCGGCTGAAGCCGCGTCCGACGTCACGGGATTTACTCCCGTGACCGGCCCGGTAAGCTCCTGGGTATGAAGCTCAGCCACGTAATCCTCCCCGCCATCCTGTTCGCCGCAGTCCCGCCCTACATTCCCGAAGCGCTCGCTTTCCCTTACAAGCGCCAAGTCGGCGACCTTACCGTCCGCGCGGAGCAGCCGATCCCCGACGCGATCGTCCCCGTGGCCGCCCGCGCCGAGCGGCTGCGTCACGCGAGCGCGATCGACGAACCCGGTTTCGGCAAGCGCGTTTTCCTGACCGACGGCGGCTGGCGCTGGCGCTGGCTGACGCTCACCTCTTCGGGTGCGTTCGGCCTGACGCGCGCGTTAAGCGGAGCGATCGTCATCAACAAAAGCGACATCACGCACGACCGCGTGTTCGACGGTCAAGCTGTCGGCGGGACGCGCAGCCTGTCGAGTGTCCTCGCCCATGAGCAGACGCATGGCCTGATCCGCGCGCGCTACGGCCCGCTGGCGGATGCGCGTTACCCGGCTTGGCTGCGCGAGGGCTATTGCGACGTGGTGGCGGGAGGCGGGAGCCTCGGCGATGGCGAGGCGGAGGCGCTGCTGCGGGCCGGAACCGCGCACCCGGCGGTGATGTACTGGCGGGGGCGTCGGCGAGCGGCCGCGTTCCTACGCGCTCACCACGGCTCGGTCGATGCGCTGTTCGCGAGCGCAGCCGCTTGGTAGGCTTGGAGGCTGACGGGGCGGAGCCGGCACGGCCCGTAAGCCGCCCCGCACTCGAAGCCGAGTGGCTCCGCCTCACCCGCGAGACGCTCCCCGCGCTCGCCAAGTCGTGTGCCTGGCCGGTCAGCGCCGACCATTGTTTCCAGCGCATCCTGCTCGACAACGCGCTCGGCCGCTGCTGGTACGACGCGGTCGCGCGCCGCCCGGCCTACCGCCATGTGGAGCAGGACGCGCTCGCCCGCGCGGTCGCGCTCGGGCAGGCGGTGATCGCAGGGACGGCCGACCTGCACCTGCTCAATGCGCGCAGCCTGGCGTGGCGCGGCAAACACCCCGCTCAGGCCAGCTCGACCAGCGCGCCGTAATCCTTCAGCCGCGCGTCGCGGGTCAGCAGCCGCATCGGCTCGCACAACGCCTGCGCGACGAGCATCCGGTCGAACGGGTCGCCGTGGAGGCGCGGCAAGTCGTCCACCGCCGCCGCGTGCTCGGCGGTGATCGGAAGAATGGTATAGCCCGCGCCGACGAAAAGCTCGTGAGCTTGGCTACTAGACCGTGGCATCGGGTCGCGGCGTTTTGGGCCAAGCGCGAACTTGATCGCTATCTCCCATAAGCTGACGACACTGACAACCGGCTCGACTTCTTCGCTCTCCAGCATCGAGCGAGCTCGCGCGCTTAAGCGGGGGTCGTCCATCATGGCCCAGACCGCAAAGTGCGTATCGAGGAGCAGCTTCAACGCGGCTCGCCCGGATACCATTCACCGTCATTGAACATGGCGGCAATCTCTTCGTCATACTTGTCCCAATCGTCGGGCACGACAAACTGCCCTTTGGCAAATCCGATCCGCTTGCTCGTGTCGCGCGCCACCACCGGGACCAGCCGCGCGGCGGGCTTGCCGTTGCGCGCGATCACCACCTCCGCCTCGCGCCCGCTTTCCACCGCCTCGACCAGCGCGGACAGCCGCGACTTCGCCTCGTGTATGTTCACCGCGTTCATCGCCGACCCTCCAGTCGCACCAACTTAGCTAAGCAGGAGCCAGACGGCAAGGTCAGGACGCGGGCATGTCCTCCGCCGACGGGGCCGGCTCGGCCGGCGGCGCGGGCTTGCGCGCGACATCGCCCAGCCACGACCCCAGCGCGCTCGCCGCCAGCCCGATCATCGGCCCGACCCGGTCCACCGTCGCGCCTGCGGCGGGAGTACCCGATGCTCCGCTCGCCGCGCCACGCCGCAACGCGGCCGCCGCCGCTTCCAGCGCGCTCGCCAGCAACAGCCGACCGGCGGGGGAAAACGCCTGCGCCAGCGCCTCCTCGGCGGCACGTCGCATCGGCTTGGGCAGCTTCACCCCCGCGACCCGCTTGGGCAATTTGACGCGTCCCGGCTTGCCCGCATCCTGTTCCGGCGTGTCCATCGCGTCGCTCCTCGTCCTTGGTGCCATAGCAAGATAGGACACCGGCCCGGCCACGTCCAGCCTCGCACGCCTGCCGCCCGCGCCCTGTATGAATGGCTCGCTTTTAGCCCGGAACACAAGTAGAACCCTACTCCAAGTTGACCCACACACGAAGCGGCGGTGTTTCGCATGCTGACCCACATTTCCGTCCGCGGCGCGCGCGAGCACAATATCAAGAATGTCGATGTTGACATCCCCCGCGACACGCTGATCGTCCGCAGCGGCAAGCCGACCCTCGCGTTTGACATCATCTATGCCGAGGGGCAGCGGCGCTATGTCGAGAGTCTGTCCGCCTTTGCGCGCCAGTTCCTCGAGCTGATGCAGAAACCCTATGTCGACTATATCGAGGGTTTCAGCCCCGCGACCAGCATTGAGCAGAAGATCACCAGCCGCAACCCACGCTCGACGGCCTTTTGCAATGGAGCTTCGTTACTCGCCTGGCCTTGCTGTTGAACACGAATGGAATTTGGCTGACGCGAAACTCGGATTGTGGAGGTAAGTAGATGAGTGATCCGGCGATTGATGTCATTGAGAACACGCCAGGAGACTCTTTGAGCTTCGGCTGGTTGCCGAACGCGTTCATGAGCAACGATGAGGCGGTTTGGGCTTCTCTGGATCGTGGACGTGCCGTGCTCGAGTCCTTTCACCAGCTCAACCAGTACTTGTGGACCCACGGCCTGATGATCCAGGCGCAATGGCGTTGCGTCATGAACCGTTTACCCGAGGTGGAGCGGCCCGTGCGGCTGGTCGACTACGGATGCGGGCAGGGCATCGCGGGTCTGCTCATCAGCGAACTGACTGGCGGAACCGCTCTCGCAAACACGTCCGAGATAATCCTGATCGAACCATCCGCCGTTGCTATCGCCCGAGCAGAAGCTATCTACCGGAAACTTCGTCCGGACGGAGCCGTGCTACTTCTAAAAAGATATTTTGACGACATCACGCAAGCGGACATCGGTGCCGCCGTTGGCGGATCGACGCTTCACCTGTTCTCCAACACGCTGGACGTGGACGGCTACGACCCGCTGCGGCTGCTTAGCAGCACATTGCGGCCCGGTCGGCATACAACTTTAGCTGTTAGCCAGCACTGGGAATATCCGGGCGGCACTCCCCGATTTCGACAAACCAAAGCGGCTTTCGAACACCCGGGTAAGGCATCCCAGTTTACAATCCGAAGATCGCTTTTTGAAGATTTCAAATGCGGTGAAAACGACAAGTGGGATGCCGTAGTCTGGCTTTGCGACCTTGAGGTCCACAATGTCTGACCTTTTCATTCTAAATCAGCCGGTCCTCCCTTTTCAACTACCTCCCGACGTCGGCTACGCCGCAGCGTGGAACGAGCAAGCAAACGGCTTTGACATTAATGTCCCCGGAGGCCGACTTTTTTACAGCGAAGGCTTCTTCAACCAAGCTTGGAGCGATCGCGCAGTCGCTTTCATGCAGGAGAACGAGCCAATCGACTGGCGCACTGCGAATTGGCGCGCTGTTTCCACGGAAGCATTGGGCGACGTGCGCTTCACTAATATCCAGTGGAGGCAGGATGAACTAAAGCTTTACGGTCGTCGGATTCCGCTGCCACGGCTTACGGCCTGGTATGGTGACCCGGGTGCAGCCTACACCTACTCTGGCATCAAGTCTGAACCCAATCCTTGGAATGAAGGACTTTCCCACATTCGACGTCGTATCGAGCCCTTGGTTGGGGTCAGCTTCAACTGCGTGCTTCTAAACTGGTACCGTGATGGTCGCGATAGCCTCAGTTGGCATGCAGACAACGAAGAAGAACTTGGCCGCGATCCGGTCATTGCGTCCGCTAATTTCGGCGAGGCCCGCGATTTTCAGCTACGCCGTAACAGCGATCATCGGGAAAAGATTACTATACCGCTTAACCACGGCTCTGTACTGGTGATGGCGGGCGAATTACAGCGCCACTGGCAACATGCTGTGCCAAAGCGATCTGGCGTTACCGGCTCGCGCTTCAATCTGACGTTCCGTACCATCAACTGCTGACGGGCGTTAGCGACGGGTGCCACCGCACTCAGCTTTCCCGTTTGGCACAATCAAAAAGTGGCCCATGACTCTGACAACCATTTCCGTGCGCGGCGCGCGCGAGCACAACCTCAAGGATGTTGATGTCGATATCCCCCGCGACACGCTGACCGTCATCACCGGCCTCAGCGGCAGCGGCAAGTCGTCCCTCGCGTTCGACACCATCTATGCCGAGGGGCAGCGGCGCTATGTCGAGAGCCTGTCCGCCTATGCGCGCCAGTTCCTCGAGCTGATGCAGAAGCCCGATGTCGACCACATCGAGGGCCTGTCCCCCGCGATCAGCATCGAGCAGAAGACCACCAGCCGCAACCCGCGCTCGACGGTCGCGACCGTGACCGAGATCTACGATTATATGCGCCTGTTATGGGCGCGCGTCGGGGTGCCCTATTCCCCCGCCACCGGCCTGCCGATCGCGGCGCAGACCGTGTCGCAAATGGTCGACCGGGTGATGACGCTGCCGGAGGGCACGCGGCTGTACCTGCTCGCCCCGGTCGTGCGCGGGCGCAAGGGCGAGTATCGCAAGGAAATGCTCGAATGGCAGCGCGCGGGCTTCACCCGCGTCCGCATCGACGGCGAGCTCCACGAGATCGATGAGGCCCCCGCGCTCGACAAGAAATTCAAGCACGACATCGAGGTGGTGGTCGACCGGTTGGTGGTGCGCCCGACCGAGGGCGAGGACTCGATCGCCACGCGCCTCGCCGACAGTTTCGAGACCGCGTTGAAGCTTGCCGACGGGCTCGCCTATGTCGATCCCGCCGATCCCGTGGAGCCGCACACGCCCTCGTCGGTGGTGCTGGGCGATCACGCGCCCGCCGGGCGGATCGTGTTCTCCGAAAAGTTCGCCTGCCCGGTTAGCGGCTTCACCATCGCCGAGATCGAGCCGCGCTTGTTCTCGTTCAACGCGCCGCAGGGAGCGTGCCCGGCCTGCGACGGGCTGGGCGAGAAGCTGATCTTCGACGAGGACTTGGTCGTCCCCAACCACGAGCTGACGATCAAGAAGGGCGCGGTGGTGCCCTGGGCCAAGTCGAATCCGCCCTCGCCCTATTATATGCAGGTGCTGGGCAGCCTCGCGCGCGCGTTCGACTTCAGCATCGACTCAGCCTGGAAGGATTTGCCCGCCGATGTCCACGCGAAGATCCTCCACGGCACCAAGGGCAAGCCGGTGGTGCTCCGCTTCGTCGACGGCAAGAAATCGTACGAGGTGTCCAAGCCGTTCGAGGGGGTGATCGGCAACCTCAACCGCCGCCTGCTCCAGACGGAGAGCGCGTGGATGCGCGAGGAGCTGTCCCGCTATCAGTCCGCGCAGCCGTGCGAGACGTGTCGCGGTGCGCGGCTCAAGCCCGAGGCGCTGGCGGTCAAGATCGCCGCGCGCGACATCAGCTACGCCACGAAACTGTCGGTGGTCGACGCGCTCGCTTTCTTCGTCGACATGCCCAACCATCTCGGCGATCAGCAGCGCGCGATCGCGGAGCGTATCCTGAAGGAGATCGTCGAGCGGCTCGGCTTCCTCAACAATGTCGGGCTCGACTATCTCAACCTCGACCGGACCAGCGGCACGCTGTCGGGCGGCGAGAGCCAGCGCATCCGCCTCGCCTCGCAGATCGGCAGCGGCCTGTCGGGCGTGCTATACGTCCTCGACGAGCCCTCGATCGGCCTCCACCAGCGCGACAACGACATGCTGCTCAAGACGCTGCGGCGGCTGCGCGACCTCGGCAATACCGTGCTGGTGGTCGAGCATGACGAGGACGCGATCCGCACCGCCGATTACGTCATCGACATGGGGCCGGGGGCGGGCGTCCACGGCGGCGCGATCGTCGCGCAGGGGACGCTGACCGAGCTGCTCGCCAGCCGCACCAGCATCACCGCCGATTACCTCAACGGCACGCGCGAAGTGCCGCTGCCGGCCAGGCGCCGCAAGGGCAACGGCAAGAAGCTCACCGTCCACAACGCCACCGCCAACAATCTGCGCGGCGTCACCGCGTCGATCCCGCTCGGCACCTTCACCTGCGTCACCGGCGTGTCGGGATCGGGCAAATCGAGCTTCACCATCGACACGCTGTTCGCCGCCGCGTCGCGCGAGTTGAACGGCGCGCGCATCCTGGCGGGCAAGCACGACCGCGTCGCCGGGCTGCAGCACCTCGACAAGGTGATCGACATCGACCAGTCGCCGATCGGCCGCACCCCCCGGTCGAACCCCGCCACCTACACCGGCGCGTTCACCTGCATCCGCGACTGGTTCGCGGGGCTCCCCGAAAGCCTCGCGCGCGGCTACAAGCCCGGGCGGTTCAGCTTCAACGTCAAGGGCGGCCGGTGCGAGGCGTGCCAGGGCGACGGCGTGCTCAAGATCGAGATGCACTTCCTCCCCGACGTCTATGTGACGTGCGACGTCTGCCACGGCGCGCGCTACAACCGCGAGACGCTGGAGGTGAAGCACAAGGGGAAGTCGATCGCCGACGTGCTCGACATGAACGTCGAGGACGCCGCCAGCTTCTTCGCCGCCGTGCCGCCGATCCGCGACAAGATGGCGATGCTGGCCGAGGTCGGCCTTGGCTATGTCAAGGTCGGCCAGCAGGCGACCACCCTGTCGGGCGGCGAGGCGCAGCGCGTCAAGCTCGCCAAGGAACTCGCCCGCCGCGCTACAGGGCAGACGCTGTACATCCTCGACGAGCCCACCACAGGCCTGCACTTCGAGGACGTGCGCAAGCTGCTGGAAGTGCTCCACGCGCTTGTCGAGCAGGGGAATACCGTGGTGGTGATCGAGCACAATCTCGACGTGATCAAGACGGCGGACTGGGTGCTCGACCTGGGTCCGGAAGGCGGGGTTAAGGGCGGCGAGATGGTCGCGGAAGGCACGCCGGAGACGGTCGCGGCATGCGAGGCGAGCTATACGGGGCGGTATCTGGCGCCGCTGCTGGAGCGGGGCAGGGCGGGGGAGAAGGCGGCGGCGGAGTAGTTACTCTCCCCGTCGCGCCAGCTCCGTTAGGATCATTGGAATGGCGTCATCCAGTCCGTCCCCGAAGCGGTCGAACTGGCTGTGCAATTCCTCTTCGGTCATGTCAGGGATGGTGCTGACCCAAATGGGTCTAACGTAGCGCTCAGACTTTGACCCTTTGTGCCTTGGTACAAAGAGCATCAAGGCATTGGAATTCTCAAATTCTTCGAGGCTCAATATGGCTCGCCGGACGATTGCTCCGAATAAGCGTTTGTGAAAGTCGGTAAAGGTAAACGACGTCCATCCAATCAAGAAGACAGAAGTCAACACGCCATCGTTTAAGCAGATGAAAGTCGGCTTCACAGGAACGACGATATTACGGCCAATGGGGAACGGTGCGTTGAAATTGCGGTAAACCTCAATGCCTTCAATGCTCTGCTCGTCCAGCCAAGGAAGCACGGCAGTAGCAATCTCGTGCCCAAGCCGCTGAACGAGCGGATTGTTTATAAAGTTTATTCCCTTCCTGACGTCAGAAGGTGACAATCTAAACGTGATATAGTCTGCGATCAGCCATATACTTGCGATAGCGCGTGTTTTGGCTTTGAGACAACGAACCGGTAGATATTCCGTGCCGTATCGTCTTGGCGGCGTGCGTTAAGACGCACCCAGTTGGCTAAGGAGGGTGGTCTCCGGATATCGGCAATCTTCTGCTCAGCGGACTTCACCGAAATCTCCTTGCATCTGGTACGCGGCCTCAAGAATCAAAGAAGGCGTTATCTCCATACCGGGATTAGCCCGGCCTTTATAGCTCCAAACTCGATCCCATGCTTCACCTTGGCGGTGAGAGAATGCCCTCAACTGGGAAGCCGTTAAGGGCAGCAAGGGCGTTATGGCTTCGACAACGTCGCGCTTATCGTCCTCGGTCAAGTCGATTTTCGCTATCTCGAACTGCCGAGTGCCGGGATTGAAAGATTTAGCCCGCGTCCTAACCGGTCCGTCACCAGACGCTTTGAAGTCCTGATAAAGCTCTCGGAACACCGGACCATGCTCCCAGGCCTCGATTTTTGCTTTTGTAAGTAGGCGGTTGCGTTTGATGAGCAGCGCTCTCACCGCAAAATAGGCGAGTTTATTGATACCCATATTGGAATGAGCGAAGCCCTGCTGCTCCGCATAATCTAAGACGTAATTTGCCAATCCGCGAACGCTATGACCAATCTGATGGTAAGCGAATGTCACTCCGCCGCCTCCGCCCACTCGCGCGCATCTTCGCTCCGCGAGTTATGCGCGTACGTCTCCCACCCAATCTCATACTCTTCCGCCTGGTTTCCCCAAGCCGTCCACCCGTCCCGCGCACCCCGCGCGAACAGTTCCAGCCGCGGCCCGGCGCTGCACGCCTCGATCACGTCGTAAATCTCGTCCGGCTTGCGGCTATGCTCGCGCTTTCGCGTGCCGACCAGATTAACCTGCCGCCGTCCCGGCGCTAAGGTCCGCGCGTTCTTTCCGCGCACGCCAAACAGGCACAGCTCGGTAACGTTGCGGAAGTAAAACCCCACTCCACGACCGTCCGAGCCGCCGTCCTTGCGCACCTTATGCCAGACAATGTTCGATTTATAGTTGAACCCCCACGCCTTCATCACCGCCAGCCCGTCGGGCAACAGCGCGTTCGGCACCCACAAGTACAGATGCGCCGGATCGGCCGCGACCTCCGCGACCGGCAACGCCATGATCTCGTCCAGCTCCATCGTATCGTATCGCGACAGTCGGCGATGCTCTGGGGCCATCTTGCCCGTGCGGTTCTGGAACCGCCACGGCGGATCGGCTAGGATCGTCGCGAACCGCCGCCCCCGCATCGCCTCCGCGAACTCCCCCGCCGCGTCGATGCTCATGCGCCTGCTCCCTGGTCGTCGATACACTCGGGCTTGATCCCGATCGCCAGCACCGGACAGCTGCCGTTACGCCCGGCATTGAGCCGGTATAGCAGCTTGCCCATCCACGTCGTCGACGCGCCGTACTTCGCCATCAGTCCCATTCGTCGAAATACCGGGTTGAGCGCCGCGCTGCGGGTAAGCAAAACGCCCACGTCGATCACCCCGCACTGGCTGAACGCGCTGAACGCGTACAGGTCGCGGTCGAACGTCTGGTCCTTGCTGTTCCACTCCAGATCGAACGCAACCCGCCCTTTGACATAATCGACCTTGTGCCCGTCGAGGAACCGCGCCTTGGTCATCTCGCGCGACATGGCGATTGACCCCTTGCCGCCCTCCTTCGCTTCACGCCACAGCAGCTTGACGAGAAGGTCGGCCTGGATCGTGGTTTCGCGCCAGCCCAGCGGGCGAAGCTGCGCCGACACCAGCTTCGGAATGTCGGACTCGTTTCCGCCAGCCTTGGCGATGATCACACGCGTCAACCGGAACGCTCGCAACGCGTCCATCAACTCCCCGAACTCCACCGGGTGCGCTTCGCTCAGGATCAGCGCCGCATTGCGATAGCTGTAGATTTCGTACCGATCGAAGATGTCGGCCGGGACGTAGCGCGCGACCGTCTCGGCCGCGTCCGCTGCTTCGCTTGGCCGTGTTGCTACGTCGAGTTCGATGTCTTCCATAGCCCCTTCTGACCCCGGAACAAAAGCGGGTCAATCGCCGCTGTCCTACACGCCCCGTTCGGGCATATAGACGCGGTCCCCTTATGTTCTTAAGCAAGGAGACCGCCATGTGCATCGACCCACAGCCCGAGCGCGCCACGTCCGGCGAGCAGCTGGCCGCCTTCATGACCGGCGTCACGCCTTCCGCGCGGTCGGACGGGTGGTCGGGGGAGAAGCAGCGGCGCTTTCTCGAGGCGGTCGCGGACGGGGCGACCGTCACCGACGCCTGCGCGGTCGCGCGGCTGTCGGTCGCGGCCGCCTATGCGTTCCGCCGCCGCCCGGCGGGGCAGGGGTTCGCGCTCGGCTGGTCGGCGGCGAACCTCATCGCGCGCGACCGGGTGGCCGACCGGCTGTTCGCGCGCGCCGAGGAGGGGCAGGAGGCGACGACCACCGCCGCCGACGGCTCGACTCGTACCCGGAACTATTACGACAACGGCCTCGCGCTGCGGCTGCTCGACCGGCTCGATCGGCAGGCCGAAGCGGGCGAGCGCAGCGCGGCGGGGCAGGCCGCGCGGCTGATCGCCGCCGATTTCGAGGCGTATCTCGCCACGATCGAGGCCGATGCGGGCCCGGCGCGCGCGGGGCTGTTCCTGTCCGCGCGCGCGGGCGCGGGCGATCTGGAGCCGCTGGCGGCGCTCGCCCGCGCGGACCGGATGCTGCGTGGCGGCGCGGGGCTGGCGAGCGAGGTGGAGGTCGCCGATCTCGACCCCGCCGCGCGCGCGACGTGGACGGGGGAGCAATGGGCGCGCGCGGAGGCCGCCGGGCTGATCCAGCTTGCGCCCGCCGCCGCGCCTGAAGCCCCGCCAGAACCGGCAATCGGGCCTCAACTTCCTCAACTTGACGACGAGCCGGAGGGGCCGGTCTGGTGGAGCGACGACTTTGGCGAATGGCGCACCAGCTTCCCGCCGCCGCCCGAGCTCGCGGGCAAGGAGGAGGACCGCTATGGCGACGAGCGCTATTCGCGCAGCCTCACGCCTGAGGAATGGGTGCTGTGCGACGGGATGGAGGACTTGGAACACGAAGCCGCGACCGCCGACCAGCGCGCGGCGGAGACGCAGGAGCGCGACCGGGTGTTCGAGGACTGGCGGCGCAAGCTGACCGAGGCGGGCTATGAGTCGCTGCTGGGCGACAAGCCCGACTACGCGCCCCCGCCCGCGCCCGAATGCCGACGCTGCGCGAAGGTCGGGAGCAGCGCGAGCGCTGGCAACACCGCCCCGCCGGACGGGACGGTGCTGCACTGACGCTAGTTCTTGAGGTCGTCCGGCACCTTGCCGCCGTTCTTCTCCAGCTCGAGCATCACCTGCTTGTGGAGCCAGATGTTCATCGCCGCCGAGCCATCCTTCGCGCCGGTATAGCCGAGCTCGGTGGCGAGCTGTTCGCGGTTGGCGAGGCTGGCGTCGAGGTCGAGCAGCTTCATCAGGTCGACGATCGAGGTCTTGTAGTTGGAAGCGGGGCTGCCCTTGCCGACCCAGATCGCGTTGAGCACCGCCGCGACGTCGACCGGCTGCTGCGGCGCGACCGGCGCGGGCGCGGCGGTCGGGGCCGGGGCACTCGCAGCGGGGGTCGGCGCGGGGGCGGGCGCGGGCGCGGCGGCGGCGTGGTGGCCGAAGATCGCGTCCTTGATCTTGCCGAAGATGCTCATGCGTGCAGGACTTTCGAAGACGCCGTCAGGAAGGGAGCGGCGAGTGCGTGGGTAGCGTCTTGCCGGTCTGCTCGTCCAGCCCGATCGCCACCCAGGCGTCGAGCACCGCCGCGCCGACCACAAACGCCAGCGCGCCCCAGGTCGCCTTGTTCTTCGGCGCATTCTTCGCGGCCGCGCTGGTCGCGACGATGTCCATGATGTCGCCCGCGAACCGGTTCCAGATGCGCGGCGCGTGCGCGGGGGCGGCGAGGATGGTCAGCCCGGCGGCGATCTCGCGCCCGCCGAAGCCCTTGACCAGCCCCTCATGCCCCCCGGCGTCGAGCGCCGTCGTGATCCGCTTGGCGGCGAACAGCTCGACCGCGCCCAGCGCGAGCGAGAAGACGCCGAGGCCGAGGCTGATTTTCTTGTAATCCATGACGGGGGCGCTTTCGTAATGCGGGGAGGGGGATCGGCCCGGGAATTATTCGGTGACGGTATCGCCTTCGTTGGCGGCGAAGCCGGTCGCGGGGCCGGTGGCGGGACGCAGCGACTCGCGCATCTCCGGCGGCACGGGCGCGGTCGGGTCGGGGCGGAACGCATCGGGCGCGCGACCCTGGCCGGGCGCGGCGTCGCTCATCAGGTCGGTGGGCACATGCTCAGGCGAAGCAGCGGTCGCGACGCCGGGCGCACCGGGCGCGGTGGCGACGGGGCCGTCTCGCTCCTCCGCCACATGCGGGGCCTCGATCAGCGCGGGTTCGGCCGGAGCCGCAGGCTCGGGCGCGGGTTCGTCGGGGGTCGTGTCGGGAAGGTGGCCGACATAGGCCTCGCCCACCACGGCGGCGGCGAGCAAGGCGGCGATGCCGGCACCAAAAGCAGCAAGGCCGGTCAGGATCGTGCGGGAGTTCATGGCCAAATCCGTCGCTGGAAGTGTGGCACCTCCAACGGGCAAGGCCCCGCGCTGTTCCGGCGGCTGCGGGTCTGGACCCTAGTCGATCGACATTTCCACGACGGACTGGCCGGCCACCGATTGTCGGGTCGCGGCCTCGCGGGTCTGGCGGAGCGTCTGGGTACGTTCCGCCCGGTCCGCCATCGCTTCCCAAGCGCGCGCGGCGCGGTCGCAGCGGTCGCGGACATTGCCCAGCGTCGCGGCATCGGCGGCGGCACGTTCGGCATCGGCGCGAGTACGGAAAAAGGCGGGGTTGTCGTTCATCTGAGGCTCCCTTTTCGTGGCCGAAGCGAAAACGGCGACCCCGAATGGGGCCGCCGTTCGTGGTGGTTAGTCAACCGCCTGAAGGTTGACCGCGCTCATCTTGCCGCGGCGATCCTGCTCCAGCTCGTACTGAACCCGCTGGTTCTGCTGCAGCGTCACCATGCCCGCGCGCTCGACGGCGGAGATGTGCACAAAGGCGTCGTTGCCGCCGCCCTCGGGCGCAATAAAGCCATAGCCCTTGTCGGCGTTGAAAAACTTGACGGTTCCGGTGGTCATATTCGCTTCCTTCGTTCGGGGGGCGGCCGATACGCCGGACGCCCGATGCCCTCGGTTGCAGGGAAAGAAGGAAGAAGGGGCCGCAAAGCGCCGTTAGACCGTCGATGTGCGACTGTAGCGCAACAGGATATGCGCGCAAAGCGCCTCCGGCGCAAGCGCGCATATCCTGTTGCGCCGGCCAGCGGCGCCAAGGCGCCGTCTGACGTCATGGGCTTTGCCCATGACCGGCCGCAGATAACTACAGCAGCGAACTCTTCCGCACCGGCGCATCCGTTCCCTCGGTCGATGGCGGCTGGTCCTTGTCCAGATGCTCGCTCGGGCGGCGCGCGTCGCCCTCCGCCTGATGCTCGGTCGACAGGTTCGGGCGGTCGGTCTCGGTGGTCGGGTAATCGGCATCAGTATCATCGTGCGTGTTCATGGTTCGGCTCCTCGAAGCCGCTCCAACGCGCCACCGCCGCCTTCCGGTCCTCGCATGGCCGACCATCAACGGCTGTCAATGTTGGATCGGCGATGGCATGGTCGCGTCGCGGTGTGGATCACGCCCGCGATCGGAGTTGACCCATGCGCCTCGTTCTCCCGCTCCTCGCCACCGTCGCGGCGGTGCCCGCGCTCGCCGCGCCGCTCCACGGCTATGCCGGGCTGGCGATGTCGCCGCGCGGCGATGAGGTGGCGAGCGTCGAGACGAGTACCACCGCACCCGCCGGCGCATCCCCGCACGCCGCGATCGTGGTCCGCTCCGCCCTCGATGGACGGGTGCTCCGCACGATCGATCCGTGCGCGAAGTGCGGCTATGCGGGGCTGAGCTATGGTCCCGACGGCTCGCTCGCGTTCGTCAGCCGCGACAAGACGGCGGCGACCGCGACGTTGCAGGTCGCGCGCGGCGCGGCGGTGCGGACGGTCGCCACCGTCGCCGGGCTCGCCTCCACCCCGCGCTTTTCGCCCGACGGCCGCCGCATCGCATTGTTGGTGACGCTGGGTGCCGCAAAGGAGACCGGCGCGACGCAGGCCGGGGTGCGCCAGATCGGCGAGATCGGCGAGACGAACGACGAACAGCGGCTGGCGGTGTTCGCGCTCGACGCCGCGCCGGTCGGCGTCGCGAATGTGCGGCCGGTGTCGCCCGCCGACCGTTTCATCTACGAATATGACTGGACCCCCGACGGGCGCGCGTTCGCGGTCACCTCCGCCTTGGGCAATGGCGACAATAATTGGTGGGTGGCGACGCTCGACCGGGTTGACGCGACCACCGGCGCGGTGACGCCGATCGCCAAGCCCGCGACCCAGCTGAACTTCCCGCGCGTTTCGCCGGACGGCAAGACGGTGGCGTATATCGGCGGGCTGATGAGCGATTTCGGCTCGGTCGGCGGCGACGTGTGGACGGTGCCGCTGGCGGGGGGAACGCCGGTCGACCTCACCCCGGGTCAGCCGGTCAGCTTCGTGTCGCTTGCCTGGACCGCCGGGGGGCTGCGCGCCGCCGCCTTGCGCAACGAGCGGATGGGGGCGGTGGCGATCGGCGCGGACGGCGCGACCCGGACGCTGTTCGATCGCCCCGTCAGCCTGGCGGCGGGCGACGGCCGCGTCGCCTGGAGCGCGGACGGGCGGAGCATGGCCAGCGTGGTGCAGGAGTGGACCCACGCCGCCGCCGTGTACGCGGGACCGGCCGAAGCGCCGCGCCAGATCACCCACGACAACGACGCCGCCCCCGCCGCCGTCCGCGCGCAAAGCGTGACGTGGCGCAACGAGGGCTTCACCGTCCAGGGCTGGCTGCTCGCCCCGCTCGGCAACGGCCCCAAGGCGAAGGCGCCGATGATCGTCGACGTGCATGGCGGGCCGTCCGCCGCGACCACCCCGCGCTATCTGGAGCGCGGCGCAGCGACCGAATTGATGGACGCGGGCTATTACGTGTTCCTGCCCAACCCGCGCGGCTCCTATGGTCAGGGCGAGGCATTCACCGCCGCCAACAAGCGCGATTTCGGGCATGGCGACCTGCGCGACATCCTCGCGGGAGTCGACGCGGTGGAGAAGGTGGCACCAATCGACGACGCGCGGCTGGGCCTGCGCGGATGCAGCTATGGCGGGTTCATGGCGATGTGGGCGAACACGCAGACCAACCGCTTCAAGGCGATCGTCGCGGGGGCGGGGCTGTCCAACTGGATCAGCTATTACGGCACCAACGGCATCGACCAATGGCTGCTACCGTTCTTCGGCAAGTCCGCCTACCAGGATTTCAAGGCGTATGAGGGCGTCTCGGCGGTCTATCACGTCGCGCAGGCGCGGACGCCGACCTTCATTTATGTCGGCGAGCGCGACATCGAGGTGCCGCCGACCCAGTCGATCGAATGGTGGCACGCGCTGAAGAACCACGGCGTCGACACCAGCCTGGTGATCTACCCCGACGCGGGGCACTGCGTCCCCGCGCCGGACCAGGCGGCGGATGTCCGCAAGCGCAGCCTCGCGTGGTTCAATAAGTATTTGAAGATGTGAGGTCAGATGGAGGCACGAGTTAATAGCAACTGAAAATCCTCCCCCACGGGGGGAGGGGGACCATGCGCAAGCATGGTGGAGGGGGTGCGTCTCGACACGGGTACGGTATCTCTGCGGAGAAGCCCCCCCCACCA
>JAABUQ010007657.1_pt1 | contig 15547 bp, 10 predicted proteins | sample 5560001 | NCBI WGS metagenome assembly JAABUQ01 (sample SAMN10711888, study PRJNA513371) | rock metagenome | isolation source: Antarctica rocks | place: Antarctica: Victoria Land, Finger Mt nord | collected 2015-12-18 | reverse complement strand
GATAGAAACGGTACTTAAAAGCTTTTTGTGCCATGCCTCACATTATAGCATCTATTCTGTGAGGCGTGTTAACCTTTAATAAAGCCGTCGTAGAACGACGGGGTTTCCACCCACAATTTCTGATGAAATAGTTATTCCCCCCTCAGAGGAACTTACTGGCCTATATAAAGCAGCTAAAGCTGGCTATATTTCAGAGATTCAAGAGGAAGCCAACCGCCTCAAACAGCTAGATTTTAGATATACAACCTTTGCTGAGCAGGTTCTTAAACTAGCTGAAGAGTTTGACGATCAAGCTATTGTTAAGCTAGTCAAACCAGCATTGTCAATTTAAGGAAGCATTGCAGTGATTAGGCACGAGAACCCCCTTGCTAGCATCTAGCAGAACCTTTAGTCGCGCCTCAAATCGTCCCTCAAACCCTCTCCTTCATTAAGCATTTCCGGTGCTACAGCAGGGTTACTGAGCATTTCCTCTGGGCTAAGTTCCATCAGGGCATCGTCCATGGCAGGTGGTTGTTTAATCCTTTCAATCTCCTCCGCAAGTTCTGGCGCTGCTGGATCAACTTGTTCATACTTATCTGCTTGATTAGGAGCTGTTTCACTGCTCATGATGATTTCTCCAAATATGTTTGAACCTACGTACCTCAGGCTAAACGCGTCTGTTGTGCTGCACACACTATCTTGAGGATTAGATTGGTTTTCCCTGATCCCTCATTCCTCACCCCCTTGGTGACGGGTACTATAGAAAGCGTAAATACTTCTGTATTCTTCGTTTCATTACGCTAACTAGGGAACAGGCAGTGCCACCACAAAAACCTCACACTACCGCTCAAATAAAACCTTCGAGATTTTCTCGGCTTTCTAGCCTGGCAGCGCGAAATCCCTTGGTGATTTCACGCTTGGTTCTACCCTGGACTATCGTCGGAATTGTGAGTGGCCTCTTCGCTGGCTTGTACTGGTACGTCCTAGAACAGATGACTCGCAGACTGCAAGTGTATGAGGGTCCTAGCCTTCTAATAGTGATGCCGCTAGCCGGTTTGGTTGTCGGCTTAGTGATTCATTTCCTAGGAAATCCTGGTGAAATTGCTGTGATTGTCGATAATATCCACTTTCGCGGTGGACGCCTCGATCCTCGCAAAAATCCTGCCATGATTCTGGCTTCCCTTGCAAGCATTTCGGCAGGAGGAAGTGCAGGTCCAGAAGCACCCCTTGTACAGGTAACAGGCTCGTTTGGCACTTGGTTGGCAGACCAACTGAGAATTGAGGGCGAAAATCTTAGAACCATGAGTCTTGCAGGTATGGCTGCAGGCTTCACAGCCCTATTTGGCTCACCCCTTGGCGGTGCAATGTTCGCACTGGAGATTCTGCACCATCAACACATTTTGGAGTACTACGAAGCATTGCTGCCAGCCATTGTTTCGAGTTGCGCTGGGTATGTGGTCTTTGCACTGATTACCCATCTGGGAATTGCACCAACCTGGCATTTTCCCCAATACCACCTAGACAACATTGACGATTTTGCCTTTGCTGTCCTGTTCGGGATTATAGGAGCCGTGTTAGGGTGGCTGTTCATGGGCATTTTTCGAGCCTGCGATCGCCTGTTTGTCCTGATTCCAGGACCAATCTATCTGCGGACAACACTGGCGGGATTAGTACTGGGTAGCATCGCCGCCGTCTTGCCGCTGACTCGTTATTTCGGCGACGAACAGCTGAACGAAGTTATTACTAGCAACTTTCCTGCTGTTTTCCTCTTAGCTATCGCTGGTGCCAAATTGGTGACTGTCAGCTTTACACTTACGGGTGGATGGCGTGGTGGGTTTATCATTCCCATGTTTTTTACTGGCGCGTGTGTGGGCAAAGCTGTTGCCATTTTGCTCCCTGGACTGAATCCTGTCCTTGCGATGATTTGTACAATGGCAGCGCTAAATGCAGCGGTGACGCGAACGCCTGTAAGTACAACTTTGCTCTTGACGAAACTGACCGGATTCAGTCCTTTAACGCCAATCCTCTTTGCTAGTTTGATTGGATTTTTTCTCGCTCCCAAAGCTCCTTTGATTAAATCTCAGCTTAAGTCTCACTCAGAAGAACTAGCTGATTAAAGCAGATGGGCTCTAGAGAACAGTCGTTCTCTAGAGCCCATCTTACTGTTTGGTCTGCCTAGTTAAGCAGGAACCATCGCTTTCTGAGATCTCATCCAATGGCGATGTTGAGCGATCGCCTGGATAAATTCATCACTCGCCGACTTCAAGTCTCCGGCTTGGTGAGCGGTGACAACCCCTGCATCCGCTCGCACCCCATCCTGTGACAGATTCACTCCCGCCAGGTCACCCGACGATAGCAATTCGACACCTTCACTCGTGGCGGCGATCGACTTACAGTGCTTGAATGCCTCATTGATGAAGTGAACCGCTTCGCCTTGCTGCTTGAGCAGGTTAACGCTTTGAGATCCACCTGGCACATACACCGCATCGAACATCACAGAAGCACCTGTTATGAAAGTCATCTCAACCGGAATCTCCTGACCGTCATCCCCCTTGATCGTGCCACCATGGGGAGCAACAACCTTTGCCTGGGCACCCTCCTGCTGTAGTGCCTGCTGGAACGTCAGCAGTTCGTGAGCATTCACGCCATCCGCCGCTAGAATCGCAATCCGGCGACTCTTGATCGTCTTTGGCATCTTCTCCAGTAGGTGCTGGATGCTGAGCGCCAGAGATTTCTGCCCATGATTTGGTCTCACTTCGACTGTAGGAGCAGGTAAGCCCAGTCCTGCGGCAACGCGCTTGGTGAACTCATGATCTATCTGGTTGAACAACTCCAGCATCCGCTCCTTGACAGCTTTGTTCATCACTTTGCCAAGCTCAAAGTGGGCGGCTTTGACCAAGTGTTCTTTCTCCGGTTCAGACATACTGTTCCAGAACAAGGTTGCCTGACTGAAGTGATCTTGAAAACTGGGACTGCGTTCCCGGACTTTATTCCCTTCCACGCGATCCGCATAGCTAACAAAGCCACCCAGATTCTCAGGAGCAGTCATCGGGCAGCCCCCACCAAGCGAATTCGGGTAGTAGTTGACCTTTGATGTAGGGATGTTGTATTGCATGACGCCATCCCGTTGGTTGTTGTGGAACGGACAGACGGGGCGGTTAATCGGCAGATTGGTAGAATTTGCACTCCCCAAACGGTGCATTTGCGTATCGGTATAGGAAAACAGCCGACCTTGCAGCAGTGGATCATCTGAGAAATCGATGCCTGAGACAATATTGGCTGGTTGGAAGGCAACTTGCTCTGTTTCGGCAAAGTAGTTGTCTGGGTTGCGGTTAAGCACCATTTTGCCAATCGGCTTCACTGGCACCAGTTCTTCAGGAATCAGCTTGGTGGAGTCGAGGATATCGAAATCGAATTTAGATTCATCTTCTTCCTCAATAATTTGTATCCCGAGTTCAAATTCAGGATAATCGCCCATTTCGATCGCTTCCGACAAGTCGCGACGATGGAAATCCGGGTCTTTTCCACCTGCCTTCTGCGCCTCATCCCACACCATCGAATGTACGCCCAATAAAGGCTTCCAGTGGAATTTGACAAAGCGGGATTTGCCTTGTTCGTTGACAAAGCGGAAGGTGTGGATGCCAAACCCTTGCATCATCCGGTAGCTTCTAGGGATGGCGCGATCGGATAGCACCCACATAATCATGTGCATCGATTCCGGCATCAGTGAGATGAAGTCCCAGAAGTTATCGTGGGCTGCTGCCGCTTGAGGCATCTCGTTGTGCGGTTCAGGTTTGATGGCGTGAACCAGGTCAGGAAACTTGATGGCGTCTTGGATGAAAAAGACCGGAATGTTGTTGCCTACGATGTCGTAGTTGCCATCTTCGGTGTAGAACTTGACGGCAAATCCGCGCACATCGCGCACGGTGTCGGCTGAACCCCGAAAACCAACCACTGTGGAGAAACGAACGAAAACGGGAGTTTTCACCGATGGGTCTTGCAAGAATTTTGCCTTGGTATACTCTGCCATCGATTCGTAAGGCTGGAAGTACCCGTGCGCACCAGCCCCTCGCGCATGGACTACACGCTCTGGAATCCGCTCTCGGTCAAAGTGCGCTAGTTTCTCACGGAAGTGGAAGTCCTCTACCAGGGTAGGTCCACGGAATCCAGCTTTCAGCGAATCATTCGTGGTGCTAACCCGGACGCCCTCATTGGTAGTCAGATACTCTCCTGCTTCTTGACGCGAGGAGTCTAGAGCCTTCTGTTTGCTTTGGTCGTTAATCGGATTATGTTCACTCATATTGCTGCTTCAAGTTATTGTGTCCGTTTAATTGAACAGGCGAAGAATTAGCCAAAAATTGCTATTACCGCTTAGTGAACTCGTCCTATTGATCGGCAAGTTACTGCAAGCAACTCTAATATCCTAGAGAAGATGCTACGCTGCCTCCTCCAACTAAAGGTGGAGATGCCTTGCGTCACCGAACAGGGGTGAGGGAAAGTGTCATATCACCCGGCAAAGTGGTAAAATGTGATAGGATTATACTATAATTCATCACTCTTTGGATAGCTAAGCAGAACTTATTGCCCTCTTTTGGGTCTTATCTGCCAAAATCCTGCATTTTTGGAGTTTTTCCACAGTATGACCTTTTCCCAAGAACGGATTATCCCTACGGATCTGCGGAACGAAATGTCCCGGTCTTACCTAGAATACGCCATGAGCGTGATTGTAGGTCGGGCACTTCCAGATGCTAGGGATGGTCTCAAACCAGTACATCGGCGCATTCTCTACGCCATGCATGAGCTTGGCTTAACAGCAGACCGACCATTTCGTAAGTGCGCCCGTGTGGTGGGGGAAGTACTGGGTAAATATCACCCCCACGGCGACACCGCAGTGTATGACGCCTTGGTGCGAATGGCGCAGGATTTTTCCATGCGATCGCCACTAATCAATGGGCATGGCAACTTTGGCTCAGTGGATAACGACCCACCAGCGGCAATGCGATATACAGAATGCCGCTTGCAAGCCCTGACTGGCGACGCCATGCTACGCGACATCGAAGCGGAAACAGTAGACTTTGGCGATAACTTCGACGGTTCCCAGCAAGAACCGCTGGTACTACCAGCAAGGATTCCCCAGCTATTGCTGAATGGTTCAGCGGGGATTGCCGTGGGGATGGCAACCAACATTCCACCCCATAATTTGGGCGAGCTGATTGATGGATTGATAGCGCTGATTCACAATCCCGAACTCACAGATATCCAGTTAATGCAGTATATCCCTGGTCCCGACTTTCCTACAGGAGCGCAGATTCTAGGGACAACTGGGATTCGGGAAGCTTACACCACTGGTCGCGGTTCGATCACCATGCGCGGGGTGGCTGACATCGAAACCGTTGAACAGCGGGGACGCCCCGAACGGGAAGCAATCATCATTACCCAGCTACCATATCAAACCAACAAGGCGGCACTGATAGAGAAGATCGCTGAGATGGTTAATGACAGGCGGCTGGAGGGAATTGCAGATATTCGGGATGAGAGCGATCGCGATGGGATGCGAATTGTGATCGAACTCAAGCGCGATGCCTATCCCCGTGTCGTCCTGAACAACCTCTACAAGCAGACGCCCGTACAGGCAAACTTCGGGGCGAATATGCTGGCTTTGGTCAATGGGGAACCCCAGCTACTCACGATCAAGCAGTTCCTCACCGTCTTCCTAGATTTCCGTATTGAAGCGATTACCAGACGCACGCGCTATGAATTGCGTAAAGCTGAGGAACGAGATCATCTGCTCCAAGGTTTACTGATAGCGTTGTTAAACCTGGACGCGATGATTGAGCTGATTCGCCACGCTGCTGACACTCCCACAGCGCGGCAAGGGTTGATGGAGTCCTACGGACTATCTGAGGCGCAAGCAGATGGGATTTTGCAGATGCAATTGCGGCGTCTGACCGCCCTAGAAGCAGACAAGATTCGCTCCGAACACGAGGAATTACAGACGCAGATTACTGATTTGCAGGATATTTTGGCGCGACGCGAGCGCATCCTGGAAATCATTGAAACTGAAGTTACCCAACTGAGAACCACCCACGCAACACCGCGACGCACAGTCATTGAACCGGCTGAAGGTGAGTTCAACGATGCTGATTTAATCGCCAACGAAAAAGCGGTGATTTTGCTGACCGAGCAGGGTTATATCAAACGGATGCCAGTCAACACTTTTGAGGCACAAAACCGTGCGACTCGCGGTAAGGCAGCTGCCCGCGTGAAAGAGGATGATGGAATTGAGCATTTCTTGACCTGCTGTGACCACGATAGTGTTTTGTTTTTTAGTGCCCGTGGCGTGGTCTATTGCCTCAAGGCGTATCAAATCCCAGCTGGCTCTCGCACCAGTCGGGGTGTGCCGATTGTGCAAATGCTGCCCATTCCCAGGGATGAGAAAATTACCTCCATTGTCCCAGTCACTGAGTTCACCAGCGATGAATATCTAGTGATGCTGACTAAGGGCGGCTACATCAAGAAAACGGAACTGGCAGCATTTAGCAACATCCGGGCGAATGGGTTAATTGCGATTTGCCTGGAAGAGGGCGACCAGCTTAGATGGGTGCGACGCGCTAGGGTCGAAGACAGCATTCTGATTGGCTCCCGCCAAGGCATGGCAATTCACTTTAGAACCGATCATGAGCAACTACGTCCCCTTGGTCGTGCCACTCGCGGGGTGAGAGCGATGAAACTGCGCCATGGAGATGAACTGATTGGCATGGATATCCTGCCTGGTGCAATTCTGGCGAATTTGACCACAGTTGAAGCAGATATTACAGAAGCCGAAATCGAAGAGATCGAAACCGAAGAGATCGAAGAGGAGATCGAAACTGAAGTAGCTGTACAAAATAGCCAAGGACCGTGGGTGTTAATCATCACGATGGCCGGTTACGGCAAGCGAGTGCCAGTTGCCCAGTTCAAGCTGTACAATCGGGCAACGAAGGGGAAGATTGCCACCAAATTCAAACCTCGCAAGCTCAAAGACCAGCTGGCAGCTATCGGCATCGTCAACGAGGATGATGAACTCATGATGGTCACGAGCCGCGGGATTATTATCCGTCAGGCTGTTAGTGCAATTCCGCCCTACTCTCGGTCGGCTACAGGGGTACGAGTGCAGCGTTTGGATGAGGAGGATGCGATCGCAGCGGTGGCTTTAGTTCCCCTGAGTGCAGGCGATGAGGAAGAGTCTGAATAAGGAGGGGGAGAGGGGGAGAAATTTATCCCCTCTCCTCATAGCCTTAGCTAGCGGCTGCTTGATGGGAATCACTGTTGCACCTGTAGGAGCCTGGCCTCTCGCCTGGATTGCCCTAGCTCCCCTATGGATTCTAGTTGCCTCCCCTGCCAAACAGCAAAAGCCTTCTCTCCCACTCACCCCCTCTCCCCCTCTCCTCGCCTCCCTCCTCTGGGGAATTGGTTATCACGGTCTAGCACTTTGGTGGATAACTGGGATTCACCCCATGACATGGATGGGGGTTCCTTGGCTGGCTAGCCTGGCGATCGCTCTTTTCTGTTGGTTTGCCGCTACCCTTTGGGGTGCTGCCTTAGTCGTAGTCTGGGCAGTGGGAATGACGTTAGTCGGTCGTGCTGCCATAGCAAGCTGGTGTCGTATCCTGATTGGCGTTGCCTTCTGGTGTGGTTTGGAAGCTCTCTGGACCGCTAGTCCACTGTGCTGGACTTCTCTTGCTTACACCCAGAGTCCCCATAACCTAGCCATTTTGCATCTCGGTCAACTCTCCGGGTTTAGCCCCGTGGCAGCGTCAGTAGTGGCGGTCAACGGCTTGATCGCCGAGGCGTGGATTAAGGTTAGGTCTTGGGACCGAAGGCTCTCCCCCTCTGCTTCATGGAGTTACTTAGGCACAGCACTTGGGTTAATAGTGGGCTTACACCTACTAGGATTTGGTTTGTATAGCCGTCCCCTGCCTCAGGTGCCTTCGTCAGCCTTACAGGTGGGGATTATTCAAGGTAATGTCCCGAACGAAATCAAACTGTACCCAGCTGGCTTCCGTCGCGCTATTGAGGGCTATACCACTGGCTATCTCACCTTAGTAGATCAAGGAGTTGATGCCGTCTTAACCCCAGAAGGGGCTTTACCCTTTCTTTGGACTGACGTGATGCGGAGCTCTTTATATTCTGCTATTCAAGAAAAAGGTGTCGTTGCCTGGGTAGGAGCGTTTGGAGAGCAGGGACGTAGCATTACTAATAGCCTATTTACCGTTACGGGCACAGGTCAAATTTTCAGCCCCTACAACAAAGAGAAGTTGGTGCCTCTAGGCGAATATATTCCCTTTGAGCAATTTTTAGGCGGCATTATTGACCGGCTGTCGCCTTTAAATGCCCATCAAGTTGCTGGTCAGCCACACCAAGTATTTGATACACCTTTTGGTCGGGCAATTGCGGGTATTTGCTTCGAGTCAGCTTTCTCGGAACATTTCCGCGCTCAAGCAGCTGCCGGTGGACAGTTTATCCTCAGTGCTTCTAATGATGCGCATTACAGCTCAGCTATGCCTGCCCAGCACCATGCCCAAGATGTGATGCGGGCGATTGAAACAGACCGTTGGGCGGTGCGAGCAACTAACACGGGCTATTCAGCTATTATTGACCCCCACGGGAGAATTCCCTGGATCTCTCGGCTTAAAACTTACGAACTCCATGCCGCAACTATTTACCGTCGGCAAACACAGACTCTATACGTGCGTTGGGGAGATTGGTTAACACCTCTATTGCTAGTGTTAGGTGCGATCGCGTTGTTAGTTTTCTCAGCATGACTTAAACGAATGATAGAACCTTTAAATATTTCCATTATCGGAGGTGGCATTGGCGGGTTAGCGACTGCGATCGCCCGGCTCAAACACGGATTTTGAGCTTGCTCAAGGAAGTTGCCGGAGCTACCTCCGGCAAACCCTTGAGTCAAACTCCATCAAGGCAAATTTCCTCTCAACCCAATTTGTAATATGCACATCGTCATTGTCGGTGCAGGACCGGCTGGTCTATTCTTAGCCCATCGATTGCTTGCCCTTAGCCCAAGCTATACGGTACAGATATACGACTCTAACCAAAATCCTACTGATCCAGAGTCTTTTGATAGAGGATTCGGCTTGGGGTTAGGTGCAAGAGTACAGCATTGGTTGAAAAGCATTGATGGTCTGAGGGAGCAATTAGTTTCTGTTGGGATTGAATTCACTCCTGGTGGACTGATATTGATTCCGCGTCGTCAACTCTGTGCTTCACTGCTGCGATCGCTACTGACGCGTTATGGCAATCGCACCTCTGATGAGAGTTCACGGCTATCGGTAAACTTTAACGTTTCAGTCGTGGAGGTTGATCTTGCACGTCGTGAGGTCGTGATTGAGAGAGAATCTGGTTCGGAAAAAGTAGCATACGATCTTCTAGTGGGGGCAGATGGAATTCACTCGACCATCCGAAGTGCCATGATAGTCTCAAAACCAGACGAAATCAATTTTCAACAGCAGCAACGACCACAGGTATGGAAAGTGCTGCAACTGCCTACACAGCCAGAACTACAACAATCTCCACCTCGGATCATTCGACTGCAAAAGCGAAGCTCTCAAGGGAATGCCTGTGGCGGCTCCGGCAACTCGACGTTCTGCCGGAGGAGGCTCCGGCAGCTGCGTCGAGCAAGCTCAAGAGCGCAAGCTCAATTTGGTCTGGTTTTTGGTGGCTGCTTACCGCAAAAAGATGGTCATTTTACTGCGCTGATTTTCTGGCGACCAGTGGGCAGCAGTGATCGGAGCAATCCATGTGGAATTACAACAGTAGAGGAATTACAGCAGTTATTGCAGGAGATGTTCCCCAAAAACTTGCCTGCACCTAAGCTTGATCGAGATCAAGCTGCGGCATTCCTGGCAGCCCAGCCGGGGTATGAATACTGGAGTCAATGTCGCTGCTATCATGACTTGGAGGGTCGGGCAGTACTGATTGGTGATGCTGCACACGGGATGTTTAGTCTGTTGGGACAAGGCTGCACCGCAGCGATCGCGGATGCAGTTGCCCTTGACTCATTGCTTCAGCAGCACCGCGAGCAGTCGTCTACCGTCTTAACTCAGTTTTCTGCTCAACAAGTTGCAGAAGGTCATGCGGCTTCTGACCTGAGCCTAATTGCATTAATCTTTTACCACCGATGGTTGGGGCTGCTCTACAAAGTTGCCACGTTGCTATGGGTCGTTGTCCTAAGACGACCCAGCATCTTTGCTCGACTCAATCAAGTGGATGCCAACTATGTGCAAGTACTACGCGGAAATCGAGTATGGATATGGCTTGCTAAGAAACTGCTCCCAGATTCACTGAAATGTCAGTCTCAATAGAGGTGTTGCACAGTTGTGTCACACTAGGAAAGCAAGCAGGTATCGAACCCCAACAAATCGACTGCCCAAGTCTCGTTATGTGTCGAGAGCGGTAAGAGATGACCGAAGAGGGAGTAGGGGAATAAATTTAGAAAAATTCAACCGAGACGGGGCAAGCCAACCCGCGAGGTTGAAAACGTCCTTAGATCAAGCCCTTTCCTTCAGGGAAAGGTATCCCTACTCCCTACCGCTCGCAAGCAATTCTTACGGTCGCCTCCAGAAAGCTTTGCTGCGAGCGCTACTCCCTACTCCCTGTGCCCAAAGGGCGCTTGACAATTATTCGAAATTTAGATAACAAGAGGATTGCGCAGTCCACACCCGGCAGAGTCAAATCGACTCTTTGGAGGCTGCGGATTGACTGAGAACAAAAACAGGCAACCGTGACGGCAAACCAGAACTCTTTCTTGCGAAACCTTTGGTACTACGCGCTACCAGGCGGTCAACTCAAACCTGGAGCCATGCTAGCAAAGACCCTGCTTAATGAACCGGTGCTTCTAGCCCGCAGCCGCACCGGCCAAGTATTTGCCCTGCGCGACATTTGCCCACATCGGGCGGTGCCGCTGACCTGTGGCCAGTTCGACGGGCATGAAGTAGAATGCTGTTATCATGGGTGGCGCTTCGATCCGACTGGACGCTGCACCGCTATTCCATCTCTGATTGCAGGTCAAGACCTTGATTTGAGCCGCTTCCGGGTAAAGCAATATCCGGTGCGTGAAGTCCAAGGAAACATTTGGATTTACATGGCAGCGTTCGACGCCAACGATGCTATCCAGCCCGACATCGATATTCCACTGGTTCCCCACTTCGACGACCAACCCTACCAGTTGGTGGAGACGGTACAGTTCCCTTGCTTCTTGGATCATGCAGTGGTGGGTTTGATGGACCCAGCCCACGGGCCTTTCGTGCATCGCGCTTGGTGGTGGCGTTCAGGTGGCAGAACACTGTTTGAAAAAGCCAAAGCGTTCGAGCCATTGCCCTACGGGTTTGCCATGAGCAAGCATAAGCTTTTGAAAAAATCTCATGGTTATCGGCTCCTAGGCGGTGTACCTGAAGTGGAGATCGCGTTTCACCTGCCCAGTGTTCGGATTGAATACATTAGCACTGGACGTCACACAGTATGCAACTTGACGGCTGTGACCCCGATTTCGGAAACGGAGACAGAAGTCAATTCTACTTTCTATTGGACTTTACCTTGGTTGACGCTGATAAAGCCGATCTTGCGACCTCTCGTCCGGGCATTTATCGACCAGGATCGGGCGCTCGTCGCTAAGCAGCAGGTGGGCTTGAAACACAACCCAAAACTGTTGCTGATTAAGGATGCTGACACCCAAGCGCTTTGGTACTACCAGTTGAAGGCAGAGTTTGCTCGCGCCACTGCCGAGGGCCGACCATTTGTCAACCCGCTCAAGGAACAAGTGTTGCGCTGGCGCAGCTGAGCTAGTAAAGTTTTTAACGAATAACCCCAACCAACTTTGTCCACTAAGGTACAAAAGTAATATACTCTATTACTATTACGATAGTTGGCATTAGAAGTTGACCCGCAGTAGCCCTGAAGGAGATGGGCACTTAGGGACTCTAGCCATAAGCTAAGATTTGACTCGAAAATAGGGACAGAGGGCACTCTCTAATGCTTTTGAGATGTTCCTTTCGTAGCTCGTTTCTATCTAGCGGGATGTACTAATTGAAGTCATATTTTTTTAAAGTGCTGCCTCATCCTTTAGTGACGTAGTATAGATACGGGGAACATCCTTTGCTTCAACAGCCTAAGTTAAGGAGATACTATGCCGGAAGAAACCGAAAGTAAAACTCTAATAGAGGAGTTTGAAGAAACCAGCAAAGAGAAAAAAGAGGAGAGCAGCTTTTTCAAGCAAGTTTCCTTCTCTACAGCAATTGTCGCGGTCATAGCTGCTATTGCAGGTCTCGAATCAGGGGCGACGATCAACATGGCTTTGAGTCAGAAAAATGATGCTGTTGCTGCATATACTCGGGCTTCAGATCAGTGGGCTTACTATCAAGCGAAGGGCATTAAGGCTACGATTCTTGAGTCCCAAAAATCTCTGCTGGCTTCTTTGGGTAAGCCAGCTCCTGCAGACATTGGTCAAGGAATTGAGCGCTACAAGAAAGAGCAGCAAAGTATTTCACAGAAGGCTAGGAGCGATGAGAAATTGTCAGAACGGTATTCCAAACAAGCAGAGCATTTAATTGAACAGCATCACGGCTATTCCTACTCTGTAGCTATCTTGCAAATTGCTGTGGCTCTCTCGGCGATCGCTGCCCTCGCAAAAAATCGCTCTCTCTGGATTATGTCAATTATGGTTGCTTTGTTAGGCACTTATTTTTTAGGTAACAGCTTTTTTCTAAAGGAATCAGCACCAAATCATGATATACCTGGACTCAAGGCTTCGCCTGTGGAAGCTCCGGCGACTTCCTTGAGCAAGCTCAATCTTACTCGCTCAGAATAGCTGCACAGCTAGCTCTATGCCCAAACTGCATCAAGTCAGTCCTCAGGAAAAGGGAGCCAAGCCAATAGAGCTTTAGTGTCTATAGGTATAGATAATGTAAATCCTAGTAAGGCGATGCAGTATTTCCACTTAAAGAATTCTGGAAGAGCTCATACAGAAATCGCAGAAATTTAGCTAACAAAAAGAACTTATTTAAGGTCACCGTATGACTATTGCCACTTCAACCAAACTCCGCTTCAATTGGACGTTTATTTTCTTTATAGCTTTTGTTCACATATGTGCTATGTTTGCCCTGCTTCCTAGCAACTTCAGCTGGGCCGCAGTGGGTTTACTTGTCTTTCTTCATTGGGTAACTGGTGGGTTGGGAATTACGTTGGGATTCCATCGCCTGGTCACCCATCGGAGTTTCCAGACTCCCAAGTGGCTGGAATATTTCTTGGTTTTCTGCGGTGCGCTTGCCTGCGAAGGCGGAGTGATTGACTGGGTAGGGATGCACCGATTACATCATTTACACTCGGATCAAGAGTCCGACCCGCACGACTCGAATCAAGGCTTTTGGTGGAGCCACATGGGTTGGATGCTCCACCACTCATCAGCTGCGTCGGAAGTTCCTCGCTATACCAAAGACCTGGCATCCGATCCAATGTACCAGTTTTTCCAAAATAATTTTATCCTGCTCCAGGTTGTCTTAGGAGTTCTGCTTTACTTGCTGGGTGGTTGGTCTAGTGTGGTTTGGGGGATTTTTGTCCGGCTGGTTGTGGTTTGGCACTGCACCTGGTTCGTTAACAGTGCCACCCACCAATTTGGCTACCGCACCTATGAGACAGCCGACCGCTCAACCAATTGTTGGTGGGTGGCCTTACTCACATACGGCGAGGGCTGGCACAACAACCACCACGCCGTGCAATCTTCCGCTCGTCACGGCTTAAGGTGGTGGGAAATCGACCTCACCTGGATGACAATTCAATTGCTACAGGGACTCGGCCTGGCACACCAGGTGAAGCTGGCTAAACGTTAACTTGACGATGGATTGAATTTAACAGTTTAAGACGCTGCTATGGATAAGCGAGTGTAGTCTCAAAACAACATTCTCAAAATGTAACTAAGCATTCCCCAACGAGAGAAATGAAATCTTTGACAGAAGCCTTACGCACCTACCTTCTACCTATATTTCAGCGGGCAGGAGGAGAAATAGCCATTCCTCGGAGGTGGAATCCAAGCGCGGCTGAGCTGGCTGAAAATGAAGAATTACTTGAAGATTCGACAGCTCACCTAGAGAAGCAGCAGGAAGCTAAAGCTCGCCCCGTCAGCATACTTGAGCGAATTCGCCAAAAGTTACGGTTAAAGCACCAGCAACGCCCAGCCACAACCCGACCATTCAAGAAAGCCTCCTTGTTTGTTGATGGTAAGACGAATCTGGCGGCGTTATCGTTAGTTCTGCATGGCGTTGCTGAAGTCTTATCTCAAAAAATGGACCTCCTCTGGAAAGCCGACTCGTGCCGCACTCTGAGCTATGAAAAACCAGTCTCTGACGGTCAGGGAAACATCTTTTACTATGTGACGGACAATCCCGAAAACCCGCAGCCAGAAACCTTGGCTGAAGAAGCCGCCCTGGCGGTGATCGACCAATTTGACCCGAGAGCCGGCGCGATTCACCTGATTTACTGCGCACAGGTAGCAAACCTTGAGCAACCCTGGTCAGGCGAGTTTGTGATTGATCACAGGCAACTACTTGAATACACAGGTCTAAGCAAACGCCGGGACCTATGCAAGCATCAACAGTTAACAATTCTGTATCACCTCTTACGGCAACCAGCCCAGATCCTCGCGCATATTGCCTGGCCTAAACAGGGTCAGGTAGGAGCTTTTACCGTTGCCGACCTCAAAATCTGGGACATCACTATCCTCCGAGATTTTGAGACTGACAATGCTGGCAATAGCAGGCTGAGCGGCTTAAAAGTCATCGGCCAGCCAGGAGCGTGGGCCAAATACTTCCTCAACAAATCTGAGTACTACCGCCACACGGGAATTATTACGAAGAAAACCGTACAGAAACTCTTCAGCGTTGGCAAACAAAACGCTGGTGCCGCGAGAATGCTGGTTTGGTTGCCATTCCAGATCCAACCTGGGTCCTGTAACGGTCTGGTGGGAAAGACCCTAATGGAGATTGCTTATGGCCCAGACAGAGTGGCCGCTGCCGAGCAGGACAGGCAACTCAGGCGACAGCTGGCGGATGACTTTGGCACCGACTTGAAAGTCGTTAAAGAAGCTGGATGGCAGGTGGAGCTTGAAACTGGGCCAGCCTGGTTGAGCGATAATCATCGCACTAAAAGACCTGTAGGCTTCTGGAGTGAGTTGCTAAGTGCTAGATGGGGTTTTAATTTACCAAGGGAAGCTTTAGGTAGCTTGACCTGGGGTGACAAGCCTAGAGCCATCAGGAGCCAGAAGCCGTGCCAGAAACAGCCCCCACTAGGCACTGTGATCAGAGAAGCGAGAAAAGCTAAAGGCTGGTCTAGGGCTTTTCTGGCGGCAACGATGGGGAAAAGCATATCCTGGGTTGATGCCGTCGAGACTGGTCACCGTAACGTTTCGGCGAATGACCTGCCGCAGCTGGTCAACAAACTGGAAATCGACAAGAGCGACTGGCAGAAATCGCACCAGCCTTGATAACTGATAACACCAGCAACCATGTGAGCTGCCACCTTT
>JAABUQ010007655.1_pt1 | contig 15549 bp, 17 predicted proteins | sample 5560001 | NCBI WGS metagenome assembly JAABUQ01 (sample SAMN10711888, study PRJNA513371) | rock metagenome | isolation source: Antarctica rocks | place: Antarctica: Victoria Land, Finger Mt nord | collected 2015-12-18 | reverse complement strand
TCGATGGGTGCGGCACCACCGGGCTTGCGCCGCCCAAGACCAACTGGGCGCGGCCGATCGACACACCGCCATTCTTTGGCTACCCGCTGCGGCCGGGCATCACCTTCACCTATCTCGGCGTACGAGTGAACGAGCGAGCGCAGGTGCTGATGGATGACGGACGGCCCGCGGGCAACCTGTTCGCCTCGGGCGAGATCATGGCCGGGAACATCCTCGGCCGCGGCTATCTCGCCGGTTTCGGGATGACGATCGGCACGGTGTTCGGCCGTATCGCAGGCAAGGAGGCAGCCAGCCGTGCGCGAAACTGACACGATCGCCGACGCGCGACGCTACATGGAGATCTGCAACGGCTGCCGCTACTGCGAGGGATTCTGCGCCGTGTTTCCGGCGATGGAGCTGCGGCGCGACTTCACCGCCGCTGATCTCGGCTATCTGGCCAATCTCTGCCACAATTGCATGGGCTGTTTCTACGCCTGCCAGTACGCGCCGCCGCACGAGTTCGGCGTCAATGTGCCGCGCGCGTTCTCGCTGGTGCGCGCCGAGAGCTACGCCGAATACGCCTGGCCGGCGCCGCTGGCCCGCGCGTTCGCGCGCAACGGGGTGGTCGTGTCGCTGGTCACGGCGGCGGCGATCGCGCTGGTACTGATCGGGGTCACCGCGCTGCAGACACCGGAGGCGTTGTACGCCGCGCATCCGGTGCGACCTGGGGCGTTCTACAGCGTGGTTCCGCTGTGGATCATGCAGGTCATGGGGATCGCGACATTCGGCTTCGCGCTGGCGGCGTTGGCGATGGGCGGGATCGCCTTCTGGCGCGACGCCGGCCCGCGTGCCCGACCGGACGCGGGCAGTTTCTTGCGCGCCGTGTGGGACGTGCTCAGCCTGCGCAATCTCGGCGGCGGTGGTCACGGCTGCAACGATCGCGACGAGCGTTTCTCCATGACCCGCCGTTGGCTGCACCACGCCATGTTCTACGGCTTCATGCTCTGTTTCGCCGCCACTTCGACGGGGTTCGTCTACCACACGTTCTTCGGCTGGGCCGCGCCTTACGCGCTGACCAGTGCGCCGGTGCTGCTCGGCACGGTCGGCGGGGTGTTGCTGGTGGTCGGCACGGTCGGGCTGTTCGCGATGAAGCTGACCGGCGATCCCGCGCCGGCGGCGCGCCGCCTGCTCGGCGCTGACGTGGCGCTTCTGATGCTGCTGGCGCTGACGGCACTCACCGGGCTCGTGCTGCTGGCACTGCGCGGCACCGGAGCAATGGGGCTCGCGCTCGCCGTGCATCTCGGCTTCGTTCTGGCGCTGTTCGCCTTGCTGCCATTCAGCAAGATGGTGCACGGCGTCTACCGTTCGCTTGCCCTGCTGCGCAATGCCGTGGAGCGCCGTGCCGTGCCGGAGAGCCTGTAGACTCGCGCAGGGCCGCCCTGCCCGCGAAGGCAACGATCCGAGCGCGAAGGCTGGCGTGCCTTGATGGTCGATCTTCCTCGCCACCAATCGCGTGACCCTTCCGGCCCAGGGTGTTAGGCTTGCCAAGTATCAGGAGGATCGCAGCGTGCCCCCATTGGATGCGATTCGCGCCTACCATGATGAACTCACCGCGATCCGCTGGGACATCCACGCGCATCCGGAGATCGGGTTCGAGGAGCACCGTACGTCCGATATCGTGGCGCGCGAACTGGAAGCGCTCGGCATCGAGGTGCATCGGAATGTTGGTGGCACCGGCGTCGTCGGTGTGTTGCGACGGGGTAACGGACAGACGGCGATCGGCCTGCGCGCCGACATGGACGCACTGCCGATCCTGGAGGCAAACGACCTGCCATATCGCAGCCAGGCGAAAGGGCGGATGCACGCCTGCGGGCATGACGGGCATACGACGATGCTGCTCGGCGCTGCGCGCTATCTTGCGACTGAGGGCAGCTTCAACGGCACCGTCAACCTCATCTTTCAGCCGGCGGAGGAAGGGCTCGGCGGCGCGCAGGCGATGATCGCGGACGGGCTGTTCCAGCGCTTCCCCTGCGATTTCGTGTTCGGGATGCACAATCGTCCGGGCCTGCCCGTCGGGCAGTTCGCGACGCGGCCCGGCGCCATGATGGCGGGCGGCGGGTTCTTCGACATCACCGTGACCGGGCGCGGCGCCCATGGCGCACGACCGGAGAGCAGCGTCGATCCGGTGCTGACCGCGTGCCATATCACCACGGCGCTGCAATCCATCGTCGCGCGCAACCTGGCTCCGGCGGACACAGCGGTGGTCAGCGTCACCAGCGTGACCGGCGGGGATGCCTACAACGTCATCCCGCAGACCGCGCTGATCCGCGGCACGGCGCGCGCGTTCAAGACCGACGTGCTTCGGCAAATCGAGGAAGCAATGAAGCGGATCGCGTCCGGCGTCGCCGCCGGGTTCGGCGCGACCGCCGAGACGGACTTCCGGCTGCTGTTCGCGCCGACGATCAACGATCCCGCACAGACACGCGACATCCTGGACGCGGCGGCGGCCGTGGTCGATGAGGCGAACGTCGACCCGAACGGGCCCATGGTGATGACCTCGGAGGATTTCTCGTTCATGATGGAGCAGGTGCCGGGGGCCTACATCAACATCGGCAACGGCGACACCATCGGCAGCACCGAGGTGCATCACCCGGAGTATAACTTCAACGACGAGGCGATCCCCTACGGCTCGGCGCTGTTCGCCACCATCGTCGAACGCAAGCTGCCGCGCGGCACGGCGGACTAGGCCGATAGCGTCATCGCGCGCCGTCTCTGGCGCGCGGCCTAGGTGGCCAGGTCCCCCCACTCCGTGCCGCAGTAGAACGCCGCGACATCGCAGGCGAAGCCGATGCTCTCCATCGCGAGCGTGCCGTCGCGCAGCGCGAGCGCCTGTTCCGGCCACGTGCCGTCGGCCTGCCGCCGCAAGAGCTCGACGCCGATCTCGTCGGCGCGCACGACGAGGATTTCCCGCACGCTCGGAATCGTCATGTAGGTCCAAACATTGGACCAAGTCTCGGCCTTGTTGCTCGGCGAAAGTATCTCCACCAAGAGCACGGGCTCCCGCAGCATGCCCTCGCGCTCAATCGGCGAACAAGTGACGCCCAGATCGGGGATGCGGAAGTTCTGCGCCGAGCGGGCGCGCGGGACGATGCCCGGTGTGATGATCACCCGACACGGACTGCCGCGCTCCAGCAGATGATTCCTGAGCAAGGCGGCGATCTCGGACTGGATCGCCCCGTGCATCGGGCTGCCCGGCGCCATCGCCTCGGGAACGCCCTCGACGAGCTGCCACAGCTTCCCGGGCGAATTCCAGGCCAGGAACTCCCCTAGGGTCATTGTCTCGGGCAACTTGAGCGCCGCATCCATGGCTTATCCTATCACATCGACGTAAGCCGCGCCTCACGGGAGCACATCAGCCTGACCCAGCCGGAAATGTGTTTGTGGCGCCGGCGGGCTCAGGCCGAAACCGGCCTGACCGTATCTCGCATCCAACGGGCGATCGCCGCCATGCGGGCATCCGTACCCGGCTGCCCCATGATCTGAATGCCCATCGGCAATCCGCCGACCGACGCGAGCGGAACGGTGACAACCGGGGCGCCGAGCAGCGAGCTCGGCGTGTTGAACACGGGATCGCCGGTCGGCAGCGGCGCGAGCGGCTGCCCGGGAACGTCACGCGACCAGAGCGGTGCCGGGCCGGGCGAGGCGGGCGCGATCATGGCATCAAGGCGCGGTGCGAACGCCGCGTATTCGTCGCGGACAAGGGCGCGCCGCATGATCGCATCCTGGTAACCTCGCACCCCAACGCGCTCGGCCGTCGCGACGACGGACCGGCTGCGCGGGCTGACCCCATCGGGGTCTTGCGCCACGAGGTTGCGCATCGCCCAGTGGTTCTCCCAGGCCGTGATCTCGTTCGTCAACTCGCGAACGCCGACAAGCATCCGCTCAAAGCCTTCAAGTCGGGGCTCGCTCGCACGACGCATGATCGTGACGCCCGCATCCTCGATCTGCGCAATCACGCTCTCGAAGGCGGCGCGCGACGCCTCGTCCAAGCCGCTCCAGCCTTCCGTCTCCATGACGGCGAGAACCAATGGCCGGTGCGCGCCGGGGAGCGTTGCCGGGCCAGTCAACGCCGCGCGCCCTGGGTCGCCGCCGGCGCGGGCCGCGATCTCGATCGCGACGGCCCACATGTCCTCCAGGCAGCCGGCATGAGGGCCGTGCGTGCTCATGCTGGTCGCCTGGCGCTCGCCGCGATTGATCGCGCCCTGGCTCGGCTTCAGCGCGTAGTTGCCGCAGAAACTGGCGGGCCGGATGATCGAACCGCCGACCTGGGTGCCGATCGCGACCGGCACCATGCCGGCGCCGACGGCCGCGGCCGACCCCGAGGAAGAGCCTCCCGGCGTACGCGCGGGGTTGAACGGATTGGTGGTCGGCCCGGGCTGCGAGCCACCGAGTTCCGCCGTCACCGTCTTGCCGAGCACGACGGCCCCGGCCTGGCGCAGCGCCCACACGGCCGCGTTGTCGCGCCGCGGAAAATTTCCTGCATAGGCCGCGCAACCCATCTGGGTCGGCATGTCGCTCGTCTCGAGCAGATCCTTGATACCGATCGGCATGCCGTCGATCGGCGACAATGGGCGGCCGTTCCGCCAACGCTGCGTGCTGGCGTCGGACTGATCTCGCGCGGCCGCCTCGTTGAGGACGACCCAGGCCCGGACCACCGGCTCGCACGCCGCGATCCGCTCAAGGCAGCGCTCCAGGTAGGCACGCGGGGTGTCCTCGCCCGATTGGAAGGACGCGAGGCTCGCGTGGAATCGCAGCGGCGGGAGGCCGTTCGGATCGTAGCCTGAAACCATCGCGCCCACTCGTCCCGCTGATCTAGCTCAAGCTGTCATCGTAGTCCGACCAGATGCTCGGCTCCAGGCGCAGCGTCTGCTCGGGCGGGTAGTGTGTTCGCCAGTGCTCGGCGCATTCGAGTGCCGTCGCGTTCCAGACTTTCGGCAGCGCCGTTACGTGACCGAGGAATTCGTCGAGCAGCCTCAATCGGTGAGCCCACCCGATCGCGTAGGGGTGCAGCACCATCGTGAACGACCGACCGCGACGATGCTGCGCGTCCATCTCGGCGCGCCAATTCCGGGCAAGGCTGTCGGCGTGTTCGAGGCCCGTTCCCTTGGCCGGGAACAGCAGGAAGAACTGGTCGTCGAAATGGTAGTAATACGGCATGACCAGCATGGCTGTCGGCCCGGCGGGATCCGTGACCCAGTAGTGCGGGACATCGTCGGCCGGGCTGTTGCCCATGTAACTATAGCCGTCCTCGATCAGCAGCGACATCGTGTTCGGACTGATCGCGCCGCCCGCGTATTTGTCGCCCTGCCGTGCCAGGGAATACCAGCCGAGCGGTCGGCGTCCGACCGCCGCACCGATGCATTCCGTCGTGCGCTTGAGTTGCTCGCGTTCATCGGCAATGTCGAGCGTGCTGACATCCTCGCGGAGGTAGCCATGCGCGGCGATCTCGTGACCGTCGGCGGCGAGCGAGCGCAGGATTGTCGGGTGGATGTCGGCGACAGCCGCGGAGACCGCGACTGTCGCGCGGACACCGTTCTTGTCGAGCACAGCCCGAAGCGCGTCGAGCCCGCCGTGCATGCCGTAATAGGCTTCGGGCGTTTTCAAATCGGCAGGGGTCAGACCCTCCGGGCCGCAAGGCGGGTCGAGGGAAACGGTGATCGTGAAGCTGCAGGCAAGCCCGTTCGGCCAGCGAACGTCGCGGTCCGCGATGCTGCGCTCGTTCGAGATGGTGTAACGGTCTTTCCAGGGCATGGCTAACCTCGGCGACCCGAGGGGCTGCCGCTGTCGATGCAGTGGCGCGCGACATCCTCGCAGGTTGCGAACCACACGCCCGGCAGCGTCTTCATGCGCGTGATCAGTCGGTCCAGCATGGCAATGCGCAACGAGCGGCCGGACACGAACGGGTGCAGGCAAATGTTGAAGTAGCCACCCGCTTCATACTGTTGCAGGAACGCGTTCCACCACAGATCGAACACCCGGTCCGTGTCCGTAATGCGCTGCGCCGCGTTCTCGGTGTTCAACCATGAGAAGCTGAAGAACATAGCGTCGTCGATCGAGAAGTGAAAAGGCAGGTTGAGCAGACGCCCATTGCGGGCCGCGACGAAATACGGCCGATCATCCGCATGGTGGTGCGAATTGTAGAGGAAGCCGAGTTCCTGCAGCAGTTCGGGCGTGTGCCAGCTACGGGTGCCGACGGGGCGACGGCCCGTCAGTCGCTCGAGCGCTTCCGTCGCGCGGGTCAAATGGGCGCGCTCGACCGCTGGCTCGGGCGGCACCCGATGCTCCCACATGTGGTCGGCGACCTCGTGCCCGCTCCTCGCCGCTACCCTCACCGCGTCGGGGTAGAGCTCGCAGATCCGGCCTGGCGTGAAGATCGTCGCCTTGACCTCGTGCGAGTCGAATAGCTCGATCAAGCGCCAAATCCCGACCCGGCCGCCGAATTCACCCTTCGCTAATTGCATGGGCGGCTCGTTCAGCAACCGCCTCAGCAGCATCGCGTCGAAATCCGCCGTGAAGTTGACGGCGATCTTGGCGCCGCCCGGCCATTCGAGGCCCTTGAGGACCGTATGGCACCGCTCGTCTCCGCGAGCAGCGTCTCGGAGGAGGTCGAAGTCGTGCGACTGCAGTTCGCTCATGTTCCTACCTTGACCGCCCAACGTCGGGGGGTCGCACCGGCGGCTCGCCACGAAGGCGAGAGACGCGGCCCCGTCTAGGCCAACACCGCTTCAGTCGCCCTTCTTGGCGACCAAAGCTTTCACCTCGTCCATCGCTTCGGTGAAGCGGTTATTGATCAAACCCATCGCTTCGCTGTTGGACCTCTGGATGAGGTCGCTGATCTCCTTCAGGTTCGAGACCGCGCGCTCGTAGCTAAGCTTCAGCAACTCGGCCTGCTTGGCTGCCTTGGCCTGCGGAGCCTCCGTCGTCGACATCGAGCGGACCGTTTCGGACAGCTCGGACATGGTCTGCTGCATGATTTCCATGTTCCGCCGAGCCACCGCCTGTGCGCCCTCGATAGCGATGCGGTTCGCAGCCGTCAGTGTCTCCAGGTTCTTGCGATGCGCAGCCAACACCGAGTCCATGTCCGGCATCCCGGGCAGCTGCATGCGCGAAATCATGTTGGCGAAGTCCGGCAAGCCGGGAAATGCGGGAGTCGACTTGTCGTCGGTTTCACTGGCCACGTTCGCCTCCATTTACTTGGCGAGGCCGATGCTAGCCTACATCACCTGCGGAGGCGATGGGGGCAGGTCGGGGGGCGGCGGGGGGCGCCTCGGGCGGCATGTCGAGGGGTGCTGCCGGCAAATCCGGATCGGTCGGCGGCGATACCTCCGGCGCCTCGTCGGCCGGTCTGCGCGTGCGTCCGTCCAGCCAGTCCGCCGCCTGCGCGGCGCGTGTCAGCGCCTTGTCGAGAGCCGCCATCGTGGACGTCAAGTCAGGGCTCTCGTCGGTCTGCCAGGCGCGAATCGTCCACAGCCAGACCGCGACAAGCCCCTGGGTGGCAAGCTCGCCCCGAAATCCGCGCGCGTTGACTCCGACCGCGTCAAGCATCCAACGCATGCTCCGGTGCGTGGCTTGCGCCAGCAGCAGCGCCAGGGGCGGGTCGGTGGGGAGGTAACGCAGCAAGGCGATCACGCCGTCGCGGTGTGCTTGCAACACGTCGATGCGGCGCATGATCATGTCGAACAGGCGGTCGCGAGTCTCGCCGTCGGCGGAAATATCGGTCAGCGCCGCCTGATCGGCCAGCAGACCCAACCGTAGCAGGATGGCCAAGCGAGCGGGGAACCGCGCGCGGGCGCGAGCCAGAGGCAAACTGGCCTCGGCCGCGGCTTCGGCCACGCTCACCCGGCTCCAGCCAGTCCTCCCGGCGATCGCGAACGCGGCCCCGATTAGGGCCTTGTCGAAAGCCTCGTCGTCCATCGTGCCATCGCTCATGGATAGCAGATAAGGCGCGTGCCGCGGAATGTCAGCCCGCCAACTCGCGCGAGCGCACGGTGGCCGCCTCAATCGCCCGGCTGACCGCGGACGGCCAGGCGGACGGCTCCATGAGCATGGTCAGCGCCCGCTCGGTGGTGCCGCCAGGGCTGGTGACCGCGGTCCGCAACGCCGCACTCTCCTCGGTGCTCGCGGCAAGCAGGGCGCCCGATCCCGCGACCGTCTGCCGCGCCAGGAGCCGCGCCAGCGCCGACGGGATGCCTTGCTGGATGGCGGCCTGTTCCATCAACTCAGCCAGCAGGAACACGTAAGCCGGTCCGCTGCCCGAGACGGCCGTAACCGGATCAAGCAGGCCCTCGTCCTCGATCCAGGCCACGGCGCCGATTGCCTGCAGCAGCCGATCGCACAACTCGCGAGCGGCATCGGTCACGCCGGCAGCCGGGCAGGCAACCGTGACGCCCTGGCGGACCGCGGCGGGTGTATTCGGCATCGCGCGCACGATCGCGGCGGACGGGCCGAGCAATGCCCGCATGCCGTCGATCGTGCGTCCGGCCATGATCGAGAGGAACACTGCGCCACCGGCGAACCGACGGTAGGAGGGGAGAGTTTCAGCCGCGTTCTGCGGCTTTACCGCCAGCACCACCGCGTGCGGGGCGAACCCCGACGGAATGGCGTCGGCCGATGGCACAACGATCAGATCAGGGTCGGCAATAGACGCCGCACCCGGAGCAGGGTCCACAACGACCGACGAGGCGAGCCCGCGCTCGCGCCAGCCGGCCAGCATCGCTCCGCCCATCCGCCCGCAGCCGACCAGCAGGATCGGCGGGATCAATGCCTCCGGCAGGCTCACGCCTCCCCCATGCACTCCAGCATGGCCGCCTGCAGCGCATCGGCGGGCGTCTTGCCGCCCCAGAGAACGAACTGGAAGGCGGGGAAGAAACGCTCGCACTCGGTCATCGCGATGTCGACCATGTCCTCGAGGCTTTCAGCCGAGGCACCCGGGGCGCCGCGCAGCAAGACGGCATGGCGGAACACCGGCATGCCGTCGTCGGTGTCCATGCCGAAGTGACCGATCCACAGCCGCTCGTTTGCCAGCGCGAGCAGCTCGTAAAGCGCGGGACGGGACTTCTCGGGCACCTTCAGGTCGAACGTGCAGGTGAAATGCATGGCGCTGATCTCGTTCGACCAGCTGAAATAAAGGCCGTAGTCGCACCATTTGCCCGGTGCCTCGGCGGCCATCTCGGCCTCGTTCCTGCGGTCGAAGGCCCAATCGTTGGCAGTAACGATCTGCTCCATGATGTCGAGGGGATTGGTGTTGCGTTGCGAAAATGTGGTCGCGAGCGCTGACATGCGGGGTCTCCCGTCTTTGAGGAAGGCCGGGCGTAATCGGCAGGAGCCCGCGAATCGAGGGCCTCGGTCCCTTGCCGGCAGTTTGCCCAGCCTAGCGATCCGGCTCGTCGCGCCGCAAGTGGCGCGCACGCGAGCAGCCTCCGTGTTTGCCGCAGTGCGGCATCAAACCCGCTCAGGCCGTGCCTTGCAAGGGGGCGTCCGGCGGCTGCCCCGGGCCGGCACTTGGCTCGGGTTGCAGCGACGCGACCCGCGCTTCGAGGGCGGCTACCCGAGTCTCTAGGGTTGCCACTTGCGCTTCCGCCGTTTCCTGCCCGGCCCTGGCGTTGGCGGCCAGTTCCTGCACCGCGTCGAGCTCGGAGCGACGCACCAGGTCCAGCTTGCGTATCGCCTCGTCAAGGCGGGAGCGCACCAGCGCCTCGGCCTCCTCGCGCATACCGGCAAGTGCCGACATGGCGCCCCCGGCCACACCGGCGAGGTCGTCGAAGAAACGGGGGCGGTCGCTCATGTATCTAAACTCCGTCAGCGCGGGCCGGCGCCTTTCTCGGCGCGTGCACCGTCCTTATAAGATCGCGCTATGATTATGGTTACCGGCGGCGCCGGTTTCATCGGCTCCGTCCTGCACGCCTCCTTGTTCCGGCGCGGCGCGGAGGCCGTGGTGGTCGATCGCCTCGGAGGCGAAGGCAAGTGGCGCAACCTCGCCCGGCACCCCCCGGCCCGACTGATCCCGCCCGAGGCGCTGGACGAGTTCCTGGCCTCGCATCCGCCGCTCGAGGCGATCATCCACCTCGGGGCGGTCAGCGACACGACGGCGACCGACGGCGACCTCGCCTGGGCGACCAATGTCGAGCTGCCGCTCCGGCTGTGGCGATGGTGCGCGGCCCGGCGTGTGCGGTTGATCTATGCTTCCTCAGCCGCGACGTACGGGAACGGCTCCGTGGGCTTCGAGGACGGGCTGCAGGGGCTCGATCGGCTGCGGCCGCTCAATCTTTATGGCTGGACCAAGCACGCCTTCGATCGGTTGGTGGCGGGGATGGTCGCACAAGGCGGGCCGGCGCCGCCGCAATGGGCCGGACTCAAGTTCTTCAACGTGTTCGGACCCAACGAGTATCACAAGGGACCGATGATCTCGGTGGTGAAGATCAAACACGACGAGCTGGCCGCGGGGGGGACCGCCTCCCTGTTCCGGTCCGATCGGGAGGGTGTGGCGGATGGCGCCCAAAGGCGCGACTTCATCTGGGTGGGGGACGTCGTGGAGGTGATCCTGTGGCTGCTCGACACGCCATCAGTGAGCGGCCTGTTCAATGTCGGCACCGGCACCGCCCGCACCTACCTCGACCTCGCCCATGCGGTATGCGACGCGGCAGGGACCGAGCGGCAGGTCAGGTTCATCGACATGCCGACCAAACTCCGCGGTCAATATCAATCCTTCACCGAAGCGCGGATGGAGCGGCTGCGGGCGGCTGGCTACCCGGGGCAGTTCACCCCCCTGGAGGAAGGCGTTCGCCGCTACTTGCAGGATCATCTGGCGGCGGCGGACCCCTACCTGTGATCCCCGTCCTGCTGTTCCCGCAGTTCGACCCGGTGCTGGTCCAGCTCGGGCCGTTCGCCATCCGCTGGTACGCGCTCGCCTATATCGGCGGCATCGTGCTCGGCTGGCGATTGTTGCGACGGCTGACCCAGGCGGCGCCGGCGGTCGCCACGCTGGAGCAGGCGGACGATTTCGTGACCTGGGCGACGCTCGGCATCGTGCTCGGTGGTCGCATCGGCTACGTGCTGTTCTACCAGCCCACGCAGTTCCTGGCGGAGCCGTGGCGCATCCTGCAAGTCTGGCAAGGCGGGATGAGCTTCCACGGCGGCATGCTGGGCACCGCCATAGCGGTCGTGATCTTCTGCTGGCGCAATCGGGTCAGCATCCTCGGCTTCGCCGATCGGCTGGCGGTTTGCGTGCCGATCGGGCTCGGGCTCGGGCGCATCGCCAACTTCATCAACGGCGAACTTTGGGGGCGCCCGGCGCCCGACTGGCTGCCCTGGGCGATGATCTTCCCGACCGGCGGGCCGGCGCCGCGCCATCCGAGCCAGATCTATCAGGCGCTGCTTGAAGGCGTGGCGCTGTTTCTCCTCTTATATATACTCGCGCAGCGGGAGCGCCTGCGGGCGCGGTTCGGCTTCCTGACCGGGGCGTTCCTCGCCAGCTACGCGGTGGCTCGGATCATCGGCGAGTTCTTTCGCCAGCCCGACCCGTTTCTCGGCTTCCTCTACGCCGGCGCGACGATGGGCCAGTTGCTGTCGCTGCCGATGTTGCTTGTCGGGCTCTGGCTGATGGCGCGGGCGCGCCCGGCCGCGGTTTGATGGAGCGGCTCGACCGGTTCATGGCACGGGCCAACGCCGCGTATTATGCCACGCGTGACCCCTACGCCGACTTCACGACGTCGCCCGAAATCAGCCAGGTCTTCGGCGAGCTCCTGGGACTTTGGGCGGCCGTGGTGTGGGAGAGCCTGGGCCGGCCGGACCCGGTGCTGCTCGCCGAAGCCGGGCCGGGCCGGGGCACGCTGCTGGCCGATGCGCTGCGAGCTATCCGGCAGGGCGCTCCAAGCTTCGGCGCGGCACTCCGACTGCATCTGGTCGAGACGTCCCCTCGGCTGCGCGCCGAGCAGGCGCGGCGCCTGCCGGGCGCGCGCTGGCACGACGATATCGAGAGCGTGCCCGCGGGGCCGCTGCTGCTGATTGGCAACGAGTTCCTGGACGCGTTGCCGGTGCGGCAATTCGTATGCCGGGGTGGTGGGTGGACGGAACGATACGTCACGGACGGCATGTTCGCGGAGCAACCCCTCCCCCTGCCCCCTCCCGCAGGAGGAGAGGGTTTTGGTTGCGCCCCTCCTCCCCTTGCGGGAGGAGGATGGGAGGAGGGGTCTGTGCGGGAGGTGTGCGAACCCGCCCTCGCCCTCGCCCGCCAGCTCGGCACCCGGCTCGCGGCAGCGGGCGGGGCCGCGCTGTTCCTCGACTACGGCCCCGAGCAGAGCACGTTCGGCGAAAGCCTGCAGGCGCTCCGGCACGGCCACCCCGCCGATCCGCTGACCGAGGCGGGATCGGCGGACCTCACCGCGCACGTCGATTTCGACGCCTTTTCCGCCGCCGCGCGAGGTGCGGGCGGCGTGGTCTACGGCCCGGTGCCGCAAGGCCTGTTCCTTGCCCGGCTCGGCCTGTTTCAGCGCACCAACCGACTGGCGCGCGAGCAGCCGCCCCGGCGCGCGGCGGCGCTCATCGACGCGGCACGGCGGCTCGCCGAGCCCGACCGCATGGGACGGCTGTTCAAGGCGCTGGCGGTTTGCCACCCTGGGGTTCCCGTTCCGCCCGGATTCGCACCCTGACCCCGCTTTCCCCCGGCTCTCAAGCCGAAGCCCTGACCTCGTCCTCGCTACCGGTGCCGCACGGCTTCTTTACCCGCCGCGGCGGCGTGTCGACCGGTCCCTACGCGAGCCTCAACTGCAGCCTCTCGAGCCAGGACGCGCCCGAGGCGGTGTTGCGGAACCGCGGGCGGGCCGCCGAGGCGGTCGGGGCCGATCCTGCGCGGCTGGTCGGGCTGCATCAGGTGCACGGCGCGGGCGTGGTTCGCGTGGAGACGCCTTGGAATCCCGGCGAAGGACCGCCTGCCGACGCGATGGTGAGCAAGCGTCCCGGGATCGCGCTGGGCATCGTCACCGCGGACTGCGCGCCGATATTGTTCGTCGATCCGGCGGCGGGGATCATCGCCGCCGCGCACGCGGGCTGGCGGGGCGCGGTCGAGGGCGTGCTCGAGGCCACCGTCGAAGCGATGGCCGCGCTCGGCGCGCAGCGTCCGCGGATTGCGGCGTCTATCGGGCCGTGCATCGGGCAAGCCTCCTACGAGGTGGCGGCCGATTTGCGCGATGCGGTGCTCGCGCGGCGCCTGGCGGACAAACGTTTCTTCGTGCCTGGCGGACGACCGGAGCAGTGGCATTTCGATCTGGCGGGCTATTGCGCGGCGCGACTGGCGGCTTGCGGGATCGGGCCGGTGGACGCGATCGGCGTCGATACGCTGACCGACGAGGCGCGCTTCTTCAGCCATCGCCGCCGCACCCTCGCGGGCGGCGGGGCGATCGGGCACCAGATCTCCATCGTCGTGCTGCCGGGCTGATGCCGTATCTCGTGCAGTTCCTGGTCCTCGCGGCGCTGACCTTGCTGGTGTGCTGTGTATTTTAGCCGCTTCGTGCCGCTGGCGCTCACGCTTCTGCTCGCCGCGTGCGGCAGCCTGCCGCGGCCGTTTCAGGGCGCGCCGGGAGCAACGGCCATGCAGCTCGCCCAGCCGCCGCCGGCGCGGCTTGCCGTGCCGATGCCGGGTAATGCGCTGCTGCCCGACGCCGCCGGCCGTCAATTCGCAACCTCGGTCGCCGAGAGCTTGCAGGCTCAGGAAGTTCCGGCCATCGCCACCGCCGCCCGCCCCGGAGACTGGCGACTGATCGTTACCGCCGACCGGCGTCAGGACGCCGTGGTGCCGGTCTACACGGTGGAAAATCCCAAGGGCGAGGATCGTGGCAAGACCGAGGGCAAGCCGGTGTCGCTCGCCGCCTGGGCCGCGGGCGAACCCGCAACGTTCCAGCAGGCGGCGGTCGACGCAGCCCCGGGCATCGCCGCCCTGCTCACCCGCATCGAGGCCGCTCGCCAGCGAAGCGACCCGAACAGCTTGCTCAATCGCCCGGCTCGCGTGGACGTGGCCGATGTCGAAGGCGCGCCGGGCGACGGGAACCAGCAGCTTACCCGCCAAATGCGCGACAAGCTCAGCAAGCTCGGTCCCGTGGTGCAGGATACGAGCAACGGTGCCGACTTCCTGCTCGAAGGGCATGTGCGGATGGTGCCGGAGGCCGGCAACCAGCAGCGGGTGGAAATCCAGTGGGTGCTGAAGGCCGCGAACGGCGACGAGCGCGGACGGATCGTGCAGTTGAACGAGGTGCCGTCCGGCTCGCTTAATCATTACTGGGGCGACGTCGCGGTCGTCGTCGCGGATGAGGCGTCGGGCGGCGTGCGCGATGCCTTGCTGACCCAGACGGGACGGCGATGACGCGGCGCAGCATGTTCATGGACATGTCATCACGCGATTGCTAGAAGGCGCGCGGCCCAGGGAGCCCGCTTGATGAAGATCGTCGCTTGCAACAGCAACCGCCCCCTTGCCGACGCCGTCGCCGCCAAGCTCAACCTCCCGCTCACCCGCGCCTCGGTCCGCCGGTTCGCCGACATGGAGGTTTTCGTGGAGATCCACGAGAACGTCCGCGGCGAGGACGTCTTCGTCATCCAGTCCACGTCGTATCCGGCCAACGATAACCTGATGGAGCTCCTGATCACGCTGGACGCGCTGCGCCGCGCCTCGGCCCGCCGCGCAACGGCGGTGATCCCGTATTTCGGCTACGCGCGGCAGGATCGAAAAACCGGCTCGCGCACCCCGATCAGCGCAAAGCTCGTGGCCAACCTGATCACCCAGGCGGGCGCCAACCGGGTGCTGACGATGGATCTGCACGCGGCGCAAATCCAGGGCTTCTTCGACATCCCGGTGGACAACCTCTACGCCGCGCCGCTGTTCAGCCGCGAAATCCAGGAACGCAACAAGGGGCGCGACCTGATCGTCGTGTCGCCCGACGTGGGCGGCGTGCTGCGCGCGCGCCAGATTGCCGCGCGGCTGAATTGCGACCTCGCGATCATCGACAAGCGCCGCGAACGCGCGGGCGTATCGGAGGTGATGAACGTGATCGGCGACGTGAGCGGGCGCCACTGCATTCTCGTCGACGACATCATCGATAGCGGCGGCACGCTGTGCAACGCCGCCTCCGCCTTGATCGACGACGGCGCGCGATCGGCCAGCGTCTACGTCACCCACGGCGTGCTGTCCGGCGGAGCGGTCGCGCGCATCGCCTCGAGCCCGATCGAGATGATGACCCTGACCGACAGCATCCTCGCCACCGAAGCAGTGCGGCTCGCGCACAACATCCGGCAGGCGACGATCGCGCCGCTGCTCGCCGAAGCGATGCGGCGGATCAGCGAGGAAAGCTCCGTCAGCTCGCTGTTCGACTGATGCTGTCGCGCGCGCCCGACGCGATCGCGCCGGACGGCTCGGAAATCCGCTTCGTGCAGGCGACCGCACGCGGCAGCGTCGTGCATTGCACCCTGCCGCCCGGCGCGGTCACGGTGGCGGTCCAGCATCGGACGGTCGAGGAGATCTGGTTC
>JAABUQ010007654.1_pt1 | contig 15555 bp, 15 predicted proteins | sample 5560001 | NCBI WGS metagenome assembly JAABUQ01 (sample SAMN10711888, study PRJNA513371) | rock metagenome | isolation source: Antarctica rocks | place: Antarctica: Victoria Land, Finger Mt nord | collected 2015-12-18 | reverse complement strand
ATCAACGCTGGCCTTCGGCCCCCGCCTTCGGCGGCTGACGGCGTTGACAGGGGTCTGCCACCCAGCATTCAGCCTTTGATCGTTGAACGGCGAAAAACGGCTGAAGCTACGGCAAGGTTTGTGCCAAGTTTTTGCCCCGCGCCGGATTTACGCGCTTTCTGACCGCCGTTCACACATGGACACGCATCAGGCGTTCGATGCGGCCACGCCCAACTTTTCTCCCGCCTGCTCGCAGCGCCGCATGCACGCGCGGGCTGCCATAGCGGCCCTGGCTTGCGGCATGTACGGCGCGAATGTCATCCAACACCACCCTGCTCTCGGCCGTCCGTTTGCTCTCCGGCCGGGCACGCCAGGCATAGTAGCCAGCCTCTGACACTTGGAACACGCGGCACATCAGCGACACAGGCCAGCAGTCACGGTGATCCTGGATGGCCCGGAACCTCATCGTAACGAACTCGCAAAGATAGCGATCCCCTTTTTGAGGATGTCCCTCTCCATGCGCAGCCGCTCCACCTCGCGCCTCAACCGCGCGATTTCGGCCGCCTGGTCAGCGTGCGGCACCGGCACGGCTTTGAGCGGCGACACGGACACTGGCCGTGGTGTCTCCACCTGTCCCGTCTGCCTATACCGCCGCATCCAGCGCGAGATCAGCGTGTGGTGGATGCCCAGTTCGGCTGAAACCGACATCGCTGTCCGGCCCGTGCTCGTGACCATGTCCACCACCTGACGTCGATACTCGTCCGTATAGGTCCGCGGCTTGGCTACCTGGGATCCCGGCCCTGTCGTTTGCTCGTCCATTGCTGGCCTCCAACTCAAATGTTGCCTCGAAGGCTCCACGGAAGCGATGGAAGATCACTTCAGAATCGGGACACTAGCCGGGGAGCAGCGGGCCGGGTCGGGCAGAGGCGTGGTGCACCGCGATCCGCCATCCGCCCTCGTCGCGGACCATCACGTGCGTCATGCGGAACGCCAGCCCGGTCTCGCCGTCCCGGTCACGGTTGACGAACACCACGTCGCCGGATGCGGCAAAGCAGCCCGGTTTGATCGGCGTGATCTCCGGCTCGGCATACTGCGCCTCCAGCAGGGACGGCGGCAGGGCCTCGAAGTAGCTCCGCAAGGCGGCCTGGGTCACATGCAGTTCGGGCGTGGAGCCATAGAATGCCGGCCGATCGGTATACAGCCCAACAAGGGCGGGCCAGTCCTTGCGCGCGAAGGCCTTCGCCCAATCCCCCTGGATCTGCCGGGCGATTGCCCGCAGGTCGTCCATCATGCGTCCTCCTTGTCCGGGCGCCGTGGCGTCCTCCCTCGGCGTAGCCCGGCGCCCGCTCGGGATCAATCGCTGCGGATGGCCGCCATGGCGGGTGTTCCGCCTGGCCAACATAGCCAGTCCCGCAGGATCACGGTGACGGCGTCCGGCTGCTCCATGGGGGCCATGTGACCGCACCGGTCCAGGGATCGTAGCCGGGCGCCCGGAATGAGGGCCGCCATCCTTCGGTGGCTCTCCAGCGACGTCAGCTTGTCCTGCATGCCGCATAAGACCAGGGTCGGACACCGTACGGCTTGCAGGACACCGGTGCCGTCCTGCCGATCGACCAGGCTTTGCCGGATGAACACCTCACGGCCCACACGCATCGTCATCGTCCGGATCCGCTCGACCAGGAGCCGGTCCGCCAGGCGGTCGGGATGCACGAAGCGCTGCAGCAGACGGTCGGTGATGCCCTCGAACCGGCCCGGATTCTGGGCCGCTCTGACGGCGGCCAGTCGCTCACCGTGCCGGGCAGGCGTATCCCGCTCGAAGCCGGTGCCGACCAACGCCAGGCGCTCGACCCGATCGGGCGCCATGCGGAGGATCTCCTGCGCCACATAGCCGCCAAAGGAGAAGGCGGCGAGCGCGAAACGGGGGGCGGCCTGGTCCAGCACGGACCGCGCCAGCGACGCCAGCGTGTTACCCTGCGTCAGGTCGGCCACGTGACAGCGCCAGCGACCCTCCAGCGCCGCGACCTGGTCGCGCCAGAGCTCGGCGTCGCACAGCAGGGCCGGCAGCAGGACCAGTTGCCCCGTCCCGGGCACCGTGTCCTCAGCCACGCAGCAGGTCCGCCGCGGCGGCCGCAAGCCCATCCCGGAAAGCCGGGTGGGCGATGCGGATCAGCCGGCGGGCGCGTTCCGCAAGCGTCTGCGCCCGCAGCTCGGCGGCGCCGAATTCGGTGACCACGGTGTCGACATCGCTGCGGGCCGTGGTGACCGGGCCGCCAAGCGCCAGGACGATGCGGCTGACCGTCCCCCCCTGGCGGTCGCCGGCAAGGCGATGATGGACCGGCCGCCCTCGGAACGATGGCCCGCCCGGACGTAGTCGGATTGCCCGCCGACGGCGCCGATATGCCGGCCATTGGCGACCTCCGCATTCACCTGGCCGGTGAGGTCCACCTCGATGGCCGAGTTGATGGTCACGAACCGCGACAGCCCGGCAAGCACCCGCTCCTCGCTCACTTGGTCGGAACTCAGCACGGCGAAGGCGGGGTTGCCGTGGGCCAGGCGGTATAGCCGGTCGGTTCCCACGAGCAGCCCCGTCACGGTGACGCCGGGATGGACCGCCTTGCGCGCATTAGTGATCACGCCCGCCTCCATCAGCTCCGCGACGGCATCGCCTACCATGGGCGCGTGGATGCCAAGGTCCCGGCGGTCCCTCAGCCCGCGCAGCACCGTGTCCGGGATGGCGCCGATGCCGAGCTGAAGGACCATGCCATCCTCGACGAACGCAGCACAATGGGCGGCGATCCGCAACTCAGTAAGACTGGCCGCGACCGGCCCGACCTGGATCAGGGGACGCGAGGTCTCGATCGCCGCATGGATCCGGTCGCCGGGGAAGAGTGACCGCGCCCGGGTCCAGGGCACCTGGTCGTTCACCTCGGCCACCACCAGGCGCGCCTTCGCCACCGCCGCGCCCATGTAGTCGTGGGTGACGCCGAAGCTGTGGCTGCCATCCGGTCCAGGGGGACTGACCTGAACCAGGGCTATGTCGCAGCCGATCTGGCCGTCCCTGATGTAGCGGTGGACCTGCCCGGAGTGGCACGGTACCACGGCCACCGTGCCGTCACCCCAGAGCCGCCTCAGCGTTCCGATGGCGCCGAAGCTGCTGATCGCCAGTTCCGCGGTCTGTCCGGGTCGCAAGGTCTCGGAGAAGGTCGCGCCGACGAAGGCGGACCACGGCCCGGCCCCGGCGCACTGGGCGACAACCGCTTCCGTCAGGGTGAGCGGCTCGCCCGCGCACTGGCCCCAGACGATCCGGTCGTGCGGCTTGAGCAGACCGCCGAGGGCCGATGCGCTAGTAGTCAGCCAGGTCGTCGACGGCATGGCCGCGCTTCGGGATCAGTACCGCGCGTTCGAAGCTGATGAAGGGGACGCCATCCTGATTGAGCCCAAGAGTGCGGACTGTCACGATCCCCTGCGTAGGACGTGAAGCGGACTCTCGCTTGGCCAGCACCTCGGACTCGGCATAGAGCGTGTCGCCAACGAAGACTGGCGCCGTCAGCTTGATATCGGTCCAGCCCAGGTTTCCGATCGCCTTCTGGCTGATGTCGCTGACGCTCATGCCGACCACGATCGACAGGGTAAGGCAGCTGTTGACCAGCGGTTTGCCGAACTCCGACTTGGCCGCGAACTTGGCATCGAAGTGCAACGGGTGCTTGTTCATGGTCAGGAGGGTGAACCAGGTGTTGTCCGTCTCCGTGACGGTTCGGCCCGGCCGGTGCTCGTAGATGTCGCCCACCTCGAAGTCCTCGAAGTAACGCCCATAGCTTTCCCTCGACCGCCGTCCGCCTACGGGTTTCATGGTCGCGACCATCATGCCTCCTGTTCGTTGCCTGTGGTCCGCCTGCCGGTCAGCAACGCGTCCGTGTGCTCGCCCAGGGCGGGGGCCCGCAGCACTGGACGGGCCGGCTCCTGCACGAAGGCGATGGGCGGGCCGATGTGACGCGAGCCGGCTTCGTCCCGCAGCACCATGCCGCGAGCGGCTAGATGCGGGTCGCGCAGCATCTCCGGGAAGGTCAGCACCGGGCCGTAGCAGATGTCCCGGCCCTCGAGCCAGGCGAGCCATTCCGCCTGCGTCCGCTCCAGGAAGCTCTCCTCCAGAAAGGCCATCACCGGTGCCTGGTGCGGCCCCGGTCCCTGCAGGCAGGGCGCCACCAGGTCCGGTCTCCCGAGCGCCTGGAGCAGGGCACGGACGAATTTCTCCTCTTGCCCGGCCAAGGCCAAATGCCGGCCGTCCCGCGTCCGGTACAGGCGATAGAACGCCGAGCCGCCCGTGGTGCGCTCGTGCCGGGCGATGGGCTGCCTGTCCTCCACCAGGGAGGGGCCCAGGACGTTCAAGCTGGCGCCGACCACAGCGTCGTACATAGAGATGTCGACATAGTCGCCCTGTCCGGTCGCTTCCCGGCGCAGCAGCGCCATTAGCACGCCCGACAGGCCCTGCAGCCCCGCCAGCAGGTCGCCCCAGGGCAGACCGGGGATCGCCGGCTGCTCGTCATTGCCCAGGCTGACGCTGAGCACCCCGGCCATGCCCTCCGTCGCCAACTCGTGCGCCGGGCGGCCGACATGCGGGCCGTGCTGTCCGAAGGCGCTGACCGAGCAGTACACGATGCGGGGGTTGCGCGCCCGGACCGATGCGTAGTCCACGCCGAGGCGCGCGACCACGCCCGGCCGGAAGCTCTCGACGAAGACGTCCGCCGTCTCGGCCAGCGCGAGCAGCGCCTCCCGTCCGTCCGGATCCTTCAGGTCGATGACGACGCTCTTCTTTCCGCGGTTCAGGTTGCGGAAGAAGGCACCGGGCGGCGTGCCGATGTGGCGGCCATGTTCCCCGCCGGGTGGCTCCACCTTGATGACCTCCGCCCCGTGGTCGGCCATGGACAGCGTCAGGTAGGGTCCGGGAAGGAAGGCGCTGAGGTCCAGCACCCGGATGCCTTGGAGCTTCATGTCCGCATCCCCCGCCCGTCAGGCAGCGGTCGCCGCCCGGTAAGAGGGCAGCAGCGTGGCATCGCCGGCGCCCAGCCCGGAACAGATCGACGCCACCGGGCGCTCCCCATCGATCCGCAGCGGGTTGGCCAGCATGCGGAACGCGGGATCGTTTGGGTGCGGCACGGTGCGGACCATTCCGGTCTCGGCCACGAAGGGGTTGTCCAGCGCCTGCGCGATGTCGAACACCGGACCGACCGGCAACGAGCCGGAGAGCCGAGCGAGCCAGTGCTCGGTGCCGTGCCGCCGGAACTCCGCATCCAGTATGTCGCTCAGGGCGTCGCGGTTCTCGAACCGTACCCGGGGCTCGGCGAAGCGAGGGTCCTGGGCCAGGTCCGCCCGGTCCAGCTTTTCGGTCAGGTTGATCCAGAACTTCTGCGTCATGCACATGACGTACAGCCAGCCATCCGCGGTCGGCACCGTCTGCACCGGGGCGAGCGAGAAGTGCGAGCTGCGTCGGGTGCGGGTGGTGACGTCGCCGTGGTTGAGGTGCCACGTGGCGCAGTAGCTGAGCTGGTGCAGCGCAACGTCGAACAGGCAGGTGTCGACGTCGCAGCCGCGCCCGGTCGCGCGGGCGCCAATGACGCAGGAGAGCAGGCCGACCATGCCGGTCATGCCGGTCATGTAGTCGATGCCGGAAGCGCCATAGCGGGCAGGGGGACCGCCCGGTTCGCCGGTGATGCTCATCAGCCCGGCCTCGGCCTGCATCAGGTAGTCGTAGCCCGGCCAGGCCTGCCGGTCATTGTCGCGGCCATAGGCAGAGATGTGCAAGCAGACGAGGGCCGGGTTCACTGCCTTCAGCGCCGGGTAGTCCAGTCCCAGCTTGCGCGCCAGGTCGCCGCGCAGGTTGTTGACGACCGCGTCCGCCCCGGCCGCCAGCGCCTGGAAATCGGTTTGACCCTCCGCGGATTTGAGGTCGAGCACCACGCTCTGCTTGCCGACGTTCCAGGAGTGGAAGTACTCGCCGTCCGCCGCCCCGAGGAAATGCGGGCCGGTGTACCGCGACGGATCGCCGCCGGCCGTGTTCTCGACCTTGATGACCTCGGCCCCGAGCTCGGCCAGGAACATCGTGCCGTAGGGTGCGGAGGCGAACTGCTCGACGGAGACGATACGCACGCCAGCCAGGGGTTTCATGCCCGGGGTGTTCATGTCACCGCGTTCCGCTTGATGTACTGCTTGGCGATGATGATGCGCTGCATCTCGTTGGTTCCCTCCCCGATGCAGGTGAGCGGCGCATCGCGATACAGGCGCTCGATGTCGTATTCCTTGGAATAGCCGTAGGCGCCGTGAATGCGCATCGACTCGATGCTGTTTTCCAGCGCGGCCTCCGAGGCGAAGTACTTGGCCATGCCGGCCTGCAGGTCGCACCGCTCGTTGCGGTCGAATGCCGCCGCGGCATCGAGCGTGAGCAGCCGGGCCGCGCGTGCCCGCGTCGCCATCTCGCCGAGCTTGAGCTGGATCGCCTGGTGCTCGCAAATCGGCTTGCCGAAGGTCTTGCGGATCTGCGCGTAGTCCGAGGCGAGCTTCAGCGCGCCCTCGGCGATGCCGACGCCCCGGGCGGCGACGTTGATGCGCCCGAGCTCCAGGCCGCCCGTCGCCTGGTAGAACCCCTGACCTTCCACGCCGCCGATCAGGTTACCGGCAGGCACCCGGTAATCCTCGAACACCATCTCGGCCGAATCGATGCACTTATAGCCGAGCTTCTCCAGCTTACGGCCGACGCTGAAGCCGGGTCCAGAAGGGGCGATGAACAGGCTCATCCCGCTGTGGCGCGGCGTCGCCGCCGGATCGGTCTTGACCAGCAGCGCGAAGCACGAACCCTTGATGCCGTTGGAGATCCAGGTCTTGGTGCCGTTGATGACGTAGTCGTCGCCATCGCGCCTGGCGGTCATCCGGATGCCTTGCAGATCCGTTCCCGCATCCGGCTCGGTCAGCGCCAGTCCGCCGCGAACTTCGCCCGAGGCCAGGCGGGGCAGCCACTCGGTCTTCTGTGCCTGCGTGCCGAACTTCTCGATCGCCAGCGCGAGCATCAGGTGTGAGTTGAAAATCCCGGTGATGGCCATCCAAACGCTCGAGATCCGCATGACGATGCTGGCGTAGGTGGCGGCGGGCAAGCCCAGCCCGCCATATTCCGGGCTGACCGTCGCCCCGAACAGGCCGAACTCGGCCATCTGCGCCACGATCTCCTCCGGCCATCGGTCGGCGTGGTCGAATTCCTTGACTACGGGGCGGACGTCCTTTTCGAGCCAGCGATCGATGGTTTCGAGCAGCAGCGCCTCGTCGCGGGGATCGAAGTTCTGCAGTGCCGGCATGTCGTTCATGATAGGAGGCCTCCCGACGCCCGTATTTCTTGTACGGACAAGCTGAGTGGGCTGGTTCGCGGTGTCAATCACTTTCGGCTTACGCGCGTATGACGAACGGGTCCTGTACGTCTTCGCTCAGCTCGCACCAGACGCTTTTGGTCTGCAGGAACTGTCCGATGGCCTCCATGCCATTCAGCCGGCCCAGTCCGCTGCTCTTCATTCCGCCGAAGGGCGAGTTGAACGCCATCGCCCGATAGGTGTTGAGCCACACAGTGCCGGCCTGCAGACGCCGAGCCATGCGGTGCCCGCAGCCCATGCTCGTCGTCCAGACACCGGCGGCCAGGCCAAACTCGGTGCCGTTCGCCAGGTCGGCGACCTCCTCCTCGGTGTCGAAGGGAGTGACGCACAGGACGGGACCGAACACCTCGTTCTGCATGATCGTGGAACCAGGGGCGGCCCCTTCCAGGATGGTCGGCGCGTAGAAAAAACCCTGTTCCAGCCCCGTCACCCGGCGCCGTTCGCCTCCTGCCAGCACGCGGGCTCCCTCGGCCACCGCTTGCTCCACCATGCGTTCGTCCTTGTCGAGCTGCGCCCGGGTCGCCACCGGGCCCATCTGCGTCGCGGCGTCCAGCGGGTTGCCGAGCCGGATGGCGTTGGCGCGTTCCACCAGGCGTGCCACCAGCCTATCGTAGATGCCGCGCTGGAAGTAGGCCCTCGAACCGGCAACGCAAGTCTGTCCGGCCGCGGCGAAGATCCCCGCCAGCACGCCGGACTCCGCCTGTTCCAGCCGCGCGTCGTCGAACACGATGTTGGCGCTTTTGCCGCCCAGTTCCAGCGTGCACGCCGCCAGGCGGCGCCCGGCGCGGGCGGCGATCGCCCGGCCCGCCGCATCGCTTCCGGTGAACGAGATCTTGGCGACGCCGGGGTGGTCCACCAGCGCCTCTCCCGCCAGGCGGCCGCCCGTGACGACGTTCAGCACGCCCCGGGGCAGGCCGGCCTGTTCCGCGAGCCGGGCCAGCTCGATGGCGGAGGCGGAGGTCACTTCAGACGGCTTGATGATGACCGTGTTGCCGGCCGCCAAGGCTGGCGCCACCGTCATGATGGTCAGGAAGGTCGGCGAGTTCCAGGGCACGATCGCCGCGATCACGCCCAGGGGCACGCTCATCGTGTAATTCAGCACACTTGTCCGGTCGAGTGGGATGACCCGTCCTTCGACCTTGTCCGCCAACCCGCCGAAGTAGTACAGCCAGTCCTGAACGATGCGCGCCTGTGTGCGCATCTCCGCCAGGAGCTTGCCGTTCTGCTTGGTTTCCATCGTCGCGATGCGATCCGCGTTCTCGGCGATCAGGTCGCCCCAGCGCATCAGCAGGCGCCCCCGCCTGGTGGGCGAGAGCTGGCCCCAGGGACCGGTGAACGCGGCCTGCGCTGACCTGACGGCCGCATCGATGTCTGCGGCGCTCGACTCGACAAACCGACCGAACGCGACGCCCGTGGATGGGTTCGTGCTTTCGAACGTCTGCCCGTCCAGCCCGGCCCGGGCCTCGCCGTCCACGAAATTGAGGTAGTCCGCTGCTGTTTCGCCCGTCGTCGTTTCCATTCCCGTCTCGCCTTTTCATGCGTTTTCAGAAATATGTCCGGACAGCTGCCGGCTGGCAAGCTTTGGTTCCGATTGCTACCATGGTGTCAGTGCCTCGGCCGCATCGATCTAGCCTGTAAATACAAGGATTCCAGCATGGTCCCGCCGACCAAGTCGCAGCCGGGCACGCCGCAGGCGGCTCGCGTCCTGCGCTATCGCAGTCTGTATGAGGCTTTGCGCAACGACATCGCTGCGGGGACTCTTCCGGTAGGCGAGCGGTTGCCGACCGAGGACGAGCTGTGCCGCCGCCATGGGGTGAGCCGACATACGGTTCGGACCGCCCTGCGCGATCTGGCCGATGAAGGGCTGATCGCCTCCCGCCAAGGCTCGCGCTCGGTCGTGCTGATGCAGGCGCCTCCGAAGGTCTATACCACCACCGTCAGTTCACTGGATGAGCTGCTGCAATATGCGACCGAGGTGGATTACGAAGTGGCCAAAAGCGGCATGGTCGTCGCCGATGCGGAACTCGCCGCGAAACTGGGCAGCGCGGAAGGGCAGCGCTGGCTCCGGGTCGAAGGCACACGCAGCCGCGAAAAACAGGCCGATCCCGTCTGTTGGACCGAGGTCTTCATCCATGGCGACTACGCCGGCGTCGGTCTGCTGATCGGTCGCCGGTCCGGCACGATCTACTCCTGGATCGAGGAGATGTACGGCATCCGGATCGAGGAGGTCCGCCAGGTCCTGGGCGTGACGACGATGGGACCTGAGCCCGCCGCGGCGCTTGGCTGCGCGCCCGGAAGTATGGCCGTGCTCATCCGCCGCTCCTACGTCGCCCAGGATGGGGCGATGGTCGAGGTCGCCTTCAACCTGCACCCCGCCGACCGCTTCCGCTACGAACTTACTCTGCGCAAAGCGGGCTGACCCGACGCCGATTGACTTATTCGGACAAGTGAACCAGGCTTCCTGCGAAAAGTGGTCCCCGAATGGGCACCAGGACAGGGAGGCCGACGGCCATGGCACAACGCACGGTGGCGCAGATCGTGGCGCGCATCTGCGCCAGGCACGGCCTCGGCCGGGCCTATGGCGTTCCCGGAGGTGGCAGCAGCCTCGACATGATCCGCGCCCTTGCAGAGCAGGGGATTCCGTTCCACCTGGTCCGCACAGAAGCCGGAGCGATAATGGCCGCTTCCGCCGAGGCCGAGGCGGGCGGCACGATCGGCCTCGCCATCACCACCCAGGGTCCCGGCGCCGCCAGCGCCGTGAACGGGATCGCCCATTCCAGCCTGGATCGTTGTCCCGTACTTCTCGTCAGCGACGGCTGGACCGCGGCGCAGCAACGCTTCGATACGCACCAGGCCTACGATCAGCAGGCCATGATGGCGCCGATCGTCAAGGCCTCCAGCCGGCTGGACGGACCTGACCCTGCGGCCGAGCTTGAACGTCTGATCGGCTTGGCGATGACCCCGCCCTGGGGACCCGTGTTCCTCGAACTGACCGGGGAGACGGCGCGCCGGCTGGTGGAGGACAGCGAGGCGCCGCCTTCTGCTGCGCCGATCCTGGAGCTCGATCCGGCGACGATCGCTCAGGTTCGGACGATGATCGCAGTTGCCAGGCGTCCGGTCCTGCTGGCCGGTTTGGAGCTGCGCGAGGCCGGTGCCGAGGCGGGGTTGGCGGCCTTGGCGACGGCCCTCGGCGCCCCGGTCCTCACCACCTACAAGGCGAAGGGGGCGCTGCCGGATGATCACGCCAACCTGGTCGGCCTGTTCACCGGCGGGGCTGCCGAACAGCCCTGCGTGGGTGCTGCCGACCTCATCATCCTGTGCGGCTTCGACCCGGTGGAGCTGATCGGCCGCCCATGGCCCTATGCCGCCCCGGTGCTCGACCTGGGGCCGGTCCGCCATGCCGTGCACTACGTGGAACCGGTGCTGGCGCTACGCGGCCCGGTCTCCGCGGTGCTGCGGGCGATTGGAGCGGAGGGGTTCGGCCCGGCCCGCTGGACGCCGCAGGAGATCGCCGCGTTGCGACAGGCCATGCTGGCGAGACTGGCCTATCCCGCCGGAAACGAAGGCGTCAGCCCCGAGGCGGTGGTGCGTCTGGCCCATGAGGCTGCGGCCGGGATGGACCCGCGCGCGACGGTGGACGCCGGGGCGATGATGTTCTCGGCCATGGCGTTCTGGCCGGCGCGGCGCCTGGGCGACGTGCTGATCTCCAACGGGCTGGCGAGCATGGCCTATGCCGTTCCCGCCGCGATCGCCCTTTCGCGGCAGACACCGGGCCGTCCGGTCTTCGCCTTCACCGGTGATGGTGGGCTGATGATGTGCGCGGGCGAGCTCGCGGCCGTGTCGCAGCATGCGGGGCGGCTGATCGTGGTCGTCTTCAACGATGCGACCCTGTCGCTGATCGCCATCAAGCAGAAGTCGCGGCAGCTTCCGTGCGAGGGCGTGAGTTGGCCCCGTCCGGATTTCGCCATGGTCGCGCGCGGCTTCGGCCTCCGGGGCTACCTGGCACGGTCCGAGACCGAGTACGCCGCCTGCGTCGCCGAAGCCCTGGCCGGCGAGGGCCCGGCGCTGATCGACGTGCACGTGGACCCCTCCGGCTATCTTGCGCAATCTATTGCCCTGCGGGGGTGATGCGACGGCTCATTCCGCTTGACCCCGGGAACGCGCTGTGATGTTGTCCGGACACCTAGCGGCGGACCGTGGTCCGAAAGAAGCGCCACCAGGCGCACGACCGCTCGGAAATGGGGGAAGTGATGCCGAAGTTCGTCCTGGATCGCCGGACTCTCCTCACTGCGACGGCAGGCCTGCTCGCCGCGCCCGCTGTGATGCGCGGAGCCCGGGGCGACACCCCCTCCCGCACGCTGAAACTGGGGTATGCGGACGTGGCGTCGAGCCCCTTCCGCAAGGCGCTCGACGGTTTCGCGGACGATGTCCGGCAGCGCACGAACGGCGCGGTCGTCATCAAGGTCTTCGCCTCGGGCGAGCTGGGCAGCCAGAACAACATCCTGACCGGCATGCAGACGGGGATCGTGGACCTGGCCGCGCACACCGCCGGCTATGTCCAGACTCTGGTCCCACGCTTCACCGCGATCGAGCTGCCCTATATCTTTCCGGACAGGCACGTGGCCGAAAGCGTGCTGGACGGCCCGGTTGGAAAGCAGCTGTTCTCCGATCTGCCGGAGAAGGGCATCTACGGCCTTTCCTGGATCCATTGGGGCTGGCGGCCGGTGACTGCCGTGGATCGTAAGGCACCCAATCCGACCGATCTCCAGGGATTGAAGATTCGCGTCCAACCCGGCCCCGTCTATGTAGCGACCTACAAGGCGCTCGGTGCGATCCCGGTGACGATCGATGTCTCCGAGGTCTACGTCGCTTTGTCGCAACGTGCGGTGGAGGCGGTGGAGTACCCGCTGATGTCGGTGATCGCCGCCAAGACCTACGAGGTCACGCACGTCACGAACAATACGAACTTCAACTACAATGCCGGTGCGCTGATGATGAGCAAGCGCCGAATGGACGGGCTGGAGCCCGGACATCAGGCGGCAGTCCGCGAGGCGGCGACGGCGCTGTCCGCGCCGTGGCGGGACTTGGCCGTTCGGCTCACCGCGGAATCAACCGAGTTCATGAAGGGCAGGGGGCACGCGTTCGTCGAGGTCGACCTGCCCGCCTACAAGGCAGCCGTGAGACCGGTCTATGACCAGTTCCGCGGCACCCTGCCGGACGGCTTCGTCGACAGCGTGATGAAGCAGGCCGCAAGCGTCTGAGCCCGGCCGATGCTGACCTCCGACAACGCCGTGCCGCTCCTGTCGCTCCCACGGCACGGTTCGGCGCGGTGGTGGTTGACGCGGATCGCGGCCGGGCTGCAGGGCGGGGCGCGGGCGATCGCCGGCATGGCCATCGTGGCGGAGCTGTTCGTCGTACTGGCCGATGTCGTCAGCCGCTCCCTGCTGCACACGTCACTTCTTTGGGCGGACGAGGCAGCGAAGCTCGCGCTGTCGGTCATCGCCTTCGTGGGCGGTGCGGTCGCCTATCGCGATGACCGCCACACCCCGGTCCAGGCCATTGCCCGCCTGCTGTCGCCGGGAAGACAGGCTGTGCTGGCGGTGGGAGTGGAGTGGGTGGTGCTCTTGGTATCGGGCGGTTGCGCGTTGGCGACCATTGCGCTGCTGCAAGCCCATGCGAACGACGTGACGCCCATGCTGCAGATCAGCGTCGACTGGTATGTCGCGCCCCTGATCGCCGGGCTGGTGCTGGCGGCCGTTTTCGCGGCGGAGCGGCTGGCGGTGCGGCATGCGGCCGTTATTGTGCTCCCGGTGGGTGCCGTCCTGCTCGCGGTGATGGCGGTGCTGGCCTGGGCTTCTCCCATCCCGCTTATGGCCGCCAATGAGGGCCTCGCGCTCGGTGCCATGCTGGGGCTGTTCTTCGCCGCGGTGCTGCTGGGCGTGCCGGTCGCCTTCGCCATGCTGCTGGCGACGCTGGCCTACCTGATGGCGACCGACAGCGCGCCTGCCGTGGCGGTGCCGCAGACCATGCTGGACGGCACCTCCAACTTCATCCTGCTGGCCCTGCCGTTCTTCATCCTGGCCGGGCTCATCATGGAAAAGGGGGGTATCAGCTGGCGACTGGTGCGCTTCGCCATGGCGCTGGTCGGCCGGCTGCGCGGCGGTTTGCTGCAGGTGATCGTCGTCACCGTCTTCATGATCAGCGGCATCTCCGGCTCCAAGGTGGCCGATGTGGTCGCGGTCGGGTCGGTGATGCGCGACGAGCTGCGCCGCCGCGGCTATCGCTCGGAGGACGGGGCCTCGGTACTCGCCGCCTCGGCCGCCATGGCCGAGACCATTCCGCCCAGCATCGCCATGCTGGTCCTGGGGTCGGTGACCCCGATCTCGGTGGGCGCGCTATTCGTCGCCGGGCTGGTCCCGGCCTTGGTCATCGCCTTGTGCCTGATGACGTTGATCTTCGTGCTGGCCCGGCGGCGCGCCACGCCCGATCTCGGCCCGGTGGAGCCGGTGCGCTGGGGCAGCACGCTGGCGGGCGCCGTCCTGCCGCTGCTGCTGCCGGTGGCCATGCTGGTCGGCATCAAATGGGGAATCGCCACGCCGACGGAGGTGTCGTCCTTCGGTGTGATCTACGGGGTCGTGCTGGCCGTGATGCTCTACCGGGAGATGAGCCCCGCAGCCCTCGTGCGGTGCATCGGCGCCGGCGTCTCCATGGCCGGAATGGTGCTGTTCGTGCTCGCGGCCGCGGCCGCCTTCGCCTGGGTGCTCAGCGCTGCCGGATTGCCGGAGGAACTGCTGAAGACGCTGCATCGCGTCGGTGACCGGCCGGAGCTCTTCATGCTCGGTTCCATCGTGCTGCTGATCGTGGTCGGGTCGCTGCTGGAGGGATTGCCGGCCATCACCATCCTGGCGCCGCCGCTGCTGCCGATCGCTACCCAGATGGGGATCGACCCCGTGCAGTACGGCATCGTGCTGATCCTCGCCATGGGCGTAGGCGCCTTCATGCCGCCGATCGGCATCGGCTTCTTCGTCAGCGCCGCCGTGGCGGAAAGCCGATTCGACAGCGCGGCCCGGGCGATGCTCCCCTACCTGGCCACGCTGGTAGCCGCCGTGGTGCTGGTCGCCCTGGTGCCGCAGATCACCCTGGCGCTGCCGAACCTGGTGGGACGTTGACGATGGACGGGCTGGTCACCACCGCTTCACAGCCCCGTCGCCCGCCGATCACCGCGATGCCGGATGAGGCCTGCGACTGCCACACCCACGTTTTCGGCCCCTATGGCCGCTTCCCCCTGGCCTCTGGCCGGACCTACAGCCCGGTGGAGGCCCCCCTGCCGGAGCTGCTGGCGCTGCACGATGCGCTGGGCGTCCGGCGCCTGGTAATCGTGCAGCCCAGCGTCTACGGCACCGACAACAGCTGCACCGAAGCGGCCCTCGTCGGCCTGGCCGGACGCGGGCGCGGCGTCGCGGTGGTCGATCCTGATATCGACACCGCGACCTTGCTTCGGATGCACCAAGCCGGGTTTCGTGGCGTCAGGCTGAACTTCATGACCGCCGGGCCGCCCGCTGCCGGAGCGGCCGAGACCTTGCGGCACATGGCCGAACGTGTCGGGCCGCTGGGGTGGCACCTGCAGCTCTTCTGCACGCTGGCCGCGACGGCGGCGCTGGCCGAGACCATCGACGGGCTGGGCGTACCGGTCGTGCTGGATCATTTCGCCTGGCCCGGGCCGGAGGAGACCATGGCGGCGCTGGATTGGCGCCGATTGCTCCGGCTGGTCCAGCGGGGCGCCGCCTGGGTCAAGCTCTCCGCCCAGCACCGCATGACAGAGCGCGGCCTGTCTTCCGGCACGCTCGGCGAACTGGCGGGCAGCCTGGCTGCCGCGAACCCGGACCGGCTGCTTTGGGGCACGGACTGGCCGCATCCGGGGGCGTTCCTGCCGCGGCCAGGGCCGGGACGGGGGGCAGAAGCGGTATCGCCGCTGCACGAAGTGGACGACGCCCGCGACCTCGATCGCCTGGCGGACTGGTTCGGCGATAAGGCGCTTCTAGCCCCAATACTGTTCACTTTGCAATCCGAATGGCGGCATTGAAGTCGATGCGCGTGGTCGGTAGCGAGGTGCGCGGGCGCAGCGGATATCCGCTCATCTTGCGCTTGACCCCGCGCGGCACCTGCC
>JAABUQ010007653.1_pt1 | contig 15555 bp, 21 predicted proteins | sample 5560001 | NCBI WGS metagenome assembly JAABUQ01 (sample SAMN10711888, study PRJNA513371) | rock metagenome | isolation source: Antarctica rocks | place: Antarctica: Victoria Land, Finger Mt nord | collected 2015-12-18 | reverse complement strand
CGTACTGCTTCCTCTTTGAATTCTTTCGTGTAGACTTTTTGCATCTTGCCCATTGTTGATCCCTTTCCCAAGCTTGATTGAGTATATCTCAGCTTTAGGGACTCTTTCAAATCGGGGCAAGATCAGAGATAATGAACATGATACGCAAAGGACAGGTGCAAGGCGTGGACAAAGATGATGTGAGAGGGCAAGTTGTACTGATTGCTCACCTGTTTGGAGTGGCTGCCTAAGCGAAACCGCTGTGTTTCCTCATGCCTATCTTTTTTTCTTCCCCGTTTTTGCAACACAACCCATCTTTTGTAGTTCGGTACAGCTTCTCCAAGACTTCCAGTTCTTCTGCTGTCAGGGATGGTATCTCCAGGGGTTTTAGCATGGTTCTCTCTTTCTCCTGACAGTGTACCTCATTTCCCAAAACATTGCTTGATTGTACTTAGTAGTCAGTCCAGTTTAATTTTGTGGTATGCTGGGTAAAAATAGGACGCTCACAGTGGAAAGAACCACACCAATCCGGCTCAATGATGATGAACGAGGATGTGTAGAGGTCTTTGTCCGACGAGGCAAAGCCAATGCTCGAATGTTGACATGTGCTCGTGCCTTACTCAAAAGCCACGAAGGATGGATTCATGGTAAGATCGTTGAAACCTTGGATTCCTCAGAACAAACTATTTGCAATATTAAGTGGAGTCAAGGCTGTGCCCACCGATAAGCGACAAGCGCGACGATGGAAAGCATTGACTTCTGATTGCTCTTTCTTGTAGGAATGTCCCTGATGGGCATGATCATTAGACCATGCAGATGCTCGCAAGCAAAGCTGTCGATTTAGGAATATGCAGCGCATCTCACCAGAAACGGTACGCTGGTTGCTTAAAAAATGCGCTGAAACCCTGGCTACATGAGCATTGATGTATTCCCACTGTGGATGCGGAGCTTGTTGTTGCGATGGAGGATATCTTGCATCCTTCCATGCTCTGTCATCCTCGTGAAGACACCTCACTCCTGCCTGTGAGAATGAAAAGGAAGTATTTCTTCACGCACTACTCATCGAAGATACAAGATGAAGAAACATGTAACGGTTGAAGGGCTTACAACGTGTCAGGAAAGAGTGATGCTTATGGTCTTTGTGTTCCAGCAAAGAAGGCTGGAACGCCCTTCTCTTTCGTTGCTGCTTACGCATGTTCATTGGAGCGTATCTATGATTAGTGACAATGCAGAAATGAGGAAACCTTCTCCTTTTCCTCACTCCACGTCAACACCTGATTTCGAGAAGTATCTTCCCACGTCACCCATTCTCTCCAGTCGAGAGATCGGTTGGGAACATGTGATGGTACGTAGCTATCACGAACCATCTGAATTAGAAGAAACCCCCTTTCCTGGTGGCCCCGATATTTATTTGGTGCTAGTCACACGTGGGTACGTTCAAGTTGATGAACGGACGGTAGACGGTCTGTGGACGACGTACCCGATTCGTGAAGGCGATTGGTTTTTAACGCCAGCAGGAGGTGAACCCTATTTTCTCCGTTGGAAAAGCCTTTCCTCTGATCCACTTACAACGCTCCACTTGCATGTGAACACTGACCTCTTCTCACGAACGGTGCAGCAGGTGGTGGATCGTGATCCTAAACATGTGGTGGTCCAAGAGCAAACAGGGTTTCAAGACCCTCTTTTGGCTCACATTGGCCTTACCTTACAACAGGAATTGCAGCATCCTGCATCTGAGTCAGTGGGAAAGCTGTATGCTGAAACAGCGGCTCAGATGCTTGTTGCTCACCTGCTACGCCACTATACCACAACCGATGTCTTCATCTGTGGCTCTCATCGGAAGCTGTCTCCTCAGCAGATGCAACGCTTGACGGACTTTATTCTCGCCCACCTCAGCCAGAACCTCTCACTAGAGATGCTTGCTCAACAGGTGGGGTTCAGCCCGTATCATTTTACACGCCTCTTCCGACAGACGACAGGAGAGAGTCCCCATCAATTTGTCCTGCGTCAACGTCTTGAAGCTGCCAAGCACCTTCTCAAGGAGACAGATATTCCGCTTTCTCACGTTGCCTTGGAGGTTGGCTTTCCTCATCAGAGCCACTTTACCCAGGCATTTAAACGCCATTTGGGAACGACTCCACGCATCTATCGCCAGGAACAGTGAGGAGCGCACGTTTTCGACACCATTCGCACGAATACGATAGAACGTACTCTTCTCTCTTCTGTAGTATACAAGCAGGTTCGTGAGTACGAACCTGTACAAGAGGAGATGAGTACGTGTGGGAGAAGCCGTCTTAATACAAGCAGGAATATGGCGGTCTCTTTCTCACGACAAGGAGAGAGAGATGACGACTTCTTTTCATGGCAAGGTTGCACTCGTTCTCGGACAGCTTCACCCGACTGGCAGAGAGATAGCGGAACTCCTTGTAGACGCAGGGGCCGAAATCGTGCTTGCAAGCAGTGATCGTGCATCTGGTCAAGCTTTCGCTCAACAGCTTGGGACAGCTGTCCTCTATCTTCCACTTGATGGTCTCCCTGAGGAGCAACTTAGCAGACTTATGGCAATGACCATCGAAGCCTTTGGAAGAATAGACCTGCTCGTGATTCCATTACGGTAGCTCATCGCTGAAGAACATGGCACGTTCATTGGAATGTACACAATCAACCTGTGTTCTGCCTTGTCAACACCTTTTGTACGTTTCTCTACCACGATTGGAGAACAACGTGTGAGCGACATGAATATGCAGAATGCCTCGACGCGTTTCGAGGTCATCGAAGCCTTCCACCGTTTCTTTCTGGATGTGGACACGCGCGATTGGAGTCACCTACGCGACGTGCTTACCGATGAAGTGACGGCTGATTATACCGAACTATGGGGTGGAGAGGTCAAACCACAAACGAAAGACACCCTTGTTGAGAGCTGGCGGCATACCCTCTCAGGCTTTCAGGCAACTCAGCACTTGCTTGGCAATGAGATCGTCTCTCTTGATGGAGAGACTGCTCTGCTTCGAGCCTACTTCCAGGCACGACATGCATTGCCCAACGAGCGCGGTTCTCATCTGTGGACAGTTGGAGGACGCTATACGGCTCGTTTGGTCCACAGAGAGCGCGGATGGCTCCTCAACGAGTTGACACTTCATTTCAGCTGGGCCGATGGCAATCTCAATCTATTCGAGCTGGCAACGCAACGAACACAGACGCACATCTCAGCATCTTGAGGAAAGGACTCTCATCATGGTCAACGAAACAACGCTTGTACCCATTCGTCAAGCGGTCACACAAGGCAACGACTCACGCTACTTCCAAGCGCAGGACACCAAGAACCAGCTTCGTGCCGATCCAACGCGTCGCATTCCTGTAACCTATCAAAGTGAAGGATTGACGGTTGCCGCCCATCTCTATCGGCCACCTACCGCACGAGATGGCGAACGCACTCCTGGTCTCGTGATACCCGGACCAATCAGCAGCGTCAAAGAAGAGACGGTACCGCATTATGCTGAGCGTCTGGCTGATGCTGGCTATACGGTGTTGACCTTTGATCCACGAACACTCGGTGAAAGTGAAGGCAGCCCTCGTGGACACTACGACCCAAACTGGGTGATTGAGGATATCGTGAACGGTGTTGGATACTTGCTCACCCGTGATGATATTGACCCTGAACGCCTCGGTCTGGTTGGGGTGTGTTTTGGCGGTGGACTTGCCATCTCTGCGGCAGCACGCGACAAACGCGTCAAAGCTGTTTCCAGCGTGGTCGGTGGCTACAATATTGGTGGCTCTTTCCAACTCTTGATGGGAGCGGAAGGGTTCGCAACCTACTATCGCAAAGTCAATGACCTCGTGCAGAAACAGCGCGAGACAGGCGAAGTGCAATATATTCCAACCATTGCTCATGCACTGACCGAGCAGATTCCCGTTGCATTTATGGCAGGTGAGGAGGCGTATGCTTACTATGACCGCTATGCCAAGACCAATGCACCAACATGGTCGTACCAAACGACTGCCAAGAGTCTTGAACCGTACTTTACCTACAGCACGGTGCCACACGCACCACTTGTCGCCCCTGCTCCTATGCAGGTTATTCATGGCACCAAAGACCTGTTCTGTTTCCCTGACTTTGCACAAGCGGTCTACGATGCAGCGATAGGACCCAAGGAACTTGTGTGGATTGAGGCACATAATCACATCGAGTTCTATGATCAAGACCCGTATGTGTCGCAAGCAGTCGCGGCAGTCATACAATTCCTCACTCCTCTTTTTCATTCATAGTAGAGCTAAGAGGTGTGTTCACAGACGGTGAATACTGAGGGAAAATAGTTCCAGAGAAAGAGTAAGAAGGAGAACAGCTATGCAACAAGAGAATCAAACGATGTGGAAAGAGCATCCCAACGCGCAAGTTGTGCGCGATTTCTTCGCCGCCTTTGGCACCGCTGATGCAGCACGAATGCGTGAACTCGTCCGTGAAGACCTTGTGTGGCATTTCCCAGGAGCGAGTCCAATCGCTGGGGATTGGCGAGGGGTGGATGGTATCTTGAACGGGATTCGAGCGGTTGCGATGGCACTACGAGATGGACAAGGGGGCTTTGAGCTGCTTGAGGTAACGGCCAATGAACACTGCGCTCTCTCCGTTCATCGCGATTTCTACGATGGGCCGGATAACCATCTCAATCTTCGCTACGTACTCTATGTACGGATAGAGGGAGGCAAGATGACCGAGGTCTGGGAAATTCCCTTTGATCTACAGGAGAATGATCGCTTCAATAATAAGCAAGCGGGCATGATTGCGAAGCGAGTCGCTGCACCTGTGCAAACATCGTAAGCGGACTTCCAAGGCATCAACGGGCATGGCGATGAGTGTGAAAAAGAGTTACTGTTGAGTATGAGAGGAGAAGCATTGTTGCTTCAAGCAGCGATGCTTCCTCAGGAAGAAGAGAAATGAATGCAAAGAGAGTCATTGGTTACAGTGGTAACAGGAGCCAATCGCGGGATTGGTCTTGAGGTGGTGCGCCAACTGGCACAGCAAGGCATACAGGTCATCTTAGGGTCACGCGACGTTGAGAAAGGAAACGCAGCAGCACGACCACTCACACGAGAAGGGCTTGCTGTCTTCCCCTATCAACTCGACGTTTCCGATCAACACAGTATTGATCGTCTCCATACGGATATCACTCGCGAGTTCGGACGACTGGACGTGCTGGTGAACAACGCAGGCATTCTGTATGATACGTGGGAAGAGGGGATCACCGCTGATTTGAACACGGTTCACACCGCTTTAGAAACGAATTTGTTTGGAGTATGGCTGTAAATGTGATTACTTGATGACGGCAAAATGTGATAATTCTCTGGCGTAATACCGACGTTGCCTTTTCTTTCCCTTAACGACGGAGGGAGCTTTGTAGGCTGGTCTAAGAACTTTCCCAGTGAGAAAGGTGCCTGTGATAGGCGTCATGTAGTTATCAAAAAACTACGCCATCGAGCAATCACATTTACAATCCTACCGATATCGTTCTGCTCGTCGTTCTCTGGCGGCTCCGTTACAAACTGAGCTTGCGCGATCTGGCAGAGATATGTTTGCAGCGTAGTTTCGTGTTCACGCATGAGACAGTACGAGACTGGGAAGCTCGTTTTGCACCGCTCATTGCAGATCAACTGCGCAGAAAGCGACGCGGACAAGCAAGCACCTGCTGGCGTGTCGATGAAACCTCCATAAAAGTTCACGGGAACTGGTGCTCCCTCTATCGAGCCATCGATTGTGATGGGAATCTGGTTGACTCGATGTTCAGCGAGAAGCGAAACATGGATACAGTACAGCGCTTTGCGCAAGCAAGCCCTCGAGACAGTGGGTCATGCGCCAGAGCAAGTCACAACGGATGGACATGGCTCCTCTCCACGTGCCATTCGCGAAACGCTTGGTGATGATGTTCTCCATCGCTGGAACCATTCTCTCAACAATCTCTTGGAACAGGATCATCGTGGTATCAAACAGCGGTACTATCCCATGCGTGGTTTTGGAAGCTTCACGGCAGCAGCACGCTTTTGCCGCACCTTCGATGAGGTTCGCCACTTCTTTCGCTTCTGTGCGACCATCGGGCAATCTGTTTCCCTCGCCCCGCAACGTGACCTATTCCACCAACGTTTGAATGCCTTCACTGCTCTGATTTTGAGTGCCTACTTTACCCAGACAGGCCGTGGCAGCAACACGCCCTGGCTAATACATGTGTTCCCAGTTCTGACGCATCCAATGATACCCTCTACATTTCTGTAGAGGGTATTGTCATCCTTACTAACTTTTCTTTTCTCACTTCTGTAGGTTCTTTGGAGGCCGTCCTCGCTGTTTCAACCCCTCTTGCGCTTGATCCAGATACGTTTGGATAGCGGTCTGCGTCGAATACCATCGCCCTCCGCGCTTCACTGCCTCTAGCTTTCCCTGACGTGCAAGTAACCCGAGATAATTCGGATCGTGCCCGGTTGTCTTGGCAAGAACGGCGAGCTGTTGATAATGCTCATCAGGACGGGCATTGCAGGCATCCAGGTAAAAGTCGAGGCCCGCTTCTACCGCCTGGCCAATCAAATTGATAATCGGCGTATATTCGCTGTGGTCAGCCGATCCTAGCGCTGCCAAGTAACGGCCTTTCCAATCACGTAAAAGAAATGCGGGAGCATAGCCGTCTCGTAGGAGCTGCATATTCAGCACAAGGCGACTGACCCTCCCGTTGCCATCCTCAAACGGGTGAACCATGACAAAACCGTGGTGGGCAATGGCAGCCCGGACAACTGGGTTATCCTCGGAGTTCTCTCCTGCATTGTTCACCCAGGCTACCCACTGACGCATAAGATCAGGCACTTCCCTGGAGTGTGGTGTTACCAAATCACTCCCACGAATGTAGACTGGCTGTTGACGAAACTGGCCTGCGGTTGGATTGAGATCATGCAACACAAGGGTGTGCAGTTCTAAGATAGTTCCAACACTGATCTGAGTGCCTCGTTCCGCGAGCTGGCGTAAGAGATCATAGGCTCCAGCATGGTTCGTCGCCTCCAAGTGCTCACGGATCGGGTGTCCCCCAATCGTGATGCCTTCCTCGACCACGATCTGCGTCTCTTTGAGTGTGAGAGTATTGCCTTCAATGGCATTGGAGTGATACGTCAAACGGACGCGAAGATCCTCGTGTAAGCGTGCCAGGATACCTGGGCGCAAGGGCCGATGCTCGTCGAGTTGTGCTTTCTTGCGTGACAACCTTTCAGCTAGGCGTTTTTCCATGCGTAGGCCGCGCTTAATCGATTCATAATGCATGGACATAATTATATTGATTTCCTCTCTATAGTAAAAACCAATACAATTATATTTTACGGAAGCTTGATATGCAACTATAGCACAAATCCCCTACATCACTTTCTCCATACCAAGCGCTTGTTGGGAACGAGAGAGCCTCAATCCAGAAGTAAAGCAGGATGATAAGTTTTCACTCTCAAAGATTTTATCCGCTATATTCTGCAAAAAAGTAATGTTGGGATTTAAGCTTAGTGATCCCAGCTTGTAAATTTTGGAATTAAATGAGCGGATTCTAAAGAATTTTGACAATTAAATGGGCGAGGTCGCAAGAGGTCAGGAATGGCCAGCAGAGCAGAAAGAGCTCTTTTCTGGCAATGCACAAAAATCTCCTGTACCCTATTGCCTGTTTTACCGCCCATCTCATTATCAAAATTCCAGCCACATAATTCCAAAATTTACAGTGTATGCTAAAGAAAATCCATGGCGCTGTACGTTTCTTTGAGACTGATTGCCTGGATCGGTGCTACAGAGCGCAAGATCGCATCCTTGCGCCGAGGCTTCTGCCAGTCGTTCCGCTATCAAGGCATTCTGGACTCCTTGTCGGCGGAAGGCGGGAACCGTTCCCATAAAGGAAAGTGTCCCAATACCATTGGTAATGGAGAGAGCTGCTCCCCCAGCAACTTCCCCTTGAATAGTAGAGAGAAAACACATGACGCTAGGTCGATAAAAGGTGGCTTGTGCAAGCGTCACCATTGGGTCATCGGCTTGTGTTGTTCCAGCAACTGTTCGTGCCCAAAGATGGCATTCTTCTTCTTTGACCTGATGAATGTCGATCATTGGAGATCGGAAGCGAGAAGGTTCGTGAGGGGAGAGGCGGAGAAGATAGGTGTTGTAGAAGCGATAGATCGTATAGCAACGTTGAGTAACGAATGTCATGAGTGAGGCATCGACAAAGGGGCACAGTTCGAGTTCCGCTGGGAGACCCGCCGCACTATAAAACGCCTCGAAGTCATTGAACTCCGATGGGGTGATTGTTCGTTGGAAGCCTATTCCCGTGCCGCGATTGGTTGGATATCCAGATCCAGTTTGAATGGCGTAGCCACCCAAGGAAGGGCGTGCGTGGGCTGACGGGACAGAAAAACGGTGTTGTAGCACTTCAATGGTTGCAGCCTCGTCCTGAGTTTGCTGAGCTTCAATCCGTTGTGCAAGTACCTCATTTATATACATAGGGACTCCTTTCTTCCACTTCAAAAGGAAAGCCGTGATCGTGATTTCTTGCCAAGTATAACAGATTTTCCTCTTCCATTACTTGACCGGCTCTCTAGGGAAGAGTGAGGGAGGGGCCTTGTGCTCGCCATGCGCCAGGGCAGAACTGCTGACAAAGGTACGACAGAAGCATATTGCGCGCTGCAAACGAAATCGAGCAACCTCTGTGGCTTCGAGTGTGTGGAAAAAGGCGAGAAAGAGCCACTTTGTCCTGCTCAGTTATAGCAGCTTCTAAAGCGACGTGCGCAGGCACGCCTAGATCTCACCTCAGCCTGAAAGCGCCTGACAGGCTGAAGGACCTCATCCTGCTACAATGGCTTCTTTTCGCCTTTTCCCACACCTTCGAAGGTGCTCCCCGTCAACTGATACGACGTTCCTTTACAGTCGAAGACCGTCAACAACAAGATGATGTCTTCGTCGAAGCGCTGGGGGGTAGCAAGCGCCACGACCTAGCGAGGCGAGACGGCAATCCCATCCCGCACACGGATCTCATGTGTCCTGGCGTGGATCGATCCGATGGGCTCCTGCTCTCCCACCCGGCAAAAGGGAACCCAGTGCTCGCCGTGTTCGGCGAAGAACTCGACTTCCCAGAGCTGGGTGAACTGTGGAACCCAGCGGTCATGGTACAGCACCAGTCTCATGGCAGCTCGCTCCCTCTCCAGATGAAAAATGCTCTTCCTGGTTGCTCCTGCTTTCTCTGCGTAGTGTACCCTTTCTTTCTTTGGAAGGGGAAGAGGGAGCACGAGATGATGAGGTGAATAAAATGGACCTTGCCCTCGTTTATTGCAGGGTCCGGAGGCGAGGAGTAAGAGTATGGAGGTGAGCAGCGCAAGAGGGGTGCGACGTGCGCTGTGATCGGGTGCGTGATGAAGATCCCTCACAGGGGAAGATCGTCCTCTTATGACAACTTCTTATAGTCATTCTTTGCCTCATCCGAGAAAAAGATGCGCCGTTTGGGGGTGGTAGGAAGGGATGATCCGATCGGGAAGCGAATGAGATGGCTTGGCGGGCAAGGAGTATTTGGTCGAGGGGGCAACGTGGTGCTGCGATGAGTGATGAGCCAGAGCGTATGAGTATGTGATGGAGAGTGGTGTATCAAGGGAAGCGATGTGACGACGGAGGGTTGTGTTGCAAAAAAGGAAGCGGATCTGCTAGAGTGAAGAGAAAAGAGTAAAAGAGGGTCCCTCCATGAGCAAGCAAAGCCAGCATCCGTTCACGTGGCGCCATTTCCAAGCCGACCTCATGCGGCTCGTGTGTGCGCTGGTATCTGCGTTATGCTTTGAGCTATCGCGAGTCTTCAAGAGATGATGCGAGAACGGGGATTGCACGTGGATCATACCGCCATCTATCGGCTTTCGTCCAGAGATATGCGCCAGAACTGGAGAAGCGTAGTCGACCCCACCTCAAAGCCACCGCTGACTCGTGGCGTGTTGATGCGCACCTCTATCAAGGTGAAAAAGCAGTGGGTGTATCTCTACCGATCCATTGATTCGGCATCAGCAACATGCTTGATTTCTTCTTGAGCCCGACGAGAGATGCGCACGCTGCCAAGCAGTTCTTTCTCACAACGCTCGCTGCCTCTCATACTGACCAACCGCGAGTGATCACCGTGGACAAAAATGCGGCGTACCCCAAAGCGTTTAACGAGCTCAAAGCAGAAGGGCACCTTCCCGTAAGCTGTGAGCTGAGGCACGTCAAATACCTTCACAACCTGATCGAATAGGATCATCGCGTGCATCAAACGCCTCACAAAGCTAGGGATGGGCTTTTTCTCCTTCGAAACGGCCGGACGAACCTTCCAGGGTTACGCAGTGATGAATATGATCAGGAAAGAGCAGGTGCAAGGTGTGGCAAAAGGTGATGTGGGAGGGCAGATCGCACTCGTCGCCACACTGTTTGGACTGGTTGCCTAAGCTGAACCGCAGAGTTTCCTCGTGCCCATCTTTTTTTCTTCCCCATTTTTGCAACACAACCACAATTGCGGGCAAGAAGTTTATAGAGATAGAAGTCATACCTAATCACGTTCACCTGCCGAATTATATGTGCTCCTGCTGAATTGACGTGATGATTCTGCTCGATTGCCTAGTTTACGCCCTTGACAAAGTAAAAGCAATTCTTCTATTATTGTGTTACACGAAACAATAATTTCACGGAGGGATAGTATTGTAGGAAAGAACAAAGAGATACTGTAGATCGTTTTCATCGTATCGTACTCTCTTGTAATCCATACCTGTGCAATGATCCACTCAGTCTATTTTGAGGCATATGTATGGTACATCTATGGGCATTGCTGCTCGATCTTGATCAGACCCTCGTGATTACGACGGCGATTGAACCACTGCGCCGACAGAAACAATGGAATCGTATTTATAGTCAATTCCATTTAACGTACCTTCCTTCTGGCACGCTCGATTTCCTCAAAACTGTTGATCAACATTTGCATCTCGGTGTCCTCACCTCATCACCACGATCGTATGCGGAACGACTTCTTGCCTATCACCAGCTTTCGCTTCCAGTGACGGTTGCCTATCATGATACCCGTCTTCACAAGCCACATCCAGAGCCGCTTCTTGAGTCCGCCAAAAGGCTAGGGATTGCTGCTGATCGCTGCATTTACGTCGGAGATACTGTCAGCGACCTCGAAGCTGCTTTGCGAGCAGGAGCGCTTCCTATTGGACTCTCGTGGGATGGTTCGCTCTCAAGCGCATCAGGATACGCAGCTCGATGCACCCTTTGCACCAACTGGGATGACGTACTGGCTACACTCCGCTCTCTTGTGCCTGCAAAGAAAGGCAGCGATCATGAATGATTTGAGTCAGATGCAATGGGAACGAGAAAAGTGGTTTCTCTTTCCGTATTATCCCAAGGACTCCGAGCTTGCGAATGACGTTACCGAGCAGATTCTGCATTTTAAGCAAAACAGAGCCTTTGCAGTTCAGCGAGTCATCCATCTTGCAATTCAAGCCTTTAAGCAAGCGGAATATGACTTCCGAGACAACTATTACTGCCGATATCTTATTGCTCTTCCACCTCATGAGGCGGGGCAGCAAAACAGACCATGCGAAGCACTCTGCGCAGCCCTTGCAGATCACTTTTCCTGGCTCCAACACCTTCCTAGAGCACTTGAGCGCATAGAGACCGTTCCCAAATCATCAACCGCAAGGAAGGAAGGTCGAGAACGTACAGATTACGAGACGCATCTCCGCAGCATTAGTTATGCTGGCCCACCAATTGATGCAACTGGGCAAGGAATCATTCTCATCGACGACATTTATACTAATGGTGCAACATCCGATGCCTGCTATGGTATAATTAAGGACGCGATCAGGTGCGAGCATGTGATCGGGTTCTTCGTTGGAAAGACACGAAGGTTGTCGCGTGCACCTTTAACAAAGGTGCACGAGGGTTGAAATGTTGGAAAAACGCAACGGTATCTTCAAAGAAGATGAAAAGGGAAGGAGGGAAGAGCATGCAGGTTCAGCTTGAAGAAGACGCTATCTATTTCTCGGCACTTGCGTCGCTTCGCGGTGTTGGAACGCAGACCCTCTCTCTCCTTGTTTCTGCCTTTCCCACGCTTCAAGCGTTTCAAGAAGCTCCACCTGAAGCATTGGAGCAGGTTCTGCGTCGTCCTCTTGCAAAAGCACTACATGAGCGATTACATCAGCAGAGAGGTGAGTGGGAACAGAGCTTGAAGCAGGCTGAAGAACGGCTCTTGCAGCATCTTCACAGCGCTATTGTTCCAGTTCCTCTCACCAGCTTCCACTATCCCCCGCTCCTCAAGCACATTCCTGATCCTCCACTCCTTCTCTATGCAAAAGGGAATCTTGCCCTATTAAGGGAAATCAAGACCATTGCGATTGTGGGAACGCGTGAGCCAACACTCATAGGAGAGCGAGTCGCTCTTCATCTTGCGCGCTATTTTGCGCAGAAGGGCTATACGATTATCAGTGGGCTGGCAAAAGGCATTGATACTGACGCACACAAAGGTGCTCTCCAAGCAAAAGGGAAAACGATTGCTGTCTTTGGGACTGCTCTCGATACCGTCTATCCTGCGGAAAACAAAAGTCTTGCTGAATGTATCTTGGCAGAGGGGGGACTGTTCGTCAGTGAACTTGCGCTCGGACAACGGAGTTTCCGTCAAGCGTTCGTGCTGAGAGATCGGATTCAAAGCGGGATGTCTCTTGCAATTGTTCCGGTCCAAACGGCAAACAATGGTGGTACGATGCATACGATTGCGTATGCAAAGGATCAACAGCGTTTAATTGCGTGCCCAGTTCCTTCTAGAAAAGAGGCTGGGGCAAGCCAGTACGAAGGCATCCACTCATTGCTTCAAGAAACTACTCCTTACATCTGTTCGTTTCAGGCCAGTACTGTTAGGCAGGGAGATATCCTAGACAAAGTTCAGGAGGTCAGGCGTCGGCTCCTCCCCAATTGGAAAGAAGAGGAAAGGCAATTCGATCCGAAAACGGTAGAGCAACCACAGCTTCTCACACTGGATGAAATAGAAGCAGAGGAAATATCAGTGCATCCTTCAAAAAAGCGCACAGATCGACCGAAACATCCTCGCACACGAAAAAAGAAGGTCCAGCCAGACGAGAAGAGCGCTACAAAACCACTTTTTTATAATGCTGACACGATTGCATACTGGAGATCTCCATCACCACCAGCCGTCGGGAGCCAATCCTCTGCATATCTTAGAGCTCAACCACTTTCTTTATGGGATGGCCAACGACGACCGGATGATATTCTATAGCCTTTTTCTCGATGAGTCGAGAGCAGCGAGAGCAACCACCTGGCGATGGAAGACGACAACGCCGTCTTGTACACGGATTTCGTGAGTGTGGGCCTGAATTGATCCGATAGGCACCTGCTCCCCTACACGATAGAAAGGAACCCAGTGCTCACCTTGCTCGGCCAGAACCTCGATTTCCCAGACTTGAGTGAACTGTGGGACCCATCGATCTTGTTGTTTCAAAAGCCTCACCGCGTTTCACTCCTTCTCCAAAAAGACTATCGCTCGTTGATCTCTCCTACCATTGTTATCTATTTTGTCATAAAATTGACAAAGAGGCACATTTACTTCTAGAAAGGTGCAAAGGCTTCTAGATATCTCTTTGCCTCCTTAAACAAACGGACAGAGTTGCTCATTCCAGAGCAATTGTACAAAAGAAAAGGGGATGGACGTGAATCTCGCCACTATTGCGAAGTATCTCTACGAGGTTGGCACACTGAAACATCAACGAAGAACGGGATGGTGGAGAATAGGCGTTCGTGATCCGGAATCGGTCGCTGAGCATTCCTACCGCACTGCAATCATCGGCTATGTCCTCGCATCGCTAGAGGGTGCTGATCCTGACAAAACGGCGAGCATCTGCCTCTTCCATGACACAGCTGAGGCTAGGATTGGAGATCTCCATTGGGTAGCTAAACGCTATATCCAGACAAAAGAAGGCGAACAGAGAGCATCAAATGAGCAGATTGCGCAATTGCCGGCAGAGATTGCCAGTCGCGTGCATGCATTGATCAATCAGTATAGCGAGCGATCTTCGCGTGAAGCACAATTGGCGCGCGAAGCCGATCTTCTCGAATGTCTGCTCCAAGCACGAGAATATCAGTTGCAGGGGTATGTCAAAGCATTGGAGTGGGCGGTTATGCTTCGGGATGGCTTGACAACGGAAACGGCTGGAAAACTAGCGGATGCTTGCTTAGCGACCGATCCTGGAAAATGGTTTGAAGACCTCCAGAGCAATCCTCATCAGGAAGAATGAAGGCAGGGAGAAGGCATCCATTTCTGATATTCTGATGAAGAATGAATAGATTTTCCGATATAAAATGCAAGAGAAGCGTTAGCACGAGGTATACTGATGCGGCAGAAAGAGTGGGAACGGCGACGAAAAGGAGTTCTCAATGGATGGCATTACCAGCTTCTGAGCCGTGAAACGATCATCCAAGAACAACTTGGGAAATGGACGTTTGCAGTGATGATGCGAGGCCATGCTCATGTCGCACATATCCTGGTCCAGAGCTTTGATTACTATGAGCGCCGCTTGCATCTCAGACATGACAAGCAGCCGATCACACTGCTTATCTGCCTGGCGCATACCACCTGTGTTCCTCTTCACGTCGAGGTGCTCGATGTTCCCATGAGCTATGATCCTTATCAACTGCCAGCAATATACACGCCTGAAAAACGTAGAACCGTTCTGGGAAAACGCGTTGTGCTCGGACAACTGATTGCTCAAACCGTTGATCCTGATGAGGCACTTGTTGACTTTGCTCCCTCGACCCGCTTTGCCTATCTAGCTCGAATGAAGCACCTGCTCAAGCCATTGCCAGGTCGAGCACCAGCATTATAAGCTCATCCTTCCGCAGGCACTTGTGTCGTTCTTGTGAACTCTTGTGGGACACAGCGTAGAGAACATGCTCCTCGTTTGGCTTCCATAGCGCATTCATCGCGTCCTTCTTTTTCCCTCTTTATTTTTATTTATGCGGTATTTAAGTGATTTTGCGATGCTACGTGATTTTTATGGTATACTTTTGTTAATTGAAGAATATATCCTACGAAGAGAGAAAGAAGGCAAACCTATGTTTGAAGAAGATCCATTTGATCGTTGGTGTCGGAGCATTGTCGACGTATGCATCCTGTTTACCCTTCTTGTTGAGTCGTGTATCCGACAGCAGTGGTTCCGTCTCGTATATTCGCTGAGCATTCTCAGATTGCGAATACAGCACATGCTCTTTATACTCTGGAGGAGGGGAAGCCTCCTCTGCTTTACCTGCTATAGGCGCTTCATCTGTCTGCCTCTGATGCTTTGTGGGAAGCGTCAGAACTGAGAACAAGGCCCAGGAGAGTGATCTTACATATGGTATACTGAGAATCATTGGGCCTATTTTCTCAGGAGAAAACCATGAACTATCCGCACTGTGCATCCCAGAGAACCAAGGAACTGAACAAGAAAACCGTGCTGGGCTACCGAACATTTCGCTGCTCAGACTGTCACCACAACTTCAATGAACGCACAGGAACCCCGTTCAACTTCCTC
>JAABUQ010007652.1_pt1 | contig 15560 bp, 18 predicted proteins | sample 5560001 | NCBI WGS metagenome assembly JAABUQ01 (sample SAMN10711888, study PRJNA513371) | rock metagenome | isolation source: Antarctica rocks | place: Antarctica: Victoria Land, Finger Mt nord | collected 2015-12-18 | reverse complement strand
TGCACATGGGTCCCCCTTTTCTGGAGTGTTCGAAGGGGCTGGTGGACACCGTACTACAGTGTGCAGCAGTGCCCGCACATGGTGGCACAGACTGCCATCAGCGCCTGCGACCATTGACGAGCTCCGCGTGTCATGTCCTCTCGACATGTCCTCAGGTGGCACAGCGCTAGCGCTTAACAAGCGAGAGTAAGTACACTCTACGTCCGTTCTTTGTCTTGCTGACTACAGTTCACTGCTTGTGCAGGCTCTGAGGCGGAACACCGGCTGGTGCAACTCATCATGATTGCCCTGTTGTGGTCGACTTCCCACAAGGAGCACCAATCAAAGCAGCGCGGAGCTGTGCCTCTGTAACAGCAGCTGTGCTGCTGACACTGAGGCAAGGAATGACGCTTGGCGTGAGGTATCAGCTGCGCTGACTTGTAAGCGCAACATGTTTGCTGGTGAGCGGGGCGTGCAGCAGCGCAAGCAACTAGTGAGGCTTGGGCTGCTCGCTCGGCCGAGTCATGGGAAGCTATAGCAGCAGGACTCTGCTGTGGAGCCTGCGCGCTGTACCAGTGGTGCTTGCCTGGGAGCTGATGGCAAGGGCATTGGGTGCTTTGCACGCCACTTGGCGGTCATGTTGGGCGCCGTGCACCCCGCGCGCTCTGCTGTTGGAGCTCTGAAGGCGCTGACAGCACGAGCGCTGGGTGCTATGCAGGCGGCGCTCGAGGTCATGGCGGCCGCGTCCGCGCTCGCGGTCAGGCTGTGCTCACGCGCCCAGCGCGTGCGTTGCTGCAGTAGAGGGCGCGTGGGGGCTGCTGCGCCTGCTGGTGTCCGGCGCGTGGGGTGTGCGGCTGCCGAAGGGGCTGGCGGGCTGGCGGCGTGGCTCGCACCTTGCCAGCGCGCCCTGCAGCCATGCCCTGGTGCGCAGGTGGAGTCGCTGGCCGCGCTGAAGGACGCGCGGTGTGCACGGTGGCGTGTACGCAGCGCGGCGACTACCTGGCAGTCGGAACCAACAAGGCGCCGCGCGCATCTATGACGCGGCCGTGGTGTGCAGCTGCGGTGCGCGTCGCGGTGCATGGCCGCGCGCCGCACTGCACACCCCGCAGCGGCGGCATGCTTCGTGGAGGCGCCCGGGGTGCGCTGCGCATGTGGGGCGTGCCCAGCGCCGGCGCCGGCGCCTGGCTAAAGGACCCGCGCAGGGCCCTGCGCGGGTCCGCCGTTGGCGCCGCCGCCTGTCCGCACGCCGCGGGAGTGCACTGCGGGCGTGGCGCTGGGTGCGGACGCGCGCACGCGCCCCGGCCGGCTCCCCTGGCGCCGCCGGTCTGCTCTGGCAGAGTGCGCGCACGCGGTGCAGCCCCCGTCGGCGGAGTGCTGTGCGGCCGCGGCCCTGAGCGGCGCGCGGCGGACGCGGCGGGCGCGGCGCGCTCTGCCGTCCGGGCCGCTGGCGGGCGGCCGAGGGTTGCGCTGCGCCACCAGGCGCTGCAGCATGGCGCCCTGCCCGAACGGCGGCGCGCCGGGCGCAGGAGACGCTGGTGCGCAAGCTGTGCCTACACCGCGGGCGCGTGGCGCGCTGGCTCGGGGCGGCCACACGCTGGCGACCGGCAAGCAGGACCGGCGCATCCTGCTGACCGACCTGCGCGCGCCCACGCCTGCCGCGCGCCTGGCCGGTCACAAGGCCGAGGTCTGCAGCCTGGAAGCGCACCCCCATCCGCCCCGCCTGCGGCCCCACGGGATGCACCGCGCCCGGCCGGTGTGCAACGCCAAGAGTGCGCGCCAGGACTGTGTGTAGCCATTGCCGCGCGACGTCCGATGCGCCCACCGGCAGCGCACTTTGGCAAGTCTGCAGCGGTGTGCCCTGCGCTGCAGTTCACGAGGTGCGTGTCTGCTACTGTTGCGCAGGCGCTTATGTCAAGGGCGCTGTGTAATACAAGGGCGCGGCAAAGGCACAGCCGGCGCAATGTGAAGGCTGTTCTGCCAAGACAGCGTGTAGCTGTTGTCGCACGCGCGGACATGGTCATGCCACTGGCGGCTGTGTCAGGCGTGCATGCAGCAGGCTTGGCCTGCGCACGGGACTCAAATATGCTTGCATGCGAAGTGTGCCCCGTGCTCTCTGCCAGCGGTGATGCCGGCGCGCTGAGGCCAAGCGCCACGCATGCACGGCACTGCAACACGTCGCTGCGTCGCTGCAACAGGCGTCCGTTGGGACGCTGAGCGCATGAACGCTGCATGGGCGCAGTACAGCAGCCGGAACGCCTGGCGTAGCATGAGGTCAGAGGTGGTGTGCAAAGTCTGGCGTGGGAGGATGGAATGGGTCCAGGCTGAGATGGGTTTGAGGGTGTGAACAGAGACACATGCGGGTTAGCCCTTGGCTGCGCATCAGCCCATGTCCTGACAGATGCAGCTCGTGCTGCAGTTAGGCTGGTTGAGCCTCCACACGCCTCTTGTTGAGGCACCTGTCAGCCCCTGACACGCTTGGGATCGAGGCTCAGCGCCACGCATGAACGGTACTGCAATGCGTCGCTGCATTGGTGCACGGGCGCTCATTGGCACGCTGAAGCGCATGAAGGCTGCACTGGCGCAGCACAGCAGCCAAATGCGCCAGGCACAGGATGAGGTATGTATCCAGAGGTGGTGTGCAAACTTTGGTAGGGAGAGACGGTATTCTTCAGGCTGAGACGGGCTGAGGCTGTATGCAGAGACGCATGCGAGTGATCTGCCATGGCTGCGCATCAGCCCACATGCTGACAGATGCAGCTTGTGCTGCAACCAGGCGGGCTGAGCCTCCAGCACATACCATTTCAAGCAGAACTCCACCTTTCCCACTTCATGTCATTGGAAGGCCAGCGCCATGTATGCGCTGCACTGCACAGTCATCGCCCCGGAAGCGGCAAGCTGGCAATGCTGCGGCATGATGGTCACGCTGCATGATGGCAGATGCGTTTCTTAACGACCTTGGTTCTTCAACGACCTGGGTGCTGATTGTGCTCTGTCTGAGCTGCTCCGCGTGTTGTCGGCGTGCCAATGCGGCACATGCATGAAGGCTTGCCAACATGCCGGCCGCTGCGCTGCCCCGCTGCGCCTCTGCCGCGCCTGCATGGCACGTAGCGTACTTGTCGCCAGTGCAATTGCAGTACCCCTGGCAGAGCGCGCTTGGCACACAGCACGCGCGAGCATCTTAAATTGTCGCAGCGTAGGGCGCGCCTGCTGCAGGCACACAAGACTTTTCTGCCAGTGGCGCGACATTGTGTGCTGCGCAACAACAGCTGCACGACGTCCCCCGGTGTAGCCTTAGCCTCTTGCCCAGCCTTCCTCCGCCGCGCCTGCATGGCACCCACAACCCACGATCGTCAGCGCCATGCAGCACCGCTGGCAAAGCGCGCGGCGCGCACGGCACGCGCAAGAGCTTCGGCTGCCGCGGCACGGGGCGCGCCTGCAGTAGGCACGCTCGACACAACCGTCAGTGGCGCGGCTCTTTGTCCGCGCGGCGACAGCTGCACGCAGAGCAAGCACACAGTCTCGGCATCGCGTTTTGGCTGCACCTCCTCCATGAAGTGCTGGTCGTGGGTGTGCCCGGATGGCGGCCTGGAGGTGCTCCTCCCGCACCCGGTCGCCGCAGACGGCGTGGCCGTGTGTTTCGGCATTCATTGCTGTGCCGGTCTCCAATGCGGGCGCCGCCGGACGCCGCGCAGGTGCCCCAGCACCCACGGCGCGCGCGGGCGCGCCGCTGGCCGCCGCAGGTGCCTCTTGCGCCATGCCGGCCGGCGTCCGGCGCGCGGCGCGACGTCTGGCGGCGCCCGCAGTGGAGACCAGCACAGCGGTCGATGCCGAAACATGCGGCCACGCCGTCTGCGGCGACCGGGTGGGGGAGGAGCACCTCCAGGCCGCCATCCGGGCACGCCCAGGCCAGTACCGGGAGGCACTGGCAGCAGCCGCGGCGCCGGCTTGCGCAGCCTGTACCGAGCTCAGCTGCAGGCGGCAAATGCGCTGTGGGCGCGGGCTCGGGCCCGCCTGCGCCGGGCCCCTGGGTGGCACTGGGGGCGGAGCGGGCACGGGCGCGTCTACTCTGGGCGCCTGCGGAGGTGCCAGGAGCGCAGGTGCGTGCCAGCGACCACCGCGCACCTGCCTGTCCTTGCTGCGCAAGCCGCTCGCGCCCCACGCTGGCGGCGCTGCACCGGGCGACGGCAGAGGCGTGCGACGCCTTCGCAGCCTGCGCGCGCCTTCACTGGGCGCCACGAGTGCGCAGCCGAGTCCGTTGGGGCGTGTCGCTGAGCTGCTGGCCGGCGCCGGCGCCGCCGCGCGCCACGCGGGCGCACCGGCCCCCCGGGCGCCCGCGGCGCGCGGGCGCGCCGCTGCCCGATGCCTGCGCTGGGCGCAGCGCGCCTTCTTGTGCGGCGGCGCCGTTGCAGCCTCATCCCTGGCCTCGTACGCATCCGGCTTGGGGCGTGCGGCCTGCACGCGTGGCCAGCGTCCCATATAGCTGCCCAGTAGCACTCAGCGCCATGCCCCGCCATGCCGCCTTGCTGGCAGGGCGCGCGGGGCGCACAGCACGCACGGCAGCTTCGAATGCCGCGGCACAGGGCGCGCCTGCACCAGGCACGCCCGGCACGGCCGTCAGTGGCGCGGCTCTGTCCGCGCGGCGACAGCTGCACGCAGTGCGGGCGCGCAGTTCCATCGTCGCGTCTGGGCTGCGCCTCAGCCATACCTGCAGTAGCACCCAGCGCCTTGCTCGTCAGCGCCATGCGGCACTGCTGGCGGAGCGCGCGGGGTCCACAGCAGAACAGTGCTGCAGTTGTGTCCTGTGACTTGAGCAGAAGAACTAGCCCTATTCCTCATTAACAGCTTGCAATGCTGCTGCTCTGGCTGCTGACCCCGCTCGCCGGCAAACGTGACGCGCTTGGTTACCAGCTCAGCCTCTGCCTTGTGCTAGGCGTCACTCCTCACCTCAGTCAACACTACTGCAATGCCTTACTGGCTGCTCCTTGTCCATACATCATCACGCACGCCAATGTTCTCCTCATCGTTGCCTGCACAAGCAGTGCGTGTCAACACTACTGAGCGTTGCAAAAGCAGTCACTGCATAGCGCGCTCATGTAATAGCCTGTGCAGCACTGCATCACCTTGAGAGGTGCAGGCTCAAGAACAACACCAGCAGATTGAGCTCGTCAAAGGTCGCAGGCGCGGATGGCAGTCTGTGCCACCATGTGCGGGCACTGCTGCACACTGTAGTACGGTGTCCACCAGCCCCTTCGAACACTCCAGAAAAGGGGGACCCATGTGCACAGTTCACCATGCATGGCTCGCGCAGACCTGGCATGCTCCTGTGCCGCTGCTTCGGAGCGGCTGGCGAGCTGCTGAAGCACCTGGGTGCTTTAGTACTGTCTTGACAGCCAGCGTGCAGCATAGAATGGCTCTCTGAGAGGTGCGCACAACTTGGCGTTGTGCGCTTGTTCGCGTTTGGGCACTTTTTCAAGGACGCATCGGTGCAGTCTACTACTTTAGTAGACGGTTGAGATCTACTACATTAGTAGACAAAAACAGCCGTGACGAGATGTGTTGTAACATTAATGACCCTGCTTCTGGGTGGGCCATCTGGAGCGGAGTGCTGGTCTGCGTGCGCCTCTGGACCGACCGCAGCAAGCAGCCGTGTAAGAGATCAACGTGCCACCAAATTTTACTCATACATACTCACATCATGTGGGTCACATGTCTGCATGCACTGCTCCAGCGGCAGCGCCGCAGCAGTGCAGGCTGCAACAGGCTGCCTGTGTATGCATGCGTTCTCAGTTCGTACTTACCATGCGGCTTGACACAAAGCAGTAAGAGCGCTTGAGAGGAAGGGTTGAGCAATCAATGGGCCGGTTGCCTTTCTTGGCAGAATGCCACGGCGTCATATGCGACCCATAGCATAGTACTACTGCATACTACATTGATAGTGGTATCCTCTGCATCACCTCAGCATGCCATAGGAATGTGGACAGGCTGCATTTGTACACGAGCGCAAAGCACTGGCAGGCAATTGTCTGCTCCATTTAACATAACATACATGCAGCGTGCAGTGGATGCCAGGCACTGCAGGGCAGGGCGTGCCGCTCTCTTCAAGAAAGGAGTCTACATCAGATGGATACAGTGGATGGCACCAACACAAAACACACATGCAGAAAAGAGAGATATATGTACAAGCTGCAAGTGCGTGCTTGCTAGATTGCACCTGGAAGTCTTGCAGAAGGGCATGTGGCATGCTCATGCATGCAGGGGCACACCATCATAGAGGGATTCTTCACGGGCATGACAGCAGCACAGCGTAAATGCACTGCCCCTGTCTGCATCGCTCTCACCAACAGCTCAGCGCTGCTGCTCACGCGCACGATGCGGCATACTCCTCGGCAACCAAACTGATCCACTCCTCCGGGCTGCAGCACAAGAACCTGCGCTTCACACCCTTGTGCCCTGACCCTACCAGCTGCCGGTGCAGTGCCAAGAGAGCCGCAGCACTTGACCCGGGACAGGCCTCCGCGCAGTCAAGCAATACTTTGTCCAGGCGCGCATGGTGCCGCACACCAAAGTCGTCTGAAAATGCGACTTGGCAGTCAGTGAATCTGAGGGTCGTCATGCAGGGAAAGGCTGACAGGTCACCAAGGGCGACAGCATCCAGAATGCGCAGAATGCGTGGGTTATGCCCATAAGCGAAGTTCTTCAGGAAGCCTGACGCTAGGTGTTGCAGCTTTGACAATTGTGTTATCCCCACAGGCAGCGCAGTGAAGCAATTTCTGATCGAGCCGCAGGTACGCCAACTGCTGGAGCGCCAGGGCTTGCTCCGGGAATGCCTGCAGCCTCCCGGTCGCCTGCAGAAATGTCAGTGATTGGGGCAGCACAGGCGTCCATGCCAGTGCCTGCGCGCCATAGGCAAAGTGGCAGAATGTGCGCAGGAGGCGCAAAGGTGTCAAGTCCCTTGGCACCAGCACGCGTTCATTTATGCTGAGTCTAGTGAGGCCCGGGAGCCCCTGCAGAGCTGGAAGCCGCACATGGTTCCGTGGGCTGAGTGGCACTAGCGCCAGCCTCCGCAGCCCCGGCATCCCCAGCCCATCCTGAAACACCACGCCTCTCCAGGAATTGATGTTCAGCTCGGTCACGCACGACAAGCCCGCTGGTACGGAGCACGTGAGCGGGAAACGCGGCCCCAGCACCACACTTGTGAGATGCGGCAGACTGCGCAGCACCGCTAGGTCCAGGACTTTGACCGCACTGCTTCCCAAAGGATAGGCGGCAGGCACGTATCCTCGTGCAAATGAGAGCTCCAGCCGTTGCAGTGACTGCGGCAGGGCCGCCAGGCCCAGTGCGCACAGGCTGTGCTCTTCCAAAAAGCATATTGTCAGGTGCGTCAGCGACTGGCACTGGTCGATAGCGCGTGAGAGCACCAGCACGCTGCCCTTCTGCAAAGCCACTTGGGTGCCTTTCCGCTGTCCTAGGTACACGTCAATGGTGCGCAGGGAGGCGTGCGTAGCCTCAACTACCACCGCAAGCACGTTGACCCAGGTCTGCGAGCTGTACACGTTATCCGTCGACGTGAACTCCAGCGCTCTCACTGCGCAGCAGCGACGGGCCAGCCACTTCTCCAGCTTTGCTATGCGCGTCTTGAGGTTCATACCTCTGCCTGTGCCTGTGGAGCGCGCACAACGGTGAAATGTTGTTGAACGCACCAAGACAATGATAGGGACGTGGGTCCACAACAGACCTTCCGGGCGCCAGAACGCCGCTGCAAAACCGTTGTCCAAGCGCTCCCAGACCTTGATCGGCTCCAATAGGACGTCGCGGAACTGCCTGCGCCCCTGGAAACTTCACCAGCAGCTGGTCTGAGCTGAGCACAAGTACAGGCTCACACGCCAGTACAACCTGCAGCACTAGGTGAGCACAAGTACTTGAACACCTGCACACGCGCGGCAGGCTGGTCAGCGTCTGCTTTTGTGGCACGCGGCTCAGGACCTCTGCGAGCAGCTCGTCCGACAAGCTGTCCAGGCTCGCCATGTGACTGAGATGTGGTTCGACAGGCTGAGCTTGCGCAGCGCGACTTTTGCGCTGTGCACTCATGCACTCTGTGCACCAATTGCACAGTGCGAAAGCACCTGGACCCTGATGTGCTGGCTGGGACTGGATGATAGCTGTACCAGCGCAGCCAGACTGGAGCAGGCGTCAGCTTGAGCTTTGAAATGTACAGGGCTACTACCCTGCTTCTGGGGGCCATCCGCAAGTCCAGGCCGGCTGGTTTGCGCGCCTGGACCGAGCGCAGCAAGCAGCTGTGTGGATTGTTAATTTGTCAGCATACTTTACAGACACTTGTCTGCATGCACATACTTTGGAAGCCTGTGTATGCATGCGCTCTCAGTGCATACCTACCATGCGGCTTGACAGAATGCAGCTAGACCGCTTGAGAAGATAAGTTGAGCAGTCATTGGGTGAACAACACACTTCTGCAGTGTGACACCGTGGCAGCTGCGGATCCATAGCATAGTACTTTCTCCATCACCTCAGCATGCCAATGGTAAAGTGGACAGACCGTGCTGGTACATGAGCACAAAGCCTCTGGCAGGCAAGCTCCTCCTTATGCAACATGTATGCAGCATGCAGTGGATGCCAGGCTCTGCAGGGCAGGATGTGCAGCCTCATCCCATAAAGCGTCACAGCAAATGATCCAGGCGATGGCACCACAACAAAACTAACAGGCGTGAAAGAAAGATAAAGCGGCAAGCTGCAAGTGTGTTTTTGCTTCAAAGCACATGAATGTCATGCATGCAGCATGCGCACTCATGCAACAGTGTCCACCGCATAAGGGCATGCTTCACAGCACGACAGCAGCGCTGCATAAACGCATTGCCCTTGGGTGCATCGCTCACACCACCAGCTCAGCGCTGCCGCTCACATGCGCAATCAGGCATACTCATCAAATGCCCTGATGCAGTCATCCGCGCAGCCCTCAGCGCTCACATCCTCAGCGCCCTGACCCTACCAGCGGCTGGTGCAGTGCCAGGAGCGCTGCAAGACTCAACCCCCGGCACGGCTGCGCGCAGTCAAACAACACTTTCTCCAGGCGCGCATGGCGCCGCACACCAAAGTTGTGAGGGAGTGCGACTTGGCAGTTGAAGAAGATGAGGGTCGTCATGCAGGGAAACGCGGACAGGTCGCCAAGGGCGACAGCATCCAGAATGCGCATGCGCGGGTCACCGTTATCAGGGTGTGAGTCCTCCGGGAAGCCTAGCGTCAGGTATTGCAGCTTTGACAGCGCAGTGATCCCCGCAGGCAGTGCAGTGAAGCAGTTGTCAGAGAGATGCAGGTATGCCAACTGCTGAAGCGCCAGGGCTTGCTCCGGAAATGCCTGCAGCCTCCCGGTTGCCTGCAGAACTGTCAGCGACTGGGGCAGCACAGGCGTCCATGTCAGTGCCTGCTCGCCCCAGGCAAAGTGGCAAAATTTGCTCAGGAAGCGCAAAGGTGTCAAGTCCCTTGGCACCAGCACGCGATCATTCACACAGAGCTCAGTGAGGCCCAGAAGCCCCTGCAGAGCGGGAAGCTGCACATGGTTCTGTAAGCTGTGTGACACCAGCCTCAGCCTCTGCAGCCCCGGCATCCCCAGCCCCACCTCAAAACCCAGGCCCCTCCAGGAGTTGATCTCCAGCTCGGTCAAGCGCGACAAGCCCGCTGGTACGGAGCACGTGAGCGGAAAACGCGGCCCCAGCACCACACTTGTGAGATGCGGCAGACCGCGCAACACCGCTAGGTCCAGGACTTTGACCTCATCAGTTCCAAACTGACGGGCGCCAGGCAAGTGTCCTGGTGCACAAAAAAGCTCCAGCCCTTGCAGGGACTGCGGCAGGGCCGCCAGGTCCAGTGCGCACAGGCTGTACCCTTCTAAGAAGCATATTTTCAGGTGCGTCAGCGACTGGCACTGGTTGATAGCGTGTGAGAACGCCAGCACGCTGCCCTTTTGCAAAGCCACTTGGGTGCCTCCTCGCTGTCCTAGGTACACGTCAATGGTGCGCAGGGCGGCGTGCGTAGCCTCAACCACCACCGCAAGCACGTTCGCCCAGGTCTGCGAGCTGTACACGTTATCCATCGACGTAATCTCCAGTGCTCTCACCGCGCGGCAGCGACAGGCCAGCCACCTTTCCAGCTTCGCCAGGCGCGTCTTGAAGTTCATGCCCCTGCCTGTGCCTGTGTAGCATACGTTGGTGACTGGTGACCGCTTGAATGTACCAAAGACATGGACAAGAACACAGATGTATAATAGTAACAGACCTTCAGGGCGCCAGAACGCCGCTGCAAAACCGTCATCCAAGCGCTCCCAGACCTTGGTTGGCTTTAACAAGACTTCGCGGAACCGCCTGCGCCTCTATATCTTCATCAGCTGCTGGTCTGAGTTGAGTACAAGTACAGGCTTACGTGTCAGTTCAACCTGCAGCACTCACCAACCTGCATACGAGCGGCAGGCTGGTCAGCGTCTGCTTCTGTGGCACGCGGCTCAGCACGTCTGCGAGCAGCTCGTCCGACAAGCTGTCCAGGCTCGCCATAGATAGCGACCAGGTTATTGTCCGGCAGGCTGAGCTGGCGCAGAGAGAGGTCTGCGCTGCGCACTCGGGCACTCTGCGCAAGTGTGACAGCTGGGACTAGGCTGAGGCTGTACCTGCCTCAAGTAGTCTGCCAGACTCTGCCAGACATCGAGCAGCGCTATGATGCGTACAGGGCTAATTTTACCCTGCTTCTGGGTGGGCTGGTCCAGTGCATGGGAGAAGCTGTGTGCATCTCATGGCTGCCTACCTGCCCAGTCACGATCCATGTCCTCCAGACACACGCCTTTTCTGTAGATGCGTGCCGCGCGCAGAGCGGCCAGGCAGTGCAAGCTCGGCAGCTGCCATGGGGCTGTCAGTACAGCCCTGCAGCGCTCTCAATGCAAACCTGCCACGCGGCTTGACAGGAGGCAGCTAGAAGACTTGAGAGGACGGTTGAAGCAGTCCACAGGTCAAAGACACCTTTGAATACTTTGATGCAGCAGCTGCGACCCATGGTCACAGTATCGTCTGCATCACCACAGCATGCCATCACAAAAGAGGACAGGCCGCGCTCGCATGAGCACAAAGTCTCTGGCAAATAGGTTTCTGCTCCTGATTGACATGCATGCAGCAGTTGGCTGAAACAGGCTGTAACCAGATACGCCCTGGGTGCGGCGAAAGGCGCGCGCAACCAAAGGGCCTTTCATTCATTCATTTCATTCATTCATTCATTCATTCATTTCATGTGGATGCTGGGCACTGCAGGGCAGGACGTGCATCATCATTCCAAAAGCTTCACATCCCAAAAGCTTCACATCTGGTTCCAGGTAATGGCACAATTCCATGAAACAGATGTGTATGGACAAGCTGCAAGTGTGTGCTTTACACAAAGCACAGAAGTGTCTTACATGCACACATGCGGCACGCTCGCATGCAACAGTGTACCCGTCACAAGAGGATGCTTCACAGCACAAAAGCAGCACTGCATAAATGCAGTGCCCCTGTTGCTTTGGCTCACACCAACAGCTCAGCGATGCTGCTCACATGCGCATTCAGGCATACTCGTCAATCAACCTGACCCAGTCCTCCGGGCAGCCCGCATTGCGCTGCACACCCCAGTCCATTGACCCTAGCAGCTGCCGGTGCAATGCCAAGAGAGCCACAGCACTTGACCCCCGACACGGCTGCGCACGAAAAAACCACACTCCGATCAGGCCTGCATGGTGCCGCACACCAAAGTCCTGTGAGAGTGCAACCTGGCAATTGTAGAATCGAAGGGACTTCATGCAGGGAAAGGCTGACAGATCGCCAAGGGCAACAGTATCTAGAATGGGCATCGACTCGTGGTTATTGGGGTGTGAGTCCTCCGGGAAGCCTAGCGACAGGTACTGCAGCTCTGAAAGCGCACTCATCCCCGCAGGCAGCACAGTGAAGCAGTTGTCATGGACATGCAGGCACGCCAAGTGCCGCAGCGCCAGGGCTTGCTCCGGGAAGGCCTGCAGCCTCCCGGTCGCCTGCAGAAGTGTCAGCGATGTGGGCAGCACGGAGGGCAGCACAGGCGTCCATGACATTGCCTGCACGCCCCTGGCAAGCAGGTAGAATCTGCGCAGGAAGCGCAAAGGTGTCAAGTCCCTTGGCACCAGCACACGGGCACTTATGAAGAGTTCTGTGAGGCCTGCAAGGCCCTGCAGAGCGGGAAGCCGCACGTGGTTCCCCAAGCCATCTAGCATCAGCGCCAGCCTCTGCAGCCCCGGCATCCTAAGCCCCTCCTCAAACACCACGCCTTTCCCGGACGTGATTTCCAGCTCGGTCAAGCGCGACAAGCCCGCTGGCACGGAGCATGTGAGCGGGAAGCGCGGCCCCAGCACCACACACGTGAGATGCGGCAGGCCGCGCAGCGCCGCTAGGTCCAGGACTCTGACCTCGCTGCCTCCAAGTGTACAGGCGCCAGGCAAGTATCCTGGTGCACATAAGAGCTCCAGCCGTTGCAGTGACTGCGGCAGGGCCGCTAGGCCCAGTGCGCACAGGCTGTGCTCTTCCAGGAAGCATATTGCCAGGTGCGTCAGCGACTGGCACTGGTTGATAGCGTGTGAGAACGCCAGCACGCTGCCCTTCTGCATGGCCCTTTGGGTGCCTTCCCGCTGTCCGAGGTACACATGAATGGTGCGCAGGGAGGCGTGCGCGGCCTCGACCACCACCACAAGCACATTTACCCAGGTCTGTGAGCTATAAACGTTCTGCATCGACGTGAACTCCAGCGCTCTCACTGCGCGGCAGCGACGGGCCAGCCACTTCTCGAGCTTCACAAGGCGCGTCTTGAAGTTCATACCTCTGCCTTTGCCTGTGGAGTGCATACTTCAGTGAGTGGATGAACATACCAAGACAAGGACAAGGACGCGCATCCATAACATCTTGTCGGACCTTCGGGGCGCCAGAACGCCGCTGCAAAACCGTCTTCCAAGCGCTCCCAGACCTTTGTTGGCTCCAACAAGACTTCGCGGAACCGCCTGCGCCCTGGAAACTTTGCCAGCTGCTGGGCTAAGGTGGCGCTGGTCTGAGTTGAGGACAAGTACATAGCCTGTATCACGCCAGCACAATTTGCAGCACTCACCCACCTGCATACGCGCGGCAGGCTGATCAGCGTCTGCTGCTGTGGCACGCGGCTCAGGATGTCTGCGAGCAGCTCGTCAGACAGGCTGTCCAGGCTCGCCATGCGCCAGGAGCCTGTCTGGTAGAGCAGAGCAGCGTGAGGTGTTGTTTACAGCAACGAGGCACTCTGTGCGCCTAGCAAGGTGCGCAAGCGGGGTTGCTGGCTGAGACTGAAGAAATTTAGCCTCAAACTTTTCCACAAGACGCTGCAGCCGCACTCTAGTCACTCCAAGTAAATAGAGTGCAAAAAATTGACCAGTCTTTTTATCGTCCAAGGCTGCAGCCCTGTAACCCCTACTCAGCCGGTAACCCCTGCTCAGCTGGCGGGGACATTTCACTTGCATCCGAGACTTTGAGAGACACTTGGAGAGACCGCAAGTTGCGCCGACGCGCATGCGCATGCCATGCGTCAGGCTGGCTGCTGGGGCACGCAGCTAGGGGCTGAAGACGTTCCCCAGCCCTTAATAGCCTGATCGGTTGTGTGCTGGAGGCGCCCTACGCTTGCGCTCTCATTGCAGCCACCTGCCCAAGCGGTAGAACCAGGCAGGTCAACAGGCTCTGCTGCAAGTAGTACTTAAAACTTGAATACAACAGCCAGGCCGAGAGTCCCAAATCTATCAAGCGCGCCGGAAATTTGCCCTACTTTCTCATGCTGCTCAAGTTCTACAGACAGGCAGTGGTGCGTGTGCGCGCACAAACATGGACGTCAATTCAGGCGCTCCGTGCAAAGAAATGCAGGACTGCTGCCCACACCGGCTGTGTTCCAATGCACAGGCAACGCGCTCAGCGAGCATCACCTGACCAGCCCCTGAATGTCTAGGCAAACACATGCACGAGAGGGAGGCGCCCCATGTATGAGAGCCGCCCCAGTGTTCACTCCAAGCCCTGAAGCTCTCCAAGCTGACTGCGCTCCAGCGCGCCGCCCATGGCCGCAGCACGCTGCCAGCGTCATCACTGCATGTGCTGTCCGGGCAGCCATGCGCTTGCACACTGGAGGCACCCCGTGCGCGCAAGCAGACTTGGGGCGGCCAGCAGTAGCACTGCTCTAGCACGGCTCTCAGGTGATACGCGCAACAGGCCCCTCCGCCACTACATCTGGGGCGAAAGCTCTTTCAGTACTTGCGCGCTTCTAGCACGCGGCAGCACGCCCTGAACGAACCCTTGCAGCACACGCCAGCGACGCCCCGCCCCGCCATCCTCACGCCACACAGCGCGGCACGCCTGCGTGCCGCCCGCCCGCCTCCGCGCCCCAGAGGAGGCCAGCGCCCTCCAGCAACAGACGGAGACGCGCGCGGCAGCCGCTCAGCGGCGCTCCAGCACGCCGTTGACGATGCGCAGCGTGCCGCCCGTCTCCACGTCGCCCGCGGGCTCGGGCGTCAGCAGGCGCACGAAGGGCAGGCGCCCCGCGCGCGCGAGCGGCGCCAGCGACAGCGCCGCCAGCCACGCGGCCGCGGCCGCGGTTCCGCCAGGCGTGAGCCAGTCGAGGAGGCCCCACCCCACCTGTGAGCCGACGCGGGTCTAGTGACGGCAGGGATGCATGACACGGCTGCATGGCAATGCTCCACACATGAAGCAGTACGACCTGTCTTTCTTGCCAGGAGGAATTTGCACTCCGCGAAGCGGGGCCGGCGGCGCACCGCAAAGCCCGCCGCGATGCCGGCCAGGTGGCCCAGGAAGGACGCGCGCGGCACCACGGCCGACGTGAGCGCCAGGCTGACGAACGGCGAGGCCCACATCGGCATCTCCGCCACGCCCAGCACCGAGAAGGCGCCCTTGCCGCGCACCGCCAGCACCGTCATCCTACGGTTCCCGGAGCATACGCGTGTTGCTACGTTCGCGCCGCGGTCGTGCCGTAGCAATACCTGCGGCATGCTTCACTGCCAAGCACCAGGGTCGCCACCAGCCTCTCAGGGGCATGTGCGACCACAGTCGCCACCTCACCTGCTGTTGCGGGGGAGAGGCGATAAGCACAGACAGGTGCCACTATGGCTTCATGCACATAGACAACGGGCAGTCCTGCATGTCCCGGTGAGAGGGCTGAAGTATGCATGCACATGCACAAGCACTCACATATCTATGGCCGCACCAGCCAAAGATGACCGCGCTGTAACCCACAGCGGTCACCCGCAGAAAGTGCTCCCGCCTCAACCTCACGCCAAGAATGTAGTAGAATAGCAGAGTCACCTGCAGAGGCAGGCACGCCTTGTGCCCATCAAAGGCAGCCGCCTGTGGATCCAGCGCAGCTAAACAACCATTAAATTCCTCTGCTGGCAAGCTGCGGTGCTTGTGTCACTCTGCTGCAGGCGTGCAGCCCTTGCCTGCCCACCCGCTGTAGACGCGAGGCAGCGCAGGCTGTGCAAGCACCTTGGACGGCGCAGACACACCAGAGCAACT